>MDTG01070454.1_pt1 | contig 34448 bp, 29 predicted proteins | sample 811421 | NCBI WGS metagenome assembly MDTG01 (sample SAMN05326645, study PRJNA326480) | marine metagenome | isolation source: seawater | place: Pacific Ocean: South East | collected 2011
CTGCTGCGGCCCGTGACCGAACTGCTCCGCTTCCGCGCCGGGGAGAACCTCCCGCTCATCGAGCCCTTGGAGACGATCACCGAGGCGCTCGAGCACGCCGCGACGATCGAGCGCCGCCCCGGCGCGATCCTGATCGTCGAGCCGGGCACCGGCGCCCTCGCCGGCATCTTCACCGATTCGGACCTGCGCCGCCTCGTCCGCCGGGACCGCGCCGCGCTCGATCAGCCCATCGAGGACGCGATGACCGCCGCTCCGCGCACGCTGCCCGACACCGCGCTCGCGCGCGACGCCGTGAACATGGTCCGCGAGCACCGACAGGACGAGATCCCCGTCGTCGACGCGCAGGGCCGACCCGTCGGCCTGCTCGATGTCCAAGACCTGATCGCGATGAAGCTCGTCAAGGACTGAACCCCGCGACCGAGCGCTGAATCAGGGGCACCCCGCGTTAAACGACGAAACAAACGCCTGCAGGTCCGCGAGGTCCAGCACGCCCAGCGGCAGTTCCGAATCCGCGATCGCGTCGCCCGCCACAAAGCCCGTAACAAAAGCGGTGATGTCCGCGAGATCCAACGCCCCGAAAGGCTCGGCCAGATCGCTCCGCGAACACCGCAACAACGCCGGCGCCCCGGCCGTCACCACCCGGTCGGCACCCTCGAATCGCCCCATCGCGTAGAACACGCCGTCCCCGAACCCGATCTTCCTGGTCGGTGAGAGCGACGCATAATCAGCGATCAGCCGCGGATCACTCGGCACGACAATGTCGAAGACCTTCAACCCTTCGTATGTCACGGACACATAGAGCCGTCCCTCGTCGAGGCCCAGAACCGTCGCCGGCAGCCCGGCGGAATGGTCCACCGCGATGGTGGAGAGCGCCACGGGGAGCCCCGTCACGGGCCGAGTGTCGTAGACCGTGAATTCCTGCTGCGTCGATGTTGTTTCACGCCCGATGACCAGCAGGCTGTCCTGCACGACCGCGTTCTCCCCGGGAAGCGGATACAGGCCGGACACCAGCACCGGGTCCCCCGGCATCCCCGAGATGTCGTACACCGACATGCCAACCCCGCCAGACCGCGTCATGTACAGCCGCTCTTCGTCGAGCGCCCAGATCTCCATCCCATCGAATCCGTCGGGGAACACATGCTCCGTGCCCGCGAGAAAATCGCCGATCGACAGCCCATCGGGCGCCAAACGGAACGCCCCCATCGGCCAGTCGATGCGACCCGCGCCTCCATCAGCCGGGTTCCGAAGACCGCTCGGCCCGTCCGAACCGGGCATCGGTCGGACCCGGTAGTCGGTCGCTTCGTACACCCCGTTCTCATCGAACGAGAAGTACCACTCCTCGTGCTCGAGCGCGGGCCCGCTGACGCGCATCCCCCCCGGACGCTCGATGCTCTGCCCATGATCGATCGTGCCGTCGCTCAGCAGATTGCTGACAATCTCGACGGGCGCCGTCGGATCGCGCACATCCACGAAGATCTCTCGCCCCAGGTCCCCCCAACCGAACGGCCCACGCGTCGCGGCGACGAACAAGCCGTCCGCGCCCGCGAAATCGCGGAGGATCTCCGGCGATCCGTCGACCACCGCCGACCACGACCCGAGCACATCCGGCGTGGTCTCCGGCGCAGCCGGCGCCATCGAGACAAATCCGACGACGATCGCGGCCGATCCGACGCGAGTGGAAATCATGCCGATACCTCCCAGGTTCGGAGCGAGCACCGAACGATTTCCCGCACTCGCCCCCGAATATTACACAATAATATCCTGATTGCCAAAGTGAAAACGACGGAGTCATCGTGCTCCGCATCGATTCACCTCGCGCATGAAAAACGGCCCGGGGCGAGATGACCCGGGCCGCACAGTGGGAGATCAAATCCGTGTCAGGCCGGCACCTCCCCGGTGCTCGGCCCTGATCGTGTGAGCCCGATCAGGCGACGAGGTCCTTCAGGCCCTTCATCGGGCGGACCTTGACGACATTGCGGGCGGGCTTCGCCTTGAAGACGGTCTCCTCGCCCGTGAACGGGTTGATGCCCTTGCGGGCCTTCGTCGCGGGCTTGCGCTGCACGGTGACCTTCATCATCCCCGGGACGGTGAACGCGCCGACGGCGCCCTTCTTCAGGTCCGCCTGGATCATCTGGCCCATGACCTCGAAGACCTGCCCGGCCTCCTTCTTGCTGATCCCGACATGATCCGCGATCGTGCCCAGGATCTCGCTCTTGGTCCGCGCCTTCTCCTTCGCGCTGGTGATCCGCGCGGGCTTCTTCGCCGCCGCCGCCGCGGGCTTCTTGGTCGTCTTCTTGGTGGTCTTCTTCTTGGTGGTCTTCTTAGCCATGATGAAACTCCGAGTGAGGGTGGCTCGGCCTCTCCATCCGGCCGAGAACGCCGACAATATCGGTCCTTCACCCCCGATCACCCTATTTTTCCAGACTTTTTTGCGCATTCCCGCTCGGGGGCACCCCCGGAACCCCGCAAAAACAGCGGTCCGCGGGCGTCTCGATGCACCGGTCACGGGCCCACGCCGCGCCCCAGGGCCGCCCGCTCACGCCGCGTCATCGAGCTCAACGAGCAGCGGTGCATGGTCGGAAAGCCTGTTTTTCAAGGCGTTTGAGCCGTACGCCGCCCCCCGGATGCCGCCCGCGAGCGGAGCGCTGACCAGCGCGTGGTCGAGCCGGAAGCCCGCGCCGGTTCGGCTGCGCCAGCTCGCCTGCCGCGCGCGCACGCCGTGCACCGCGCGCCAGGCATCGACATACCCCATCGACGCGAGCCGCCCAAGCATCGCGGTGCAGGAGAACGACGCGCCGGGCTCGTCGAGGCGGTGCCGACCCGTGTTCAGGTCACCCAGCACAAGGTGCGGGTCGTCGCGCCAGCGGCGCGCGCACGCGACGATCTCGCCCCACACCGCGGTCCGGGCGCCCATCGCGTCCCGGTCGCTCCGCTGCGCGTCGGGAATGTGCGCCGCCGTCACCCGCGCGCCGCCGCGGATCGTCACGCTCACCACTCTCCGGCGCAGATCCGCGCGCAGACCTCCGTGCGTCTCGATCCCGACGAGCGGCTCGCGCGACGCGACGAACACCCGGTTCGCGGTGCGCTCGCCCTCGGAGACGACCTGGTGCGCCCAGCCGTGGTCCGCGAGCACCGCGCGCAGCGACCCTCCCCGCGCCACCCGGAACTCGGTGATCGCGATCACATCCGCCGACCAGCCCAGCAGCGCCAGCCCGATCCACGGGAGCCGGTCCGCCCCGCCCCCGTGCATGATGTTCCAGGTCAGCACCCGCACCCGCGTGCCCCTCCGTGCGCGCGGCGGTGCGCCCCGCCGCTCCGTCCCCGACAGCCCGGCTAGCCTATCCATATGACCGACGCCGCACCACACAATTCTCGAACAGACTCGCCGATCGTCGCGGTCACCCGCACCGTCCCCGGGGCGCTCGAAGTCCCGGGCGCGAGCGTGCGCACGCTGGGCGACGATCACCCCGCCCGCGACGAACTGCTCGCGTTCGTGCGCGGCTCGTCGATCCTCGTGAGCATGTTCAGCGACCGGGTCGACGCGGAACTCCTCGACGCCGCGGGGGAGTCACTCAGGGGCGTCTGCAACTTCGCGGTCGGGTTCAACAACATCGATCTGGACGCCTGCCGCGAGCGGGACATCCCCGTCACCAACACCCCCGACGCGGTGACGGAGGGAACCGCGGACATCGCGTGGATGCTCATCCTCGCCGTCGCCCGCCGCCTGATCGAGGGCGATCGGTTCGCGCGCACGGGCGCGTGGCAACGGCACGGCCCGCTGGGCATGGCGGAATTCCTGGGCATGGACCTCACCGGGCGCACGCTGCTGATCGTCGGCGCGGGGCGGATCGGGTACGCGGTCGCCGCACGCGCCAAGGCGTGGGGCATGCGGGTGCTCTACACGGCGCGCACGCGGAAATGGAACATGGAACTCGCGCCGATCGCGGGAGAGTGGGTCGAGCTCGACGACGGGCTGGCGCGCGCCGATGTGGTCAGCGTCCACACGCCGCTGACCGATGAGACCCACCACCTCATCGACGCGCGACGGCTCGCGCTGATGAAGCCCACCGCGATCCTGGTCAACACCGCGCGGGGCCCGGTGGTCGACGAGGCGGCGCTCGCCGACGCCCTGCGGGCCAAACGCCTCTGGGGCGCCGGGCTCGATGTCTTCGAGCGCGAGCCCGAGATCCACGAGGGCCTGCTCGATCTGGACAATGTCACGATGACGCCCCACATCGGGTCCGCGGAGGTCCGCTTCCGCGAGGCGATGACCCGGATGGTCGCCGACAACGCCCACGCGATCCTCGAGGGGCGCCCGCCCCCGAACCTCGTCTCCTGAACAGGGCGTTCCCGGGGGCGGTCGATCCGAGGCTCTGGGGCGCCGCCCTCGTGCGCACGGATCGGAACACGCCGCCCCCGCACCCCCGGCGGGTACAGTCCGGGGCAATCCGATGGCACGCAAGACCCGGACAACAGGCCTCGACCCCGCGTCGTTCAGCGCGTCCTACCGCGAGGCGTACCCCTCGCTGCTCATGGTCGCGCGCGCGCAGGGGGCCCGCGACGAGGCGGACGATGTGGTCCAGAAAGCCGCGATCGTCGCCCTCGAACGCCTCGACCGGTTCGAGCTGGGCTCGAATTTCCACGCGTGGATGAGCGCGATCGTGCGCGGCGTCGCGCGGAACCACAGGCGGGGGCGGAAACGCATGAACGACCGGCATCTGCGCCTCGCGGCGATGGAGACGCTCGACCAATCGCCGCACGAGTCGCCCACGGAGACCTCGCCGCGCGTGCAGGGGATCGGCCTCGATCGCCCCAGTCTGGAGTTCCCGGACGGGTTTGCCGAAGAACTCCGCAACGCGGTGGACAGTCTCGGACCTGTCCAGGGGGCGTGCCTCGTGCTGAGGGCTGTGCACGGGCACTCCTACGACGAAATCGCCTCGATGCTGGATATTCCCGCGGCGACGGCGCGAAGCCATGTGTTCCGGGCCCGCGCGGTGCTCGCGTCATCGCTGAGCCCGGAGGCTGATGAAAAGGGAGGAGGTTCTGATGCGTGAGAGAACCTTCGACGAGCGCGCGAACGCGTACATCGACGGCGAGATGACCGCTGCGGAGACCGCCGCGTTCGAGGCGGAGATGCGCGACGACCCGGCGCTCCGCGGCGATGGTGGGGCGGGGGCGCACCGCGGAGGCGGGCCTGCGCGAGCTCTAGGCCCGGGAGGGCCAGGTCCCGGACCCGATCGAGCAGGCTCCGGCACCGTCGCGCCCGGCGTGGCTGCCCTTCGGCATCGCGGCGGCGCTGGTGCTCGGCGCCGTCGTGCTCTGGCCCGTCCTGCGCGGCGCGCCGCCCTACACCCCCCCGAGCGGCCGGGCGATCTACCAGCTCGTCACCGCGGATTTCGAGCCCTCGGTGGTCTGCGACACGCCCGACAAGTTCGCGGAATACACCCAGCGGAAGCTCGACGAGCCCATCCACGCGGACTTCGACACCGCCGCACGGCTCGGGGTCCGGCTGGTGGGCTGGCGCGCCATCGGCGCCGCCTACACCGCGGAGGAGGCGGAGGACCGCCCCCGCCTGCTGCTCGCGCGCGCGCCGGACGGGACGGAGGTCGTCGTCTACTTCCGCGAGAAGGCGCACGCGGCGCCGCCTGTCGATGCGCAGAACCCGATGCGCGTGCACTCGAAGCGCTTCGGTGCCGTCACGGCGTACGAGATCTCGCCCCTCGACACGCCGGTCGTGCTCGATCTGCTGAGCCTGCGTTGATGATGCTCCATCCCGCGGGGCGCGATCCGATTGGGGTGGGTCGCTGACGAAAAAAAGGCCCGGGGCTGATGCCCCGGGCCTTCCGCATGCTCTCTTCTCTTCGCTCTTCTCCCCGCATGCTGAAACAGGGTGAGGAGCGCGAGCGTCCGTGTTCGCGCCGTGTTGCTGGGCGGGCTTACGGGCAGCCGCCCAGGAACGCGCCGAGGAAGGTCTGCAGGTCCGCGAGGTCGAAGACCGTGATCGGGTCGGCGACATCCGCCGCGGGTGCCTGGTTGACGAACGAGCCCACGAACGCCTGGATGTCGGCGAGGTCGAGCAGGGTGTCGCCGTTGAGGTCCGCGAGGCAGTCCGCGTTCCCGTTGTAGAACTGGTTGGCGCGCTGCCACGCGTCGAAGGCGACCTCGTAGCCCATGATGCGGCCCGGCAGGTCGTCCGCGGGGGGATGGATGCCGCCCCAGATCCGGCTCAGGCTGGTCTGGTCAGAGGCGTCCTGGTAGGTCGCCCACTGCAGGGTGATGTCCTGGCTCGGGCCCTCCTCGAAGACGAGGAACTGGTTCTGGGGGCAGAAGAACTCGCCCACGCCGCCCGGGAAGAACTGCGATCCGGTCAGCAGGGTCATGACCTCGGACGCGGCGCGGCTGAAGGTCGAGTGCCCCGAGACATAGCCAGCGAAGGGGGGCGTGACGAACGAGGGGCGCTGGTAGGGCCACCAGTTCTCCGCGAGGATCCAGCCCACGCCCGCGTCGTCGGTGTCGGGGTTGTTGATGAAGTTGGGCCCGCGCCAGGCGTTGAAGGCGATCTTGCCCTCGTTGCCCGCGAGGTGGGCGTGCCGCTCGCCCGGCGCGGTGGTCGCGCTGGTCACGACCTCGATGACGCCCGGGTAGAGGCGGATGCCGTCGGGGTTGTAGGCGGGCTGCTTCGGATCGCTCGACTGGCCCTGGTCGGCGAGGTACCGGATCGCGGAGACGGGGCGCACATAGTCGTACGCGCCCTTGCACCCCCAGGCGGTCACGGCGCTGTCGTGCATCGCGCCGCCCAGCAGCAGGTAGGCCTTCACATCCCATTCGAGGTCGTCGAGGATCGGGCCCGTTCCGCCGAACCGCTTCTCGAACATCGGATGATCGAAGACATAGGACGCGATCTCGAACCAGTGCCCGGGGGGCGTTTCCGAGTCGGGCCCGTCGGCCCAGAACTCCGCGAGGATGCGCCCGTAGTCGCCCCGCGGGACGACCTGCTCGGGGTAGGGCGCGCCGGTCGCGGGGTTGATGTCATGCCCCGTCCCGCTATCGCCACCCGTGATGTGGTTGTAGTAGGTCGCCCAGTCCGCGGGGTCGGGCAGGGGGCTGTTCCCGAAGTTGTTGGGCGAGATATCGACCATCACGCCGTCGGTCGGGTCGAGGTGGTTGGACCACAGCACGACCATCTCGTTGCCCCAGCGGTAGTACTCGTCACCCGCACCGTTGAAGTAGGGCGGGTCCCCCGGGTCGTGGTAGACGGGGTAATCGAACCCGTCGCGCGGGTGCAGCGTCCGGTCGCTCGCGCGGAGCGCAAAGCCCGGCACCGCGCCCCACTCGGGGCTCAGGAACTCGAGCGAGCCCAGCGGGATCGGGTTGCCCGACTGATCGACGAAGAACTCGATCGCGAGCGGCTGCCAGCGGTTCGGATCGCTGATGTCGGGGTTGCCCGGGAAATCGGGGAACAGGGGCTCATTGACGGGGGTGTACCACAGGTTCCCGTACGCGCCCTGCTCGTTGGAGTTGTCGTTGAGGCCGAACGCGATGATCTTGCCCGCGACCCGGTTGCCCAGCGCCGAGGGGGTGTCCCCGACCTCGCTGACATTGCTGGGGTCGAAGCCCAGATCGAGCATCGTCTGGTTGATGAGCGGGACGATCTCCGCGGCGCCGACGGAGTTGCTGAACCGGTGGATCAGCAGGCGGCAGGCGGCGTACGAGATCGCCTCTTCCCGCGCGGCCTGCACATCCGCGGCGGTCGCCCGCTCGCGGTGGAACACCTGGTCCGCCGCGTCGTCGTAGGCCGCCCACGCGTCCCACATCGCCGCGGAGGTGTGATAGAGGTTCCGCGCATGGACCGTGGGGCGCGCCAGGTCGTTGCGGATCGCGGTGAGGAGGACTTCCTTCCACTGGCGCGCGACACTCGGCGCGGTCCCGCGCGGCGCGAGCGGGGTCACGCTCCCGTCCGCGTTGTGCAGGCGGTAGAGGAAATGCCCGCCCCGGTCTTCTCCCGAAGACTGGGCAAGGGCAGGGGCGGCGATGACGGTGCCCGCGAGGATCGCGGCGACGGCAGAACGACGGGGTGACATGCGGCTCTCCGGTTGTCTCGTTCCAAGATGAATGGGGGCCCGTGTAGAAGCGGCGCAGAACGGCACCCGCGGGCTTCCCTCCTCAGAATCCAGCATCCGAGAGTGTACTGGAGTCCGATCCCTCCGCAAAGCAAATTTCCACGCATCGCGCGGATTGGGCGCACAGGCCGCTCAACCCGACCCAGCGGCGCCGCTCGTGCGGCCTGCGCCGAGTGTGATGACCCGAGCAACGCCCTTCCCCGTTCGATCAGCAGGTCTGCATGCGCGGCAAGAATCGGTATCGTCAGCACCCGCTCGCGAAGAGCGAAACGAACGCGTTCAGGTCCGACAGGTCGAACACCCCGTCGCCTGTCAGGTCCGCGTCGGGGTGCTGGGCGAGGAAGCCCGCGACGAAGGCGTTGATGTCGGCGAGGTCCAGCACCCCGAACGGCGCCGCGAGGTCCGCCGGGCAGGCTGCGATCGCGCGGAGTTCATTGCCGACGGTGCGCGCACGCCAGCGCACGCCGGGCGACGGGGGCGCCGTGACCCGGTCGATGGCGCCCGTGAACCCGCCCGCCGCGGTCATCACGATCACCTCGTCGCCGATCTCCGGGATGAACCCGGGGGCGGGGGCGAGCACGACCGTCCCGGCGAGGGCCGCCGATCCGGTGACATCGAGCCGGTCGGTGAGCCCGGGACCGGCGGAATCGACGCGCAGCTCGCTGCCGGGCCCCATCTCGAGGTCGCCCTCGATGGTGAGCGAGCCCAGCGCGCCGAGCGCCGGGACGATCCCGCCCCGCGCGATGACCAGCGGCGCGCGCACGATCGGGGCCGCCGGTGCGCCGCGCCCGGGCCCGGGTCGGCTGAGATCGACCACGCCCACGAGATCATCGACCACGCTTTGGAACTCGATCGGCGCGAGCAGCTCGAGCTCGGAGAGCGGCCTGAGGCGGACCTCCGATCGACGCGACGAGCCGGGACCGGTCGAACGGAGCTTTGCGCCGGGGCCGACCTCGAGTTCGCTTTCGTCGAGTTCCAGGATGGGCAGCTCGACCTCGGCGTCCTCCTCCACCGTCAGCTTGCTCTTCTCGAGCTTGAGGGGCTCGGTGAAGGTGGTGTCGCCGATCCGGGCCTCGGTGTCTTTCATCCGCTTGACGCCCTCGAGCCAGGGGGTGGTGGTGCCGTCGCCCTCGATCTGGTGCGGCTCATCGGGTGTCATTTCTGCGGGCCCGATCTGCGTCGGGGGCGGGCTGAAGAAGATCCGCCCGTTGTTCCGGCGGATCCAGTTGCCCCTGATCGATTCCTCGATCGACCCGTCGGCGTTCGTGGTCGTCGTCAGGGCGTTGTAGAAGGTGAACCGCGCGAGGTTATCGGCGATGACCGTTCCGTTGTTGTTGAATCGCACGCGGATCGCAGAGCCGAACGACGAATCGCCCTGGAAGGTGCCGTTGTTGTCGAACGCGGTGCTGGGGAAGGTGTCGAGCTCCCCGATCGTGATGCCCGACTCGACATTCCAGGTGCCGTTGTTGATGATCTCCGAGCCGAAGTCGAAGTAGAGATCGCCGCGCTGCTCGACGGTGCCCTCGTTCCGGATCGAGCGGAAGTCCATGCGGGCGTTGAACGCCATCAGCGCCTCGTTGACGATCGAGGGTTCGACGGTGGACGCGTGCTCGAAAGCGACCACGCCCCGGCTCGTGATCGTGCCGCTCCCGGTGATCTCGGGCGCGCGCACGCGTGCGGTCGCGTTGTCGGCGGTCAGCGACCCCTCGAGGATGATCTCGGGCTGTGAGCCGGAGCCCGGGCCCACAAACAGCGTGTTCAGCGCCCCGAGCCCCGAGTTGGTGACCGTCACATCGCCCACGATCTGGAACGGGTCGCCTTCGCCCAGCATCACGATCGCGGCGTCCCCGGGCTGCCCCGTGGTCAGGTCGAGCGTGCCCCCGCTCCACACACCCCCCCAGCGGAGTTGCAGCTCGCCCCCGTTGCTCGCGAGGGTGCCCGTCGGTTCGAGGTCGACGGGGACATAGACGCGCGCGAGCCCGCCGTCCGGGTCGTTCTCGAACAGGCCCGCGACGCGGATGCGCCCGCCGATGTTGTTGGGCATGGTCGTGTCGCCGCCGACCTGATAGGTCCCGCCTGCCGCGATATCGATCAGCCCGCTCACCCCGACACGGACCGACCCGTTGCTGGTGCCGACCCCGCCCTCGATGCGGGTGACGGTGTTGAGCGTCCCGTCGAGCGAGACGAGCCCGGTGGAGACGATCTCCCCGGGGCCTTCGATCTGCTGAACCCCGAAGAAGCTCAGGTTCCCCTGGTTGGTCAGGTCTCCATCGAGGGTGATCGTGTTGTTGCGGAGACGGAGCACGCTCGTGCCGCCGGTGATGGTGTTCGTCGCGGGACCCAGCGTGACGGCCCCACGGATCTCGATGCTGCCCTCGATCCCGTCGTTGCTGTAGCGGGTCGCGTCGATGCGTGGTGACGACGCGGTCGTGGCGTTGAGGCGGAGGAACCCGCCCCCGATCGCCTCGAGCGTGCCGCCCCGGATGTCGTGGTTGTTGAGTTCCCACGAGCCGACGGTCGCGCGCATCACGCCGCTGTTCATCTGGATGCGCCCGCTCGTGATGCGCGACGATGGGTCGAACATCTCGAGCGTCCCACCGTCGACGACCCACTTGCCGCTCCCGAAGCTCGTCATGAAGCCCGTCCGCGTGAGGAAGGTCCCCGTGATGCGGCAGACCGCGCCGTCGTAGGCGCGACCGCCGTTGCCCGAGAGCACGAGGGGCCCGTCGTCGGCGGTGCCCGCGATGTTGAGCGTGACGAACGGATCGATGAAGTACCCGCTGCCGAACCGCATGGATCCCTCGATGGTCGTCTCCGCGACGCCTCGGAAGACGGGCGTGCTGCGGAGCTCGCTGTTGCCCTGGATGAGCAGTGGGCCGTCCGCGATGATCGGCGCGTTCAGGCTCGTCTGGATCTCGAAGTTGGTGATCTGCGACGCGCCGAGCACCGTCAGCCCGCTGATGCCCTCGAGCCTGAGCCCGCTGTCGCACATCAGCGTCGAGACCTCGACCAGATCGCTCGTCGCGATCACCACGCCGTCGGTCGACACGATGGCATCATCGCCCAGCCCAGGCACCCCATCGGGGTTCCAGTTCGCGCCGCTGAACCACAGGTAATCCCCGTCCTCGTTGTCGAAGATCTTCCCGTCCGCGTAGGCGGCGTGAGACATCGCCAGCGCCGACGAGAGCCCGAGTGCCGTGATGAGCCGCATCTGTCTTCTCCCCGCTGGCAGGTCCCGCGCGCGGCCCCGCGTTCGATCGAACAGCGGTTCAGACTAGCGGCTCGGGCCTCGATCCCCAAGAAATACAGCCAATCCGCGCGAGGGCGAGAACGCGCGTCTCAGGGGCAACCCGACGCGAACGACGCGACGAAGGCGTTGATGTCCGATAGGTCGAACACCCCCTCGCCCGTCAGGTCCGCGCTCGGCGCCTGCGCGACGAAGGCTGCGGTGAACGCGTTGATATCCGCGAGATCGAGGACGCCGATCGGCTCGGCGAGGTCCGCGGGTCCGCACGACGCGGGCGCCGCCCAGACGACCCCGCCCACGATTGCGAGCCCGTACCCCTGCGACCCGACGGGAACCGATGCGCCCGTGACGCTGATGGTGTAGGTGCCCGGAGACGGCGCCGGCACCGACACCACCTCCACGGTGTTGCGCGTGTCGGTCAGCCCCGCGGCCGATCCGCGCGGGACGCTCGCGCCGGTCAGTGTGTCGATGTCGTTGCCGACGAGCATCGCGCCCTCCGGCGTCGTCACGACCAGGTCGAGATCGTTGACCACCGGGTCCGCGGCGCCGAAATCGCCCGGCGCGTCGTGCCAGCTCAGCACGATGCGCAGCGGGCGCGACGCGTCCCGCACCTCGATCGAGACGGAGCGGGTGTCGCCCGTGCTCATGGCGCCATCGCCGTTGTTGCGGCGTTGCTCGACGAGCAGGCGGTCCGGGTCGCTCCCGCTCAGCGCAAGGGCGCCCGCGAGCCGGACGCGACCCCAGCCCTCGCGCGGGCTCGGCCAACCCGCCTCCTGCGCGAGATCCGCCGTTCCCGCGATCAGCACCGATTTCACGAGGGGGCCCAGCGGCGCGATGCCGGCGCCGGGGTTGGGCTCGCCCGCGATGTGCCAGCCTTCGACGAGATACTGCCGCACGATCGCCGCGGCTCCCGCGACCGCGGGCGTTGCCATCGAGGTCCCGCTGCTGAAGACCGTGGGGCACCCCCCGCCGAACGGGTAGGCGCTGAAGATCGAGCACCCCGGCGCGACAAGGTCGGGCTTGCGTCGCCCGTCACCCGTCGGTCCGATGGGCCCGACGCAGAACCGGTCCTGAAAGGGGCTGTCGAGCGTCGCGCTCACCGCGATCGCGTTCTTCGCGTTCTCGGGTGTTTTCAGGGTCGCCTGGTTCGCGCTCGCGACGACGACGAGGTGCTCGTCGTTCCGCCAGCAGAAGTCGTCGATCGCGCGCGCCAGCCCGCCGTAGGCGCTGCTCTGCTCGTCGCCCCAGCTCAGGGAATGGATGCGCGCGCCCTGGGCCGCGTGCGTTTCCAGCTGCTCGAAGAGCGTGGACTCGTCGAACACGGGGATGGTGTCGAACGCGAGGCGCGCGCCCGGCGCGACCCCCCTCAGGTCGGGCGACGCGTCCGAGTCGCCCGCGAGCGTGCCGCACACATGCGTCCCGTGCGCGCTCACCGCGCCGAGCGGCGCGTTGTAGGCGACGATCTTCCGGTGCGCGGGCCCGATGGGGTTGGTGTCCACGAACGCGCAGTGATCCCAGTCCAGCGGATCGTCGATCACCCCGACGATCTGCCCCGCGCCCGTCAACCCCGCGAGGTCGAACGGCGCGCTCCCCACGGCGCCCGTCTGCACGATCTCCCGCAGGGTCCCGTTGCGGACCGTCGGGTCGGGCGCGGGCTCGACCCAGACCACGCCGGGCTGGTGCGCGAGGCGGCGCGCGGCGGCCTCGGTTGTTTCGATCGCGAGCAGCGACAAGTCCCCCGACAGCGTCGATCGCCGCAGGTGTGCGCCGGGTTCGGCGCCGATGGCGCGCACGAGCGTGCCCCGGCGAGCCGGGTCCGCATAGACATGCACCGCGAGCAGCCCGCGCGCCGCGAGCGCGCGCGTCCGGTCGCTCGCCGGGGTGCGCGCGCCCAGCAACGGATCGACCCGATCGCTGGGCGATGACCGGGCGAGTGCGCTCGCCGCGATGCCCGCTGCAATCCCCATCACCATCGCTTTGCGCATCGGCTCACCCCCGCCCGCCGCGTTCCCCCGCTCTATCGGGCGGCGCGTCCCGACGCTTGCCCGCGCTATGCGGGCACCCCGCAGGCGACAACACACAGGCCCGCCTGTGCGCTCAGCACCGCTGAACCCGAACCCGAAAAGCGGGTTATCGGTCGTCTATCGGGCGGGCCCGACCAGCCGGCGCAGCGCGGGCTCGTCCGCACCCTCGATCCGGAGCGTTTTCTCGGGGTGCGTCGCGCCCGACGCGATGGTGACGCTCGCGTCGCGCAGGCCCAGCGCGTCCGCGATCAGGCGTCGGATCGCCCGGTTCGCCTTCCCGTCTTCCGGGGGCGCCGCGATCCGGACCTTCAGCCGCGTGCCCAGCGGGCCGACGATGGTGTTGCGTCTCGCCCCGGGGACCGCCTTGATCGGGAGGAGCCACGCGCCGGGGGTGTCCGGATCCGCTCGCAGGTCCACCATCCCCCGAGCGTAGCGGCCCCCTCCACGAATCGTTTGGTCCGAAGGGGAGGGGGCGGTAGAGTCAGAAAGCGACGCGGCTTCCGCAGCGCGTTTTCCCTTCGCCCGCTCGTGGGCCTGCCTCGGATCCGGAGCCTGACCCGTGAACTTCCACACGCTCGTGCGCACGCTCTCTGTCGCGCTCTCGCTCGCCCTGCCCGCCCTGGCCTCGGCAAACACGCTGCGCGCCACGCAGGTGCTGGTCGTCTATGACAGCCGCATCGCCGACAGCGTCGCGGTCGCGGAGTACTACGCGGGCTCGGCCCGCGTGCCGGGCGGCGCCGGGGGCGAGCCGGGCGTGCACCAGGGCCTGAGCGTCTTCGACATCGCGTCGACGGGCCTGCCCTCGTCGGCGGTGAACGGGACGCTCTTTTACGACGCGTTCGTCGATGAGATCCGCGACCCGATCCGTGCGCACCTCGAGGCGAACGGGATGGTCACGCGGATCCGCTCGCTCGTGCTCTGCAAGGGGCTGCCCCACCGGATCGACGACGCGGGCGACCCGGGGGTGGGCGATCGGCCCAGCGATTTCTTCGATCGCTGGTCGGCCCGCAGCGCGGTGAGCGCCTCGGTCGACAGCGAGCTCACCCTGCTCTGGCAGGACCTGGACACCAGCATCATCAGCGGGTCGGTGACCGTCGAGAACGGGTACATCCGCAACCCGTTCTGGCGCCGCGACCGGCCGATCAACACCTACACCAACAAGAACGCCCGTGTGCCCAAGGCGTGGCGCTCGCTGGGGCTGGGGCAGATCACCCGCACCTTCGACGACGACCCGGTCACCTCGCTCACGCCCGGCGACATCCTGCTTGTCTGTCGCCTCGACGGGAACTCGGTCGCGGATGTGCGCGCGATGATCGGGCGTGCGCAGGGCCTGGTCTACGACACCGACAGCGTGGGGTTCATCCTCGACGAGAGCGGCTCCAACGGGATCGCGGATCTCGAGAACAACAGCGAGCTCGACAATGTCATGGCGCGCTTCAGCCCCGAGGACGACTACGAGACGGCGCGGGATCTCCTGCTCGCCGACGGGCGGTTCGAGCCCTCGAGGGTCTTCTACAACGCGCTGAGCGGCGAGTCGCAGTTCCAGGTGGGGCCCAACATCGACTTCCAGGGGCAGGGCCTGCTCGTCACCGACCCGGTCATCCTGCTGACCCACTACGGGCGCAACCACGCGGGGCGCCCCAGCGTCAACATCGACCGGTACGAGGAGAGCTTCGTGCTCGCGCCGGGCGCCGTCTTCAGCACGATGGAGTCCTACAACGGGCGCGCCTTCAACGGGCTGGGCACGCTGTTCAGCCAGGGGCAGGTCGCGGACTTCATCGGCGCCGGGGGCACCTTCGGCATCGGGATGGTCTGGGAGCCCTTCGCGAACACCGTCCCCGATTCCGCGCAGCTCGTGCGGACCTGGTTCCTCAACGGCTTCACCTGGGCGGAGGCGGCCTACATGTCGCTCAACACCCTGTCGTGGCAGTGCGTCGTCATCGGCGACCCGCTGGCACGCCCCGTGCGCACGAGCGATGATGTCAACAGCGACGGGCGCCTCGACATCGAGGATCTCTACGCGTTCGAGCAGAACCCGGCGGATCTCAACCGCGACGGGGTCGCGGATGACGCGGACCGGCAGCTGCTGATCCGCGCGATCCGCGTGCCGATCCAGGAGACCTTCGACGCGGGGCGGCGGTAAACGCTTGGCGTCAATGCACGAAGCGGCGCGGCCCGATTTCCAGAAATCGATCTGAGCGGCTGCAGGCCGTCCGCGTGAATCGGCTGTTGCTTTCAGCGTGATCAACCGGCGTCCTCGATCCTGGGACCGAGTCGCGTTCGCGGAGGTATTCATCGACGGGTGCGACGGAGCGGCCGGCGCGCGGTCGCCCGCGAGCCTTAGTCCGCGTCGTTCTTCGACAGCCCCGCGCGCTTCGGGTGGATCGCCGTGGACACGCCGCGCTGGTTGTCGAGCGCGTCGGTGCGGTAGGGGCCCTTCTCGGTGATGCGGTCCCACGCGTGGGCCGCGTTCGCGGGGGAGTACTCGACGCCCACGAACTTGCGATCCAGATACCGCGCGACGGTGCCGGTGGTGCCCGATCCCAGGAAGGGGTCGAGCACGAGGTCGCCCGGGTTGGAGCACGCGCCGATGACGCGCCCGAGATAGACCTCGGGGAGCTGGTTGTCGTGCTTGTGGCGCCGCTCCTTGTTGTTGCCCTGGATGCGCCCCCAGAAGGGCCCGTACCAGACATCCATCGGGACGCGGTGCCCCGGGTCCATCCAGCCGTCTTTTTTGTTCTCGGTGCGGGGGTCGCCGTAGATCGCGCGCCGGTCGCTGACCTCCGCGATCGCGTCGGGGTTCCAGCGTCGGTCGGGGTGGGACGCGTCGCGCATGAAGTAGAGCGCGTGCACCTTGGAGTTGATGAAGCGGCTCTTGGTGTTCTGCCCGAACCGGTAGTGCCAGACGCACCAGTTGACGAGCTGCCACCCGCGCGCGCGCTTCATGTGCACCACGATCTCCGCGGCCCAGGTGTCGGGGATGTTGACCCAGAGCGACCCGTGGTCCGCCAGCCGCTCCGCCGCGAGGTCGAGCCACTGGTAGGTGAAGTCGAGGTAGTCGTGTTCCGGCTGCGCGTCGTCCCACGCGTGCCCCGTCAGGTTGCGGTCGTAATCGCGCTTCCAGTTGAACGGGGGGTCCGCGAAGACGAGGTCGAACGCGCCCTTGGGGAGCTTGTCCATCCACTCGCGGCAGTCCCCGATGTAGACGCGGGTCTTCTTGTCGCGCGAGACATAGCCGGGCTCGCCCGGATCGGGGAAGCGCGCGCGCGATCGGGATGGCTTGGTGGTGGTCGCCATGGTCGGGTGGGTCTCAGGTTAGCCGGTGGGCGCCGGGTGCGCCACGGGGTCTCGGATGGGATTGTGAACCGGGCGTGCGTCCCCGTGCGCGCGGACGAGTTCCGCGAGCTCGCGCCACGCGCGGCGCGCGATGCGGGTCTCCATCGGGCGGTCCGCCCGCTCGCCCGGGTCGGGGGCGAACCGGTCCGGGCCCGCGAGCCAGGCGTGCCACGCCCACGAGCGCACCGCGCGCCACAGCACCGCCCTGCGGGGCAGGATCCCGAGCCCCAGAGGCTCGAGGACCAGCGGCAGCAAGGGGTGGTCGGGCAGGTGCCCCACCGCGTCGGTGTCGAGGATCGTCAGCGTCGGCGCGCCCTCCTCGTCGGGCGGCCCGACCAGCAGGTTGCTGGGCTTGAGGTCCTTGGAATGCAGGCGGGCGTTCCAGAGCCAGCTCGCGAGACGCCCCGCGCTCTCGGCGAGGCGGTGCTCGTCGCGCAGCGGCAGGTCTGAGGTCGCGAGCGTGTCGAGCAGCGTGCGCCCGGCGGTCGCTTCCATGACGAGCACATCGAGCGGCTCGCCGTCCCGGACCCCGTGGAGCAGGGCGACGCACTTCGCGGCGCGGAACCCGCGTCGGCTGAGCCTGGCGGCGCCGCGCCACTGCCGACGGAGGCGTCCGAGGTGGAGGCTCGATCGGAATCGGTCCTTGGGCCTGCGCACGCTGTGGACCTTGAGGATCAGGGTCGTGCGCCCGCTGGGCAGGTCCGCGTCCGCCTTCCAGACCGTCCCGTGGGGCTTGTCGCTCAGGCAGGTCGATCGCGCGAGATCGAGCGACGCGAAGGCGCGGGCCCAGGCGTCGCGGCCGAACCGGAACTCCCGCGCACTGCGGACGACGCGGAGATCTTCGCACGGGGGTGCAAACACAGTGATAGCCTAGCCCTGTGTCCAACGAAGCGCCAGCCCGACCGAGCCCGCGCGCCGGCAGCGCGCCGGGGGATCCGCTCCCCCTGACCGTCGTCACGGTCTGCAAGGACAGCGTGCGCACGCTGGCGCCCGTGCTGGCGAGCGTCCGGGGGCTCGCGGGCGAGATCATCGCGGTGGATTCGGGTTCGACCGACGGGACGATCGAGCTGTGCCGCGCGCACGGGGCGCGGGTCATCGAGACCGAGTGGATGGGGTTCGTGCGCACGAAGCAGTTCGCGCTCGAGCAGGCGGACCTGCCCTGGGTGCTGCACCTCGACAGCGATGAGCCGCTGACGGAGGAACTGGCGGGCGCGATCCGCGCGTTGGTTGGCAGGCGGGCCCCGGGCGTCGCGGGCGCTCGGGTGCGCCGGGTGGTCTGGTACCGGGGCGAGCCCCTGACCCACGCGTGGCAGCCCGAATGGCGGACGCGGCTCGTGCGCACGGAGCTGGTGCGTCGGAGCAAGGCCCGCTGGGCGGGGATCGACCCGCACGATTACCTGGAGATCGACGCGGACGCGGGACGGGTCGTCGAGCTCGGGGGCGTGCTCCGGCACGATTCGTTCGAGACCTTCGACGAGCACCTGGGCAAGCAGCTCGCGCACGCCCGGACCGCGGCCCGCGCGCTGCACGGGATGGGGCGCCGGTCCTCGGCGTGGAAGCTGGCGACCAGCCCGATCGGTGCCTTCGCGAAGCAGATCCTCGCGAAGCGGGCCTGGCGCGACGGGGCCGCGGGGTGGCTCGCGGCGGGCACCGCGGCCGCCGGGACGCTCATGAAACACATGATTCTGCTGGAGATGGGGCACCTCGCGACGGGGTCGGATGCGGAGCATGCGTCCCGCGAACATGCACCGGACGACGAGGGCGGCTATTCTTCGGGTGTCGAGGACGGGCGCTCCACGGGAACAGGCGAGCGCCGTGACGAGGTCCCCGGGCGACCGCCGGCGGTGTTGCCGGCCGGGCGCGGGGCGGAGCATCCCGGAAAGGCGCCAGTGAGCGATCCATCTGTTGAGCAGGAGCGGACATCCGCTGAGGGCGATCGGACCGTCGACGAGCAGGCATCCAGCACGCCTGTCGAGGACACAGGGGGGCTGCCCCCTGAGCAGGACGCGGCGACGCGGAACCCCGAAGCGGGGGAGGGCGCAGCGGAGACGGGCGAGGGCGGGAAGAAGAAGCGCAAGCGTCGTCGCCGGCGCCGGAAGGGCAAGGGCGAGGGCGACGGCGGGAAGGCCGACGCGGGGCGGGACGACGCGCCCCCCGAGGACGATGGGGACGACGACGACCGCGCGGTGAGCAAGGCGCTGCGGAATGTCACGCCTCTGAGCGAGGAAGCCAAGCAGCATGTGTTCAACCTCGAGCGGTCGTTCAAGGACCTGGGGCTCAACGAGGACCTGCTCAAGGCGCTGGGCGAGGCGGGGTGGGAATACCCCACCAAGATCCAGGCGGAGCTGATCCCCCCTGTCCTCGAGGGGCGGCATGTGCTGGGGCAGGCGAAGACGGGCAGCGGCAAGACCGCGTCGTTCGGGCTCCCCGTGCTCCACCGTGTCGAGAAGGGCGTCGCGATGCAGGTGCTGATCCTGGCGCCGACCCGCGAGCTCGCGGTGCAGATCCGCGACGACATCGACCAGCTGGGCAAGCACACGGGGCTCAAGACCTGCGCCGTCTACGGCGGGCAGAAGATCCAGACCCAGGCGGACCGGCTGAGCAGGGGGCCCGAAATCATCGTCGGCACCCCGGGGCGCGTGCTGGACATGATCCAGCGCCGCTATCTCGACCTGAGCGGCGTACGGATGGCGGTGCTCGACGAGGTGGACCGGATGTTCGACATCGGGTTCCGCGACGACATCAAGCGCATCCTCTCGATGTGCCCCAAGAGCAAGCAGACGGTGTTCGTCAGCGCGACGATGACCGACGAGATCGAGCGTCTCGCGAAGTCGCACATGACCGACCCGCTCCGCCTGAATGTCTCGTCGGGCTCGCTCACCGTCGAGATGGTCACCCAGCACCACATCAGCGTGCAGCCCTGGGACAAGAAGCGGATGCTCGCGCACATGCTGACGCACGAGGAGCCCGATCTCACGCTGGTCTTCTGCCGCATGAAGCGGACCGTGGACGATGTCGTGCGCTACCTGGGCAAGAAGAAGATCCACGCGCACGCGCTGCACGGGGACATGAGCCAGGGCAAGCGCAACCAGACGATGCGGAACTTCCGGCACGGCGAGCTGAATGTGCTCGTCGCCTCGGACCTCGCGAGCCGGGGGCTGGATGTCGAGGGCATCACGCATGTGGTGAACTACGACCTGCCCGAGGACCCCGACATCTATGTGCACCGGATCGGGCGCACGGCCCGCGCCGGGCGCGAGGGCATCGCGTGGAGCCTGGTGACCCCCGAGCAGGGCGCACTGCTGACCGATATCGAGCTGCTCATCAACGCGGAGATCCCGGAGCGGAAGTACCCCGACTTCGAGCCCCGCGAGCAGCCCGACGACTGGCGACCCGAGCCCAAGGGCGGGCGCCCGATCGCGGAGGTGACGGGCGTCGAGGCGCCCAAGAGCCGGTTGAAGGACGAGGACAACATCCCCGCGGCCGACAAGCTCAGCGCCGAGGAACTCGCCAAGAAGTTCCCGGGCGGCGTGGTGCCCAAGAAGATGCCGGGCAAGCGCCTGCGGGGCAAGATCCGCACGCGGGGTCGGTGAGGTAGGACTCATCGGGGCGAGACAGACATCAGCCTGAATCGGGGAAGCGGGCCGCGGAAGCGGCCCGTTTTCTTTGCGCTCAGGGGGGGGGCTCGTCGATCTTCTCTGAAGGCCGATCCGGTGATCGGCGTCTCATCGAAAGGGGCGACGATGCGATCAATGCTGGCGTTGGTGATGGTGGCGGGGAGCATTGCGGGGGCAGGACACAATGTGGTCGTTCCGCTGGGTGATCCGCAACCGCAGCGATGGTTTGGGTACGGGGACATTCGCTTTTTCGCGATCGACAACGCGGGTGTCGCATACGGCGCGGATATCGAGGCCTTCCGCGATCCTGCAGCCCTCCCGGTGCGTGGAGACGACACGGGTATCACGGTGATCCCGAGTTCGTCTGGGTATTCGCTGGGAGGTGGCGTCGCGAGGGTCACGCCGTCGGGGCGTTTTCTGCTCACGGCAACGGGATTTCAGTATGAGCCCGATGTCTGCCCGCAAGGTGAGGGGTTTGGATTCTCGACAAGCCGGGATCTTCTCTTTGAGATCGAAACTGACGATGTCACCTTTTTTACTCCTCTCTGTCCGTCGTTCACGGCCTTGGAGCTGAGCAACGATGGGTGTGTGGTGGTCGGTGATGAAGACGATTTCTCGGGTCCGACGCGGACGCAGCACGCCGCGGTCTGGCGGGACGGTCTTGTTTCTCGGCTTTCACTCCCAGCGCATGCCACGCGCGGTGACGCCGACGGATCGCGGGCGGTCGATGTCTCCGCTGATGGAACGGTCATCGCGGGCAGTTCGTTCTGGCGTGAATCGAACGGATCGCCTCCCGAAGCCGCTGTTGTGCTTTGGATCGACGGCGCACCCTCGCTGCTCCCGGTGTTCGAGATCGATGGCGAAGCCGCCAGTTCAACGGCCTATGCGTTGTCGTCGGATGGCGCATCGGTCTTGGGCGCGAGTTGGACCTATCGCCCGTCCCTCGATACGGGCGGATGGGTCGAGAGCTCATTGGTTTATTGGATCTACCGCGACGGTCGTTTCCAGTCCCTCGGTTCAGTGCCCGGTGATGAGTTCGTAGGAGGATTCGCGTCAAACGGAGCGATCGCTTTCGGATCGACCTCTCTCGACTGGATCGACCCCGAGCGCCGCGGTTTGACTTGGACATCGGCTACCGGGCTGGTGGACGCGGTGGATTACCTTGCCGGTCTCGGCGTCGATCTCGTGGGCGAGCACATCCTTCGTGTGGATGCAATGTCGGAAAGCGGTCACTGGATGCTCGTCACGCTTCGGGTTGACGACGAGTTGGAGCAGTTCGCCCGCATCCGCGTCCCCTGCTCGCCCGCCGACCTCACCGCCGACCGGGCGATCGCGCTCGACGACCTGCTCGCCTACGCCGAGCGGTTCGCTGGCGGGCACCCGCTGGCGGACCTGAACGCGGACGGCGTGCTCGACCTCGCGGACATCGTCGCGTTCTTGACGCTTTACGCCGACGGCTGTCCCGGTTGACGCCGCGCCGGTACCATCGCGGGATGGACCAAGCGGATCAGTGTGAGCGCATCCCCGTCGCCGGCTGGCGCGAGCGGGTGGATCTGCCCGAGTGGGGCCTGCACGGCGTGCGCGCCAAGCTCGACACCGGCGCGCGCACGAGCGCGATCGATGTCGCGACGATCGAGCATCTCGAGGACGGGCGGATCCGGTTCGAGGTGGTGGGGCGGCACAAGCCCACGCGGCGGACCAAGTGGGTCGAGGCGATGCCCGTGCGCACGAGCGTCGTGAAGCCCAGCCACGGGAAGGCGCAGGAGCGGATCGTCTGCCGGACGCCGATCCGCGTGGGGGACATCGAGGCGGAGATCGAGATCAGCCTCGTGTGCCGGAAGAAGATGCTGTGCCGGATGCTGCTGGGTCGCACGGCCCTCGCGGGTCGGATGCTGGTGGACTCGGACGCGAAGTATCTGCTGACGGAGCGCTCGCGCAAGAAGCACCGCGCGCGGTTCGATCCGGGTTTTGACCGCCCCCGACGCCCACGGGAGAGAGACGGCAAGAACGACACTTCGGACGGATCTTCGGGACCGGGAGGCACTCCATGAAACTCGCGATTCTCTCCACGGCGCCGCGGTGCTACAGCACGCGCCGCCTCAAGCAGGCGGCGCTCGAGCGTGACCACAATGTCAAGGTGCTCAACACGCTCCGGTTCTCGATCGGGCTCGCGGAGGGCGAGCCCAGCCTGTATTTCCGGAGCAAGGAGCTCAGCGAGTACGACGCGGTGCTGCCGCGCGTCGGGGCGTCGATCACCTACTTCGGCACCGCGGTCGTGCGCCAGTTCGAGCAGATGGATGTCTACACGCCCAACACCGCGGCGGGCATCGTGAACAGCCGGGACAAGCTGCGGAGCCTGCAGATCCTGAGCCGGCACGACATCGGGATCCCGCAGACGGCGTTCGTGCGCGACCGGAAGGATGTGCTCCCCGCGATCGAGCGGGTGGGCGGCGCGCCGGTGATCATCAAGATCCTGGAGGGCACGCAGGGGGTGGGCGTGATTCTCGCGGAGACGACCAAGGTCGCGGAGGCGATCATCGAGACGCTGCAGACGGCGCGGCAGAATGTGCTGGTGCAGCGGTTCGTGAAGGAGAGCAAGGGGCGCGATATCCGTGCGTTCGTCGTGGGCGACCAGGTCATCGCGGCGATGCGCCGGGTCGCGCAGGGCGACGAGTTCCGCAGCAATGTCCACCGTGGGGGCAGGGCGGAAGCGATCGAGCTCGACGATGTCTACAAGGAGACCGCGGTCCGCGCGGCGCAGATCATGGGCCTGCGCGTCGCGGGGGTGGACATGCTCGAGGGCAAGGACGGGCCCCAGATCATGGAGGTCAACTCGTCCCCGGGTCTCGAGGGCATCGAGGGCGCGACCAAGCTCGACATCGCGGGCGCGATCATCGACTACATCGCGGGGCGCGTGAATTTCCCGGAGATCGACCTGCGGCAGCGGCTGACGGTCAGCAAGGGGTGGGGCGTCGCGGATGTGCTGATCCCCGAGGGCTCCTGGCTCGAGGGCAAGACCATCGAGCAGACCGGGCTCCGGGAGCGGTCGATCATGATCCTCAACCTGCACCGCGGGACGAGCGTGATCTCCAATCCCCGCGCCTCGCGTGAGCTCGAGGCGGGCGACAGCCTGCTGTGCTACGGCGAGCTCGACGAGATGCGCGACCTCGTGCCCGATCCCAAGCAGCGGCGCAAGCGCAAGCTGCGCGCGCGCAGGCTCAGCCCCGAGACGCTCGAGCAGATCGAGTCGGACCGGCAGGAGGCCGAGCGTTGAGCACCCCCTCGGACCCGCACGAGTGGTTCGGTCGTCGCATCGAGCCCGGCGAGCCCGTCCGCCTCCTTATGTCGTTGTCGGAGACTTTTTCGGGCGAGCAGATGCGCGTCCCGGTCTACATCTGGCGCGGCGAGGCGGAGGGCCCCACGGTCTTCGTCACCGGCGCCGTCCACGGGGATGAGATCAACGGCACCGGCGCGATCCGGCACATCCTCCGCGAGCGGCCCTTCGAGATGGAGGGGGGGACGCTCGTGCTGGTGCCGGTCGTGAACCTCCCGGGCTTCGAGCGGCACACGCGCTACCTGCCCGACCGGCGCGACCTGAACCGCTCCTTCCCGGGCACGCGCGGGGGGTCCTTCGCGAGCCGGGTCGCGCACGCGGTCTTCGACCAGGTCGTCCGGCGGTGCGATTACGGGATCGACCTGCACACCGCGGCGGTGCGCCGGACGAACTTTCCCAATGTCCGCGCCGACATGGGCGACCCCGCGTTGGCGGCGTTTGCGCGCGCGTTCGGCGCCGGGCTGATCGTCTCGGGGACGGGGCCCGAGGGCTCGCTGCGTGCGTCGGCGTGCGCGATCGGCGTGCCCACGCTCATCCTCGAATCGGGCGAGGTCTGGAAGGTCGAGTCGGGGTACATCGAGTACGCGACGCGCGGGATCGTCAACTGCCTCCGGTTTCTCGGGATGGTCGCGGGCACCGTCGAGGAGCCCGCGTACCGCGTCGAGGTGGACGCGACGAGCTGGATCCGCGCCTCGCACGGGGGGTTCCTGGAGTTCCATGTCTCCCCCGGCACGATCGTCGAGGCGGGCGAGGCGATCGCGACGAACACGACCCTCGCGGGGCAGGACCTCGATGTGCTGCGCGCGCCGCGGGACGGGATCGTGCTGGGGATGACGACGATCCCGTCGGTCTCGCCGGGCGATCCGGTCTGCCACCTCGCGTTCCCCAAGCGTTCGGCGCTCCGCAAGCTCGAGCGCGCGGTCGACGCGCTCGACGATGATTCGCTGCACGAGCGCATCCGCGACGATCTGTCGCGCAGCGTCCATGTCACCGAGCACGATGGGTCCGACGAGGACGACGATGTCTTCGAGCCCCCGGCGACGGACGACGACTGACACTTCGCCCCCGGGGTTGCGCCGCGCCGGCGCTACCCTTCGGGCATGACCACGACACCCCAGCCTTCCGACGCGCCCGCTCCAGGGGCGACGCTCGACGCGCCGACGCGGGACCTCCTGCTCGATATCACCTCCACCCCCACCGCGGCGGGCAAGGAGCAGCGGGTGATCGCGAAGATCGAGGCGTGGTTGCGGGGCCGCCCGGGCCTCGTCCGGCGCGACGACGCGCACGGGAACATCGAGATCGCGCTCGATCCCGACGCCGGAGCGCCCTTCCGCGAAGGGCCCCCGGTCTATTTCACCGCGCACATGGATCACCCCGCGTTCGTGGTCGAGCGCGTCGTCGGGCCCGCGACGATCGAGCTCGCCTTCCGGGGCGGCGTGATGGACGACTACTTCCCCGACGCGCGTGTTGTGCTCCACCTGCGAGGCGGGGACGGCGCGCGGACGACGGTCGGCGGGGTCATCACCGGGCGGGGCGACCTGACCACCCCCGACAAATCGTGGATGTGCGACCTCGACGAGCAGACCGACTCGGTGCAGGTGGGCGACTTCGCGACCTGGGAGCTCCCCCCCGCCGAGATCGTCGAGGAGGTGCTGGCCGGCGACAACCCCACCGGAGAGCGCGGCGCCGTGCTCTACACCAACGCCTGCGATGATCTCGCGGCGCTCGTCGCGGCGCTCGTCGCGCTCGACCGCCTCCGTGAGAAGCGGGGAGCGGGCGAGCGGGTGCACGACACGCGCGTCCTGCTGACGCGCGCCGAGGAGATCGGGTTCATCGGCGCGATCGGCGCGAGCCGGGACGGGTTCATGCCCAGGGGCGCGCGGATCATCGCGCTGGAGAACAGCCGGAGTTTCGAGGACTCACCGATCGGGGGCGGGCCGATCGTGCGGGTGGGCGACCGGGTGAGCGTGTTCAGCCCGGGGCTGACGGGGGCCGTGGCGAAGGTCGCCGAGCGGATCGCGGGCGGTCCCGCGAGCGTGCGTGCCAACCAGAAGCTCAGCGAGTTGCCGACCTGGCGCTGGCAGCGCAAGCTGATGGCGGGCGGCGCCTGCGAAGCGAGCGTCTTCTGCCACTTCGGGTACGAGGCGACCTGCGTCTGCCTGCCCCTGGGTAACTATCACAACATGGCGAACCTCACCGAGGCCCAGGCGGGCACCCACGAGGGGCCCCCCCGCGTCGGGCGCGAGCATGTCGCGGTGCGCGATTTCCTGGGGATGGTCGACCTGCTCGTCGGGTGCGGCGAGGATCTCCCGGGGACGGGCGGGCTGGGCGATCGGCTCGAGAAGCTCTGGGCGGACCGGTCCGGCGTGCTGCGGGGCTGAGCCCCCGAACGAAGAGATCGGGCCTGCTCGCCGCGATTTCAGGATCTGATCGGGTTGTGGTGCGAACAGGGCCCGGCGCGGGCGTTGGGTGTGCAGGCGGCGCGGCGTGCCCCTACACTCCCCGCCAGGGGAGCGGACCGGCGGGCGGACAGCCGCGCCGGTCCGACGGAACACGGTGGTCCAGAGGACGCGTCGGGCGCCGCGATGAGCGGCCCGCGGTCGTCGGTTCGGGTGCTTGCCCGTTCCCAATCGGAGTCTCGCGATGGCGAAGATGTTCTACACGCTCGAGGAAGCGGCCCAGAAGCTCGGCATGGATGTCGACGATGTGAAGGCGTTGACCGAGAGCGGGCAACTCCAGGAGTTCCGCGACCAGGACAAGATCATGCTCAAGGTTGAGCAGGTCGACCTCCTCGCGGGCGACAACGACGACAGCGGGGGGATGATCCCGCTCGCCGACTCGGGCGAGATCGAGGTGCCCAGCCTCAGCAGCAGCGGCAGCGCCGCGGCGCTGGGAGGCGGCGACCCGGACCAGACAGGCGTCAGCATCTTCGACCCCGAGGACGAGGACGACGCGGACCCCGCCGCGGCGACGCAGGTCTCGCCCAGCGTGGGCGCCTTCGCGGACTTCGGCGATTCGGGCGCATCGGGTTCGGGGCTCGCGAACCTCGCGCTCGAGGGTGACGACACGAGCCTCGGCGCCGACCTGCTCGAGGATGTGTACTCGTCCACCGGGTCGGGCTCGATGGCCGCCGCTGGCAGCGGGCTGAGCGCCTCGGCGATCGGCGACGCGGAGGGCGACCTGTTCGAGAGCGCGGGGACCCAGCCCGACCCGATCGGGGGCGCGCCCGCGATGGCGGGCGGGGGCGTCATGATGCCCGAGGTCTACGACGGCGCGGGGTCGGGCCTCGTGGGCGGCATCGCGATCGGGATCGTTGTGACGACGCTGCTCGCGGCCGCGGTGATGATCCTCCTCCTCGACGGCAACCAGCAGCTCATGGACCAGATGAGCATGAACTTTGTCTACATCGCGGTCGGGATCGGCGCGGGTGTCATGGTCCTGGGCGGCGTCATCGGTTGGCTCCTGCTCCGCAAGAGCTGAACGATCCATCTCGCACACACGCGAACACGCCGCGGGCCGTCCCGCGGCGTCTTTTGTGCATCGTCTCGGGTCGGGGCGTGTTCGCCGCGATCACCGATCGCCGCTGAGTTCGGTCTCCGAGGGCTCGTAACGCCCCCCCTCGAGGCCCAGCTCGCCCAGCACGCCCGAGCGGGCGTAGAGCAGGCGCGGGACGCCGTTGCTGGTGTCGATCGTCGCGCGCACGAACCCGTCCGCGTCGATGTGGAGCAGGCCCAGTTCCCGATCGGGCGACCAGCGCACGCGCACCGGGCGCTCATCGAGCGTGCGGGACTCCGTCCCCCCGATCACGCGGACGGCGCCCGACCACTCGCCCGATGCCGACTCGCGGACGGACATCTCGAGTTCGATCGCGTCGGCGTCCACGCCGAAAGCACGCCGTCCCGCCGCGGCGCCGACCTTCCAGCGGATCGAGGCCCCGCGCGTGGTGTGTTCAGCGGCGTCGCGTCCCGGGGCGCGGCCGCCCGCGATGCCGTTCGTGTTGTCCGCGCAGCCCCGGCTCATCCGGTGCCCTTTCGTTTCGATGAACGCCCGCCGACGCGCCCGACGACCTTGTCCGATGCGTTGAGCAGCGAGGCGGCGAGCTTGAGACCCGATCCGCTCGGGCCCGTGAACCGGTCCGCGAGGCGTGTCGCGTCCTCGAAGAAGACGATCATCTGGTCGAGCCTGCGGTCGATGTCGGTCTCGGGCTTGTCGCCGTGCTCGCGGGTGCGATCGCGGATCTCGTGCAGGCTCACCAGCAGCGGGTCGACCTCGCGCTTGACGCGCTCGCGGACGATGGCGCGGAAGATCGACCAGATGTCCTGCTCGGCCTGGAAGTACTCCTTACGGTCGCCGCGCCGATGCACGCGGGCGATCACGCCCCAGTCGAGGAGCGCACGGAGGGACATCGAGGCGTTGCCGCGGCTGATCTCGAGGTGCGCCATGATGTCGTCGGTGCACATCGCCTCGCCCGTGATGTAGAGCAGGGCGTGGACCTCCGCCATCGTTCGGCTGATGCCCCAGACACTGCCCATCCGCCCCCAGGCCTCGATGAACCGCTCGACATCGTGCTCGTGCCGATCGTCGGGGGTGCCGGCATCGGTGTTGTCTGGGGTCGCGCCCATACCCCAAGTATCGCATCTCGCGGCGAGGAGTCCATATTGTTTTCAGAAGATTTTGAAAACAATGCAAGCCGCCCGATGGCGGTGGGGTCGGCGTGACACGCGTAAATAAAGACGGCGGGTCGCCCGTGAGCAGACCCGCCGTCGTTCCGGGGCGTGGTTGTCGCGTTGATATCGCAACGCGCTATTCATGGTATCGGGAATGCGACCTGTATCCACACAGTTTCCTCTGAAATCCGCGCGGGCCGCGGGGGATGGCGAGGTCAGACGAACAGGTCCGCGATGCCGGTCGCGCCCAGCACGAGGCTGATGACGCCGTTGAGGGTGAAGAAGGCCATGTTCAGGCCCGCCTCGCCTCGCTTCGCGAGCACGAGATGCTCCGCGACGAGCAGCGCGCCGGTGGCGCCGACGCCCACCCCGAACACGCTCGCGAGATGCGGGTTGAACGCCCACGCGCCGAGCAATGCCGCGAAGCAGGCGAGGTGCAGCACGCGGCTGAGGTTGATCGCTCGTTTCGGACCCAGCTTCGCCGGGATGCTGTGAAGGCCCGCTTCGCTGTCGTGCTCGTGGTCCTGCAGGGCGTAGATCACATCGAACCCCGCGACCCAGCAGAGCACCATCGCCGCGAGCAACCAGATCGAGGGGCCCGTGCTCGTGAACAGGCGGAGAGCGCCGGGGTCGACCGCGACCGCCGCGGCGATCGGGCTGATCGCCAGCGCGCTGCCCAGGAAGAAGTGGCACAGCAGCGTGAAACGCTTTGTGAACGAATAGAAGGCGATCCAGAGCAGGACGGGGACCGAGCCGTACAGGGGCCAGAGGTTGCCGAAGAACACCTCGAAGAGCGCACACGCGCCGATGAACAGGCCCGCGGCTCCCGCGAGCATGAGCAGCCCATCGCCCGGCGAGAGTTTGCCCGCGGCGAAGGCCCGCTTCGCGGTGCGCGGGTTCGCCGCGTCGAGCTTACGATCCGCGACCCGGTTGACGAGCATCGCCCAGGTGCGCGCGAACACCATGCACAGCACGATGAGACCGAGTTTGAGCGCGAAGCGCCACCACGAGAAATCGGATTCCGGCGCCGCGCCCGAGTCGTCACCGCTCGCCGCGGACGCGATGGTCATCGCGCGTCCGGGTCCGGCGAGGAAGGCCGCGAGCACCGCGAAGGGCAACGCGAAAACGGAGTGCGCGATCTTGATATCCGCGAACGCGATCGCGAGCTTCTCGCCCGGGGATGACCCCTTCTTTGGAGCCGGGGTCGTGGGGTCGGACTTTTCTCGCGGGCCGCGGTCGGTGTCCGGTCCCGAGGGGGCGGGTGAGGGCGGATCGCCCGATCCGGGCGCAGGCGGGGCCGGCTCGTCCGGGGGCGTGTCAACCTGGGGGACGGGATCGGGTTGCGCGTCCTCGTGCGGCTCGGGATCCCTGTTCATGCCAAAGGATAGCGGCGCCGCGGCCGAACTCTGCTAGGATCTGCTGACAGTGTTTCCCCCTCGGCTGACAGAGGACTGAGTTATGCCGCACATCATCGCCGAACCCTGCATCGGGACCAAGGACACCGCCTGCGTGGATGTCTGCCCGGTTGACTGCATCCATCCGACCAAGGACGAGCCCGAGTACGAGACGGCTGACATGCTCTACATCGACCCCGACACCTGCATCGACTGCGGGCTGTGCGTGGACGAGTGCCCTGTCAGCGCGATCTACCAGGACGAGGACCTCCCCGAAGAGTGGTCCAAGTATGTTCAGTTGAACATCGACTACTACTCAGAGAAGTAGACCCCTGGCCGGGAACCCGGGCGATGTCGCGATTCTCTGATCAGGCCGTCGAATCCTCGCTCGGCCCGTGGTTCTTTGTCATGCTCGCCGACATGCCGCTCCTCGGCTCTCGGACGGCATTTCACAATGTGAGCGCAACCTGGGTTTCCGGTGTCGATCCGGATGTCGCCGAGGCGTTGGGCGCGTGTCCCCTGTGCTCCGATGTGGACGCGGAGTCGCTTGAGTCTCCGATCCCGGTCTACATCGACAACAAGACCCGGCACAACAAGAAGGTCACGAAACGGACCCTGGCGAGTTGCTGGGTCGGTAACCCGCACGGCGTGCCGGCGCTGGTCATGCACCGCACGCTCGCCGAGGCGCTCGGCGCGGATCTTGACGAGCGATGGCTGCTCGGTGAGGTTCGCGACCCGGACGGCGGTCTGGTCGAGGACCTGATCAGCGCCGTCGATCGAGATCCGCTGGACCAATACGGGTTTGGATCAAGCCGCACACGGTGCCGATACAGAACAAACTGGGCCCAGTCCATCGGCAGTGTATTTGTCGGTGCGTGCGCACATTGCGGAAGACTTTCAGAAGGTGTCGGTTACGAGACATACCTGCTCGAAGCCGAGGTCGCCGACTACGGCACCGTGCGATCGGCCGGGTGCGGGCTGTATGTCGCCAAGTCGATCGTCGATCGCCTCGAACTTTACTCACCCGCGGTCTGGCCGAACCTCCGCATCACCCGCGTCCCGGTCTATACCGAAGTCCTCGACCCATTCGCGGTCCCCAAGCCCATGTGTTGGGAGGATTTCGAGCGGCACGAGGCGTCGATGGGCAACACGCTGCCCTTCCCGATGATCCACGGGAAGAAGGGCGTGAAGCCTGTCTGGCAGAAGCGGTATGTGGTCGACCGCGAGGCGCGCGGGCTCGACACCACGCCGCCGCGCACCGACGAGCAGAGGATCGCGTTCTTCCTCCGGCTGCGGTCGTTCTGGGAGCCCGCCATCGGCGAGCAACTCGCCGGCGTCGATGACAAGGAACTGCTGAGCCTGGTCAAGCACGGCAGAAAACACAGCCCCGACGCACCGATGGAGTCCTGGATCGGGATCGAGCGGACCGCCGGGAAGCGCCGCCGGTGACTAGACGCCCCGCGTGAGAATTATTGATTTCCGAGTGACGGCGCGTGAGCGGCTCGCGTTGTTCTGCGCTCACAAATCGCGGGCACGGGTCGCCCCGATCCGAATGACCCGGTCCGATCGCGGCGGTGCTCGCGCCGGCACGCCGGCGCCCCTGTGGGAAGGGAGGGGAGCGCCGCCGCGGAATGAACCGCAGATCCGATCGCGCCCGGCGTTCTGCGCGCCGGGAAGGGCTTGTGCGGAGCCCGCGCGATCGTTGCGGCCCCTCGAGCGATCGCGGGGGCGCGGCGCGGGGCGCGCGCATCCGCGAGGGAAGAGAGGCGCCCCGGGCCCGCCCGCCCGGGGTGTCTTTTCAGATTCATGACAGGCTCAGAGTCCGGACCGGCGCGCACGAAAACGGTCGCGGCTGGTGCCGGCGCCCGCTGCTGTCGCGTGTTCGCGTTGCCGATGAGCGGTCAGGCCGCCTCCGCCTCGTCGAAATCCTCGTCCTTGATCTCGTCGGCGAGTTCCTCGAGTTCGGCGAGCTCCGCCTTGCTGAACCGACGCTCCCAGCCGTAGGGGCGGACATTGCTGGGCGTGTCGGGCGCTTCCTTCCAGTCCTCCGCGTTGCGGAGGTTGAGCTCGCTGGGCATCGTCTTGCGGTAGCCGAGCAGGCGGATGACCTCGAGCACATCCGACCAGGACGGGAAGGTGACATTGTTCGACTTCTTGAAGGCGTCGATCGCCATCAGGAAGAGGAACTGCTCGGTGGTCATCTCGCCTTCGTCGGCGGCGCGCTGGAAGTCGCTGAGGCGGCGTCCCGCGCCGCGCCGGCGCTCGAGACCGGTGGGCGATTCGCCGTTCGCGTCCCCGCGCATGCGGGCGACCTCCCGGCGATCCAGCCCGCTGCGCCGGTCGACGACGCCGCCCATCTCGGCCTCGGTTTTCGGTCCACCCGACGATTTCCGGCGATCGTTCGACGACGATGATCCGCCCATAGCGAGGATCTCCCTTCTGGGGCCCCCGCGTGCGCATCACGGCGTCGAGGGGGCCTCACAGGTCGTCGTCATCGTCCTCTTCGCCCTCGTCCTCGTCTTCGTCCTCGTCGAAGTCGTCGAACTCGTCGAAGGTGTCCTCAGAATCGTCATCGTCGTCGGGGTCGAAGAATTCCTCGTCCTCCTCCTCATCGTCATAAACGGCCTCGACGAGAGGGGCGAAGGGGGTCTCCCACGGCATGCGATCGGACGATTCGTCGGTGCTGGTCGTTTCAGTCGGGAGCAGTTCGAGCGTCGGCATCGCCTAATCCTCCACCTGCCGGGCCGCCTTGCTGAGCGCTCCACCACGAGGCGCCCGGAGCGCGGCAGCGTAGCCGGGCGCTCGGGCGTGTCAACTCCAAGATCCCCCCGATCGGTCGAAAATCACGACCCGCCCCCCCGCGTCGCCCGGTGCGCCGGGTGCGGGGTGTAGGATGCCTCCCGTTGTCCTCGCGATGCGATCCCTCGAACGCCCCCGCGACCCCACCGATCCCGCCCGCATGAGCGAACAGACCCGCCAGCCTCACCAGCACCTCCCCCACGGGCTCGATGTCCCCGCGGGCGTCTGCGCGATGCTCTTCCCGGGGCTCGGGCACTTCGTGCGCGGCGAGCCCCGGCGCGCCATCTACGCCGCGATCGGGGTCCTCGGTATGTTCCTGGGCGGCATGCTCATCGGGGGTATCGACACCATCGACAGCCGGGAAGACAAGTGGTGGTTCTACGGGCAGGCCTTCGTGGGCCCCCTCGCCTTCGGCGCGGATTGGTACCACCAGCACCAGCTCAAGGCCTACGGCATCCCTTATGTCCGCAACGAGAACACCGGGGACGAGGGCTACCTCACGAGCGATCGCGAGCTCGACCCGGTGCGCGGCCCGCACCGCCCCCGCAGCCTCTATCCCCACGAGCGCCGCGAGATGGTCGAGGTGACGGTCTTCCGAGGGCCCGGCGGCAAGCGCGAGACGCGCACGCTGCCGGTCGCGGTGCCGGCGAACACCGACGCCGGGGAGGTCGGCGCGCCCCCGAACGGGAAGGGCATCGCGAAGGTCAACGAGATCGGGACGCTCTACGCGCTGTGCGCCGGGATGCTGAACCTTATCGTGATCCTCGACGCGCTGTTCCCCACCATCCGTCCCAAGGCGAAGAAGGCCGCGCCCCGGGCGAGCGCCGACCGCGACAACCCCGCGCAGCCCAAGCCCGCGCCGGGCTCGCCGGGCGATCCCCGCGTCGCGGCGGGCGAGAAGGAAGGGGGCGCCGATGCCTGACCCCGTCGCCGTCCTCGCGTGGCGCCCGTTCCTCGACCCGATCGACCTGCACGACGCGTGGTTCTGGCTGCTCATCCCGCTCGCGCTCCTGATCGCGATCGCCTACAAGGCGGTCCGCGTCCCGGACATCGCGAACTTCTGGCGCCAGACGCTGCTCTTCTCCGCGCAGATCATCCTCGGGATCGTGGGCCTCTTCGCGGCCGCCCTGGTCACGCTGAATGTGATCCTCCCGTTCTGGGTGTGAGTGGGGCAGAGACAGCGAGATCGCGGGACGAAGTGCCCCGTTCCGGATGCGCGTGACCGGATCATCTTTCGCTCTGTTTTTTCCTGTCTGACTGAGGGCATCACCGCCCCCCCTCATACCGCTCGCATCACCTGCACCGCCCGGTAGAGCCCCGCGACTTCCTCGCGGTCGTAGGTCTTGGGCGCGTATCGGCTGTTGATGGGCTGCAGGCGGATGCGTTCGCGCTCGCCCGCTCGCTCGAAGTAGACGCGTTTGAAGGTCGATTCATCGCCCGTCGCGAGGCGTGCGAAGCAGTCGTCCCCGTCCGCGATATCGCGGAGGGGGCTGAACACGACGATGTCGCCCTCGCGGTAATCGGGCGCCATGGAGTCGCCCACGACGCGGGCGGCGAACGCGTCGGGATCGCGCAGGTCGGGGCAGCGCACATAGTCGTCCGCGACGCGCGCGGGGTAGCCCAGGTCGGTGAACTCCGTCGGATAGCCCGCGGTGACCTTGTTGATCAGCGGGACCTCGAAGGGCAGGTCGGCGCGCGCGATGCCCGGCGCGTCCTCGGTGGGCACGCCCCCCAGTTCCGTGAGCAGTTTCTGGACCACGCCCGACTTGTGCGCCGCGTCGAGCCCGCCGGACGCCGCCAGCGTGCGCAGGCGGGCGAGCATCGCGGCGTCCGCCCGCGCCTCGGCGAGTTCCTCGAGCACCGAGTCGGGCGCGCGCTCGCGGTCCGCGAGGCGGCCGAGAACGCCCGCC
>MDTG01260663.1_pt1 | contig 34432 bp, 17 predicted proteins | sample 811421 | NCBI WGS metagenome assembly MDTG01 (sample SAMN05326645, study PRJNA326480) | marine metagenome | isolation source: seawater | place: Pacific Ocean: South East | collected 2011
AATAGTCTTCAGCTTCGGATTTAGACATATCCCTGGAAAGCTCCGATATACATAACTCAATGCTGTAAACGGCTCTAGCTGGGTCGAACATAATACCTAAGAAAGCCCTATCCAGATCATCAGCTAGTAGTATATCATCTACATGCTCAGGAGCCACCAGTTCTACAAACTCGTCTATTTCTTCTCTAGTCATACTTTTGTTGTTTTGGTTTTTGAATTGCTATTACGATCTATGTCGTATTTTTCGTCTAGGTCTATTTCCCATATTTTCCCTCCACCGTGCCCTACGGATCTTATAGGCCGTAACTGCTTATTATTTTTACAGGATTCCTCCATAATCTGCATACCCCTACGGACAAATTCAAGACTGTTACTCATACCTACAGATCGCCCCCCGTTGAATTCATGCAGGGCAACTTGAAACTCTGTTAATGTCCCCCACCATGTTTTATCGTTATCGTATTGACGGGACCTTTTTACAAAAAACTCAACTAATTCCGCTATAGATGATCGGCTGGAGTTATCATACGCCGCAGATGCTATGGATTGGTCTATGTAGCTGACAACGCCAAACCTAGACAACCCTTCAACCTTTTTAGGAACGCTCCATTCCATCAGCCATTTAGCAAAGAATGGTAATTCTTCTCTTATGGTAGCCTCCACTTGGGAGTTCGGTGGAAACTTGTTTGTAGCTTTATCGCATATACGTAAAGCCATGAGCTTATCTCTGTTTGAACTGTCTAGTGCCGGAATCACACTCAAGCTATTGGCGTCCATGTTGACACTAAATATCACACGACCCGCCCAAGGAACCGCTATTGCGTCTACGTATTTTGCATGATAGTCGATTCTTGGGTTTGCTACAGTTTTCTTTATAAGCTCAGTAGCTTTTCTTTGGTCTTGGAAGGACGCCGCACTGGTTGTGTCGTCAATCACCCATGCGGCCTTTCCCGCGAGATCTTTATTGAAATTGCTTTGCCCACTTAAATAATCAGAGGCATCCGCGAAACCCCCAACCATTCCCGCGACAATGCGGTTAGATAGAAGAGACTTACCTTTACCGACACCCCCGACAAGTAGTAGGGCTTGCCCCTGCATCGGTTCTTTATTTAGGACCGATATAAGAAACCTTTTCATCCACGCATAAAAGTATTCTATGGTTTTAGGCTTACCGGGAGTGTTGGAGAATAGCTGGTTAAGGAACTTATGAATGAACGGCCAGTTTGCCTTATCCCCATTTTCTGCGGGGTCCACCGGGTTTATGTTACCGTTATTAAGTATACGTTGGCTGTTATATTCGACTACCCGGTCATTACTAAAGATCACGGGGGCTATCTCATCAATTCTGTTCTCGTTACTTATCGCTAGTATAGCATTTTCCACTTCTGATAGGCTCTGGCCTTTCTTTGCTCGGGGGGAAAACCCCGCCTTACGGAGTTCCAGAACTACCTGATCTTTAGGAGTCGCCTGGGCTTTTCCGTATATCAGTTTAAAAAACATTTTCCCGTTGAACCAGTATTCATCTAGAATGGACCCCATTTTTTGGGACTCATACTGTTTTACAAACGCTGACCCAAATATCTCGCGCCATGTAAGGAAACCTTTACCAGCACGGTCGCTGTAGCACACTATTCCGTCTTCCACTACCTGGCACCCGTCCCTATCAATTCCATCGTCTATCCAAAACAAAGGGCCACGAGAACCTACCTCGAAATTGTTGGTCCAGCGGTTAGGAAACCTGTTACTAACTTCTTCAGCAATCACATCAATAGGTATAGAAACTTCTGAAGTTTGAGGGGGTTTATCCATTGATGCCTTGAATAAGGCGGTGCGGTAAAAAGATTTAGGTAATGGATCTCCCACCTTGACCCAATTGGTCCCTAACTCAAAGTATTGCGTAGCCTTTAACGAAGACTTATCGAATCCGGGGAGGATTCTTTCTAGGCTTAGTTGAATAGCTATCTGTTTCATAAACGGGTCAAACAGATCAGGGCTAATGATCATTCGGGACTCAAAGGGAAACACTAACCGGATATACCCTGAGTAAGTCTCGCTACGCCACATAGGCATGTGTTGCTTACATTGGGCTTTGAGTAGTTTATCTATTATATTCCAATCTACGGGAGCGTCGTAGTCAACAGCCACACCCCCAATTGTTCTAGGAGGGTTATCCGCAGTTACGCGCGCTGAAGGGCTATCCCCCTCGACCATCGAATAAAAACAGTGGTCGGTCGAGCTATCAGCACACCAATCCCTGTAGGCCGATTTAGATTTAAAAGTGGGGCGTTTTTTATTTAGGGTAGATAAGTCTGATGTCTTATATACTTTTACTTTCTCACGTAGGTTCTTTAGATATCTATAGTGCATTATTTTTCATACCTTTCTAAAACTTTACCTTCAGCGTCCAGCGGGATGTCAGGTATCCATGTAGGGGGCGTTCGCATTGTGTCGATTACTTTGGCGAGGGTTTCCTCCGCGTCATCTTTTTTTGCTTCTATTACAACTTCGTCATGAACGTGGCATATAATATTGAATCCAGCGGATTCCAAACGGAGCATAATGTCCACAAATATGTCCCTAGCTAATGCCTGGGAGGCGTTCTCGGCCAGCAGTCCTCCCCATAAGTTAACTGTCCGTTTACGGGAGTGTTTAATTATGGAATCCGTAAAAAACACAACCCTATGATCCATTAACTTGGTCCTTAGTATACCGTAGTTTAAGGAGCGCCCTGATGGCAGGTCGATTTTGTATTCGTAGATTTTAGAATGTGCGGGACGCAAACCTCTATAGAGGAAGTTCCAATAGGCGACCACCTTTTGCATAGTATCGTGGTATATGCCTACCGCATCCTTGGCTTCCTCAAGATCCATTCCCGACATTGACGCAAACCTATAAGCAGATGCCCCATACCCGCACCCAAGGACCATTGTTTTTACCTTATGGCGTAGTTTTGGGTCTAAAGATTTAAGCTCCCCTTTGGACGAATCCCATAGACCAAACCTATTACCAAACGCTTCATATATGTCACTACACTCTCTAATAGCGTCTAAGGACTTTTGATCACCCGCCAACCAGCACAAAGTCCGCACTTCGATTTGAGATAGGTCCACAACAACTAACCTATTACCCGGCTTAGGTCTTATTAAGCTACGGAGGTTAACCCCGAACAGTTCTTCCCGTGGGAGGTTCTGGAGATTAAGATTTCCTCCCGAACCACTAAACCGCCCGGTATGAGCCCCGAAATACATTATACCTCCGTAATAACGGTCATCCGACATAGTCGCGTAATCGAAAGCCTCAAGTTTACGTTTAAGAGCATTTATCCGTCTGTAATTTCTCACGGAGTTAACCCACTTATACTTCCCACCGTGGATACGAATCCATTCGTTAGCTTCTTCATCTGCCATAGCTAAGCTGGCAGGGGGTTCTATACCCATTTTACGGCATTCGTCATTGAACGCTTTACGGGATAGTATAGGAGCATCATTAATCCACGGTATTGTGTTCTCTACTTCAAACAGCTTTTGGGTTATAGCGTCTTTCTGCTGTTTAAGAAGCTCTACATCAATTGGCAAGCCCCGCTGGGTTATGCGCCGGTTCATACGGCTTACCAAGCGTTCATTTTCGGGCCACTCAGGAGATAGTTTGTCCCATAACTCCAAGCAGTATTCTGAGTCCTTTAGCGCATACTCCATAACTTCCTTCTGGAAATCTTCCGTCATGCTTTCCCACCGCTTACTACTCATATTGTCGCGGGTTGACTTATCTATAGCTACTCCCAGGACATCGGCTATAGCGCCTTTCAATGCCCTTGGTTTGCCACAGTAAGCAGCCATGTCCGCCGTGCAATGCCATTCAGCGCAATCTACTTTAGGCCACCAACCTTTATCAGCGCCGTATAAGTATAGTGTTTCATCAAAAGATGCGTTGTGAGATAGCACACGTTGCCCCTCAAGTTTTTGCCACTCAAAATCTTTAGGGTGACCTACAAAGGAGGTCCCATCGTCTCCTACCACGGACACCATGTAGGCGTCAAATTCCGGGTGGCTAAAGTAGCCTAAAGTCCCCAGGGTCTTTATACTACAAGACTTGTCGTAGTAAGTCTCATAATCAAGTGCGTAAGTATTCATGCCTTTATACGTATGCCTTTAGGGTAAGAACCCCCGGCAGCCTGAAAGGCATGAAAGGCTACCGGGGGTATATAGCAGGAGTCCCTACAAGCCTGCCAAGGGTTTACTCGGAATTAGACCCACTATCTAATTCCAGTTCCAGTTGTTGTGCCACGCCCTCTTGGGACGCTTTAAGAACAACCAGTATGTTAGTTACACGCTCTTTTTGTGCCAGAAGGAGCGTTGTCTGTTCATTAAGATCTTCTAAAAATGTCTCCATTTCTGTGATCTCCGCTTTTACTGTTTCCTCTATAGTCATTATGCAGTAAGGCGATTTACAAATTCAAGTGCTTCACCAGAAGGCTCTTCCTTTGTAATTGTTAATGAGGGGGCATACCAGCTATGCTTACCTTTTGTAAGAAGATCAGCGGTAAATGTCCACTTACGTTGACTAACCGGAGTGTCAGGGTTGAAAGTGCTGAACGTAGCCAGCCTTTTATAAGTTTGGCGGTATGCGTCCTTAGCGGCGTTCAGTTTGCCGATAGCAAACATCTCATCGCCAATAGGGACCGTATAAGCACCTTCATCTTCGTTACCTTCCGGTTGAGGTATAAGAAGAATGATGTCGGCAAACTCGATAGTTCCGTATTCGGAATTGGCGTCAATTGCCTTCTTTTCTTCTTCCGTTTCCGCGATTCGCGGGAGTTCATCAGAGCCGTAAGGGATGTTTTCGCGCCACCGCTTTAAGGCGGTCACTACGATTACGTCCCTGGACTCATCAGGTTCCATAAGAACGTGCGTCTTATCAAGGACTACAGACCCTACAGGCCCTTCAATAGAGCTGGTCTTTTGCACCAAGTTAAGGCGCGGGATGTCGATATCACTAGGTGTTATCGCCAGCTTTTGAACCCCTGCGAGTTCGTTCTTTTTTACTTCTACTACTTCTTGCTTCGGCATATTGCTTCTACTTTTTATTGTTTCCTGTTTTTTGTTTAATTATGAGAGCGTATAACGCGTCTCGGAGACATCGACAATAGACGCCTCTTCAACCGCGTCAAGAAAATCTTTGGATTTTTGTTTCTTCTCACCCTCTTCAGCTTTCTGACCAGCTATACCCGCTAATTTATTTAATGATATATTGGCTACGTCTAATGCTTCGCCAAGGGACACATCAAACTCGGACGCAATTTCTATAAGCTTCTCATTGTCGTTACACTTCCTAGTGGCTCCCATAGATTTTAAGCGGAGTGACGGATAAACCATACCATCCTTAGCATTTTCCACGGCTTTTGATTTAATCCTAGAAGCCCAATTGGTGACAACTTTTGCAACCAACCATAACTGCTCAATTACTTCGGGGTCTTTAGGGTTGTTTATATCTATGTCCTTGGGGATTGTTTCAGAAACTCTAGTTGCTACCTCCAAGGCGAGCCCTCCGAGAGCAGGACAATGACCTTCATGTCGGCAGAAACGGCAGTTAACGGTGGGCTTTAGGTCATCCATGTCGGGCTGACCACCCACCCATTGCGGACGTATTTTCTCTCCTTTTTTAATTACATCTGAAAGCTCCTTGGTTAGAGCGGGAATGTCCTCCCTTGTAAATGTATCATCCAATATCTGGTTTCTGACGGGGACGTAGAACACAAAAATTATTTCATCCAATTCAGGGTATTTTTGGAAGGCCCCAAGGGCGTAAGCCTTGGCCTGCCAGTTTTCTTTAGGAGAGTCAATAACAGAGATACCCGTCTTATAATCCCCCATAACGGCCTTGTTATCTACAATCGTAAGTCGGTCACAGGTCCCCCATGTTTCTGTCCCGTCCAACGCAACATCTACTTGCACCTCATACAACTCTATGACTTCGTCGTTCGCATAAGGATCATTGCCAAACACGTTATGGAGAAAGTATTCTTCATCCCTAACGATCTGATCGTATATCTCAAATTCTTCCTCGTCGTGCAAAGCACTCGAATCCTGGGCTTCAAGTGCTTCGTGTATACGTGTCCCTTTTTCGGCGGCCGCACTGGTCCCCTCTCGGCCTTGGTAACCTGCACATCCGGCTACATATTTAAGGGACGAAGGGGAGAATTCAGCATGGTCGCGGTTTGCGTGATCTGGTTTATCCATGTAATGCGTGTAGGTTCGCTAGTTTTCTGTTTATTGCTTTGAGAATGTTTTCTTCCACACTTCCTGAAGCCACTAGGACTTTCTGTAAGGCGTGGGACTTCGCACCATTGCGGTGTATCCGGCCAAGGGCTTGCGCGTGATCTTTGGCAGAGAAAGTGGGCGATATTAAACTCACACGGTTGTGCTTCCCCGTTACGTCATGCAAGGATAGTCCGGTTCCCCCTGCTTTTATGTTCACGACGATAACACGTTTCCTATCGTTTTGAAAATCATCGACAACCTTCTGCCGCTCTTCAACGGACTGACCGCCGTCAATACGTCCGCAATTCAGGGATTCGCATAAGGCGTCCACACTATCCTTAAAATTAACGAACACTACAACAGACTTGTTTTGGTCCAAAAGATCTTGGGCCATATCTGCGATGCACGGAATTTTTAACGACTCTGCAAGCTGGCGCGCTCTCAATATATTAACTAGAATGTGCTCACTATCAGTAACCGTGCCATTTTCTATGTAGTCCTCAATAATGGATGGGGTAAGCCCCAAGTCGTCATAAGCTTTTAGTATCTTGGCGGAATTTTTAAATTCCACGGGCTCCACAAAAACCCGGTTGTTTTTAAACGAGTCGGGAAAATCCTCTATGGTAAGTTTATGCCCTTGCTGGCGCTTAACGATGCGCCCATGATCATTTATTACAGGGTTGTAAATAAGTTTACGAAGCCCATCCAGTTTTTTACGGCTTATCAATTGCCACTTGCCCCACTCATTTTGAAAACACCCGTAGCTCTTCATCCATGAAAACCAGCTAGGCCCCATACCATGCCCACTTCTATCATGGTTCAGGTTGTGTAGCCCCAACATATAACCCAAGCCCCTCATTTCGGTAGGATCTTCCGCCGCCGTCGCGGACATAGCGTGGATGCGTATACCCATCGGCTTCGCATACTTTACTAGGCTGATCAGTATCTGCGCGTTTATGGTCCAAGGACCTTTACATTTATGGACTTCATCAAGCAGGACAAGAGTCCCTTGAGGTAAGTGCCAGCGTAGTATTTTCTTACCTCGTTTGCTCATAAACAGAGTCTTGCCTGTCCTTATTTTCTCATAGTTCATTACGAACAACGGCGATACGCCCACTTCTTTAAGTTCTCTTTCCCAGGTAGGTATAACCGCTTTAGGGCATAAAACGGCTACGGGGGCTCCCCCTCCCGTCACGCGAGTGCCCGGACGCCTACCCAACTTATTGGCTATATGCGCGGCTACGACAGTTTTACCCGTCCCTACGTCACTTGAGTCAAGGGTGTGACGCCCGTTGTTGAGATGCTCCAGGAATATATCAGCCGCTTTGGCCTGTGTAGGGAACAGGGTTTTCATTGCGTATGAATACGCGGAAAATAATCTCAAGTCCAGAAAAAACTTGAATCATTTTTTAAGGATATAACGGGCTATGAGGAACGCGTCCACCATGCCATCATGGGGTTTCGATGCACGGTTGCTCTTTTGCCAGCATTCATCGGGAGCCAATACCGTAGCTGCATGTAGCGCAGCTTCCTTGGTCCGGCCGCGCGGGACTCTTCCCAACATCTTTTTTTGCCATTTATGAACGCTAACACACGATATATCCCATTGACGGCTTTCAGCCATTCCTAATATCTTACCAAACGATATAGCCATTGAGCGCATGGCTTGGGAAGACCTAGCATGTTTTAACGGTTCCTCTATGGCTATGGTAAACGGTGTGTTTAAATCAATTACCCAATCATACACTTTACGACAATCCACTTCCCGTTTACCCATCCTGTGGAATGTAGGCATAATGGTTTTAGATATAACCGATCCGTCATGTTTAGATATAGCGGTTAACCCACCGTCCAACCCATTATCAATTCCAACGATCATTAGTCGCTTAGGACGGGATGATACAGGTAGTCGATGGCTTTGCAACGGACCAGTAAGCCCTCACCCGTGCTCGGTAGAAACACGTCAATATTCTTACCCAACATCTGAAGAAGGAAAACTTCTTTAGCTATACGGGGTATAACTAGGTAAAAATCCCCTATTCTAATGTCCGTCACAAACTTGAAGTCTTTTGGAGGTAGTTCCTCCCTAAGTAAAACCCAGGGGTCTTTTACTAAACTACGGTCAGGAAACAGACGGGACATCCTCGTCGTCGAGGAATATGGGGGTTGCATCCCCATAGTCACATTGAAGGTATTCATATTCATAACGCTCCCTAGCTTCTGAAGGGCTCATATTAAAATCTTTTTCTAGTATCGCCAATGTTATTTTTTTAGAGTAGCAGGCTACAGGCGCTTTACCGTAAGTCTCAGCATTCCCTATAAAGGCATCGTTCAATCCTGAATACATAAGGAGAACAGATTCGGCATCTTCGATAGTATCTGGTTTACTCATATCACTCAGATTCTTCTAACGGCTCTACTTCTATTATCTTTTCGGGGTTTATCTTAACGGACCCCTTACCCCGATCAGCTTTCGCATTATTGAGTATTGATATATCTATCTGAACCTTCCCATTCCCGCCTCCGGTCTTGGAATTAAGGCCGAGGTTTCGTCGTATTAGTTGGTCCAGTTCAGATAGTTCACGGACGGTTTTTGGCCCGCGAAGATTTTTCATGGAATCCCGCAGAAGTTTAATACCTGCGGCCGCTATATAACTTTGGTATTTTTCTGCGGGGGAGGATTGGGACTCCGCTATTTCCATCATGGATTCATCCTCCGCTAATCGGGCGTCGTGCTTAGCCAGCTTAATCGCCTCATCAGTCATGTTTTCCAGGTTCTCATCGACTGCGGTTCCTAAAGGATCTGGGTCTTTAGGTTTAGGGTTATTTACGGCGTGGGAGTTTGTCTTTGGCTCCACACCGGCACTACGTAACCATCTGCGTAAGGTGGCAGGGTTTATGTCCAGCTCCTTGCAGATGTTAACTAACTTGTAGTCTTTATTATATAGATCCAGAGCCCTTTTAAGTAACTCGGACTTTTCGGCTTTATTGGCTTTTTTACTCAAAGCATTTAATATATACTATCTAAATTCGCATAATTCAAGTTGGATGGGAAGAAAGCTGCACGTATACGAACCCCGAGTTGATCCGGCAACAAAAAAGATGGACGTAGGGGGTCTACTAATACCGCCAACAAATACGTTAACTGCTTTGTTGTTTGGGTTCGCTAATCACGAGGCGCCTAAAGCACGGGAATATTATTTCTGGAGGTTGTGCGATGAGTTATGGAATCATCCTGACTTACCTGAACCTCTAATGGTTAAACATCCCTGGGCAGTTGATATGATACGGGCTGTGGTGAGGAATAAATATGTAGCTATCGGGGGCGCAGCTAACAGCGGAAAGTCCCATACAATGGCCGCATGGGGAATCCTGAACTGGTTAGCCCAGCCCCGCGATACCCTGATCCTTTTAACCTCAACCACGTTACGTGAAGCACGGAAAAGGATTTGGGGTTCAGTGATCAGCTTGCTGATGGTGATTGAGGGTGCACCGATCAGGATTCGGGATTCAATTGGTAATGCTGCTTATATAACAGAAGGAGGAAACCTAGTAGAGCGGGCAGGTCTATCCCTTATTGCGGCAGAAAAATCTAAAACAAGGGAGGCTGTCGGCAAATTCATCGGTATCAAACAGAAAAAAGTGGTCGTCATCGCGGACGAATTGTCCGAACTCAGCGAAGCAATCCTACAAGCTGGTCTGTCGAACTTATCCAAAAACCCATCATTTCAAATGATTGGTATGTCGAACCCCTCTAGTCGGTTTGACGCCTTCGGGGTTTGGAGCGAGCCAAAAAACGGATGGGATTCTGTAGACACTAACGTAGATGATAAGTGGACGACTAAGTGGAATGGCAAATACATCCGGTTTGATGGGGAGCGTAGCCCTAACGTCATAGCAGGCGAGGTAATATACCCCTGGTTACCTACAGCAGAGAAGCTCAACGAGGATAAAGCGTTGTTGGGGCAGGAGTCGCGGGGTTACATGAGAATGGTCCGCGCCGTGTTCTTCGACTCGGACGAAACGGAGGGTATTTACTCTGAAGCGGAGTTAACACGTTCAGGGTCTATGGGCAAAATCGAATGGAGTGGAAAACCCACAGCTATAGCCGGACTCGACCCTGCATTTACCAATGGTGGGGATAGAACTATACTGTATACAGGCTTTGTCGGATACGATACAAACGGCCAGTATTGCGTAATGCTGGATGAGGCGATACAACTTAACGACGATGCCACCAACCACGCCGTGCCGAGGACTTATCAGATCGTGCGTCAGGTGAAGGAGGAGTGTCAGAAGCGGAAGATACTTCCGCAGGATGTTGCAGTGGACGCCACAGGAGCCGGTGCGCCCTTTTGCGATGTATTGGCGGGAGAGTGGTCTGACGAGATACTTCGCGTTTCATTCGGTGGTAAAGCGTCTGATAAACGGGTTTCGGCAAACTCCAAGTTAATTGGGACGGAACTATACGTCAACAGAGTTAGCGAACTATGGTTTGTGGGAAAGGAGCTTGTAAGAACAAAACAGTTCTACGGTATAGATAACGCACTAGCCCAAGAGATTACCGGACGTAACTACGATATGGTTAAAGGGTCCACCCTACGTATGAAGATAGAATCTAAGCCGGACTACAAATCCAGATTTGGCCGCTCGCCCGACTTAGCCGACGCCGCTTTCTTGTGCCTGGACTTGGCGAGGCAGCGTCACGGCTTAGTTGCTGTAGAGCCTGTAGAAGACTCTAAGTTAAAATCCCGACCCAATAGAAGTATAAAGAGTCTTTCAAAGGTTTTGGCGGGGGAGCAAATTTGATATCAACTTCACCTAAAAGTTTCTCATGTGCGTATTTCCAGTTGTTTCTGTTTTAGAAACAACTGGAAATGTTAGATAGAAGAATTTTATAGGGAGCGCCCCACGAGTTGACTTACCTAATAAATACTTTAAATTTTAAGTTATGTCAGCACTGTCCAGACTCTTAAAGCGTTTAAAACGACCAGACCCTACTCCAGACCCTATGCCAGAGGCAATAGATAGGGCATCCCGTAAGTCACATGCAGCCGCACTCAAGCGCGAGGAGTTAAAACGAGACGAACATATTAAAAAGCATTATCGGGAACATGGAGAACGTATACGGGAGAATATAAAGCGTAGATTGGAAGAAGCCGACGAAGTCCCGTTGACAATGGGTGCGAGAGGCTCTGACGAAGTCCCTTTATCACAGGCACAAGCCGATATAATGAAGTCTACGCAAGTAGACCCCACCAAATTTAAACAGGCAATGGCGGGCGGTAAATACCCTGCCAAGATATACAGTAAGCCTATATCAAAGGAAGACCTTAAAAAGCACACTAATATAGAAGACCCTGACGTGTTCCCAGCACCGCCACCAGCACCTGTCCGGCTGGACAAACAGTTAGGAGGAGAATATGTTCCGGCATTAGGCCATCCTCACTACACGCCTAGAGTTAGGAAAGGGCCTGACGTGTTCCCCGCACCGCCACCAGCGCGCATGGGCGATGAAGTTCCACTATCCCCGGCCCCGCCAGACTTGGATGCATTTGCTAAGTCTATGCAAGTAGACCCCGCCAAATTTAACGAGGCGTTGAAGACAATGGGCCCTTCCGAAAGGAAAGTCTTGTTAGAAGCTATGCGAAAAGTGCGTCCCTTTTAAGGTATGGCTAAAAAAGTCATTAAAGAGGTCGTAGAAAGGGTCGTAGAAAGACCTCCCGATGATGTTCTGGCCCGAGAGACTTTTAAACGGGTCGCGCGTGAAGAAAAACAGCTAAAGAAGGAGCTGAAGGGTCTAGACGACGAGGCGAAAGAGGCTAAGAAGAGAGCCGCTGAGCGTAAGGCGAAAACAAAGAAGACTTTAACGAAAGAGCAGAGAGCAGCTAAAGAGATAAAGAAGATAGATAAGGAGCCAAACACTGCCAGTAAAAAGCAAAAACTGCTTAACGAACAGAAGCTGGCGGCCCAGGGAACAACTTCCACCGACGCGGGCACCAAGAAGTTTCTTAGAGAAACCGCAAACGCCCCCAAGATTAAAGGCGGTTCCCCTTTACGTATACCACCAACACTTTCTCGCCAGAAGGCTGGTATTAAGACCCCCGACGCGGGCCAACGATCCCCTTTTGTTCCTAAATCCGTCAGTGAGGCAATAGATCGACATGTATACAGGGAAAGCTCTCCTACATACCGGTCAATGACTCCTGAAAAACCCCCTAAAAAGACCACCAAAACCGCCGAACCTGTTGATATAGACATAGACGCTTTACCCGAAACAGATACCGATAGAGAGCGTTGGAACGATTATGTGGACAGCATGTTTAAGGGCAAAGACCCTAGTATAAAGGATTTACGCGAAGAAATAAGTAGGATAAACAAGTCCCCGCTAAACGACCTTAAAATACCCACAGAAACCACGGCTGGTTTACCAGAGGAAGAATGGTATACACTGGCCAACCGCCTCGTTAACCATTTTAAACACGTTGCAGGTCAGGGAGGGGCTGCGAGGGCCGTGACACGAGAAGCTAGACGAAAGGCTGACGAATTAGATAAATTTAAGCGCGAATCGCAAGAGGGGGTAGATAGGGCGCTTGAAATTATTGACGAGGCCAACGCACCACGGGGTAGTCAGACAGCAGTTGCCGAAGAGATTGTGGAACAACCATCGGCAGCAAGTAAATTTTTCCCACCCCCACCCCCACAACCTATAAAAGCTTCTAGAGCCCAAGACATAACAGGCGTCCCCTCCAGAATAAAAACAGGTCCTTACACGGGAACCTACAAAGTAGGATCTTCTACGCAGAAACCTAAAAGCAAATGGGGTAAACGGGCTCTTATAGGCGGCGGCATCCTGGGTTCTATTTACGGAACATCCAAGCTTTTGGGAGATGATGACGAGAGCCCCAAGCCTGAGTCCACTGAGGGAGAAAGCGCAGCAGATCTTCAAAAAGCCTGGGACGATGGAGGAATGGATGAATACCTAAAATTGCACGGTATAAAATAGAATAAAACAAATGAGTAAGTATAGCTCCCGTAGTTTTGTAGACGCTGAAAATAAATTAGTAGGCCCTGATGTTTTTATAACCCCCGAGATGAAGAGGGCTCGGTGGAAAGGTGGCAAAGAATTGCCGCTAACAAAGGCTAATAGATCTAAATTTTTAGATAGCGTTTTGGCAGAGCATGGCCGCGCCATTTATACATTTAAGCGCGACGATAACGTAGTTATACACCCCGTAACCGGGGAGGAAATTACTTATGAGCCTAAAAAAACTCACGAAGATTACCCAAAATGGAAAGACCTGATTGAAAATTTTGAGTATGATGCCGATAACGCGCGTTGGGTTCCTAAAGCAGAAGCAGAAGCAGAGTCAAAAAAGCAACCGGATGTTATAACCGAGCATAAGAAAGAGTTAGAGGAAGCTAAAAAATCATCTACGTTACGTCCGCTGAAAAGCTATGAGCGCAAAGGCGCGTCGGGCCTACCTTTACCACCACTGCCTGAACCAAAGACTAAAACTGAAGCTCCCGAAGATTTCCCCTTGCCGGACCCTATGGTGCTGTTTGACCCTCCGGTGGACAAGCCGTTTACGGGTCGGCGGCGCACGTTGCACAGACAGCGTTACGGAAAAGAGTTAAGTGAAAGGTTAGCGGAAGGATTAAAGACGGGCGAGTTTGACACGGTTGGAGAGAAAGATGTTAAACGGCGCGGCAAGCTCGGTTTGACTGATGACCAATCCACTTTGTTCCTGAAAAAGGAGTTAGCGAAAACTATAGAAAGCAACATAGCCGCTGACAAAGACTACTATAAGAAGGATGAGAACCTAGACGAGCTGGAAAATATTTTCTCAATAGGCGAGCAAATAGACCCGTGGTCTGGTAATATGAGTCAGGCCAATATCGAGCGTTATATATCCAAAGTAGAAAATCGCAAGCCCACTAGACAGGAAATTTATGAACAGGGGAAAGCAGAGTTAGCACGTAAACACGCAGCCCGGTTCGGAGACTCATGGGAACCTCCCGTGCCTCTCCCGAGGGTTACCCTAACACCCCGCCCCGACGCCCGCGTAGAACCCGACCAAAGAAGAGCCACCGTAGGTGCACCTACTCGCTCCCGTCACGGCGTAGGCACGGCACCGAGGAGCTACTGGACAGGTAAAATATTATAATGGCAGTTGGAGATAACATACTAGGCCCCGGCTACATGACGGGGATGGCCAAGGCAGTTCCTACAGGTCGTGAATCGTCCAGACTGAGGCGAGCGGCTCAGAGACTTCGTAGGCAGGGATTCAGGGCCGAGGCAGGGCAGATGATGCTCGACGCCGAGAAGATGAGGCTCAACGAACCTTCTATAATGACCCCTGGATACCGTTCTGCGGTAGCTCAAGGAAGGGAAGTGGCCGCAGCAGCCCAGCGTTCCATATTTGACGACACTCTAGATTTTGAGAGGGATATAGCCCCCATGAGACAGCAGTTTTTCCAGAACCTATCCGGTCCGGGAATAACACCCCAAGAACGGGAGATGCTGGCCAATAGATTTGCACCCTTACTGGACCACGAGGTTTCTGTCAGGGAAGAGCGCGCACGTAAAGCACGTAAAGAGGAACTGGCTTTTGAGCAGGCGCAATTAAATTTACAGAATGTCCGCAAAGCCACCAAGCAGCAGCGTGAGGTAGAGGGTTTGTTACCTAATGTGGTAGCTCAAATCGACCCAATTATTATGTCTGCATCACCTAGCTCAGACAAAATAGCGGCTTTGTCCGCAGTTAGGTTAAAGAACCCTAGATTAATGACAGACCCACGATTAGCCGCAGTATTTAATACTGCCTATAGTCAGGTAGCCGGTCAACGGGAGGATGAAAAAATAGCGGCGCGACAGAAATTTGACACCGCATTAGCGGCCGCTAGGACAGGGTCACCAGACGTGGTTAGAGAATTTTATGGTCCTGACGATGCTATCGGGCGTGACTTAGGGGCTCTGGCCAGTGCCGTTAGGTCAGGAAATATAACTAAGCGGGAGCTTGATTTACAGGAAGAAGGAGTTATACAACGCCAGAAAGGGCTTGAATCCTACCTGGGACGGTTAGACAACTCCGACAAAGAAATAAATAGCGCTATGGCGGCCTTCGCCCGAGGCAAGGACGATGCCATGGTGCCTACACAAGCCGGAGGCGGTAAGGCCCTCCCTGTTCTAGAATTCCGCAAGATGCAATTTGAACGAGTCGCCCGAATTCTTAGGGACATTGTAGGGCAGGAACAATACGACAAGACACCATTTGCAGATGTGGATCTAGAAACCATTAAGGATGACGAACTCGTTAAACAGTTTTCTTCCCTGCTAAGGCACACCCGAGACGCTATATCTGATAAGAGAGACGCTGTTTTCGGACGCCGCTACAATAGTTTGACCGATAAAGACCCTAAACCTGCCGCACCAAGCACATTAAGTGAGTTTCAGCGCGCATTTGGGGTTCCAATTAGCGGACAATGAAGTAACTTACCCTTTTAAATACAACTCCTAATCTGCTGTGCCAGACGTTCCCAACCCGCTATATAGTGGTTCTGAAAACGAACCTGTTCTTTCACCTATTAAACAGGAGGCTAACTATCAGGATTACGATACCTGGAATAACGCCCGTGGTATAAACTCCGAGGAGCCTATAGATACTATCAAGAGTTATGCGGATTACATTAGGGAGTGGCATTTTAACGCAGGAGAGTTAACGGATGAAATAGGCCAATCAATAAACACGGTCTTACTCCAAAAAGCCCAGCAGTTAGGAGTAATCGGATCTCCAGACACGGACCCTAATTTTGAGTCCAACGCGTTAAGCCTTGTTGGAGCTAACGAGCTAAACACTGAACGTAAAACTTCCCTTGTTAGGCAGTCTATGGGGGATATCAAGGCTGATAACTTTTCTGCCCGTATTGAAGCGGACCCGACGGACCCTTACGTATTATCTACTTTCAATGAGGCTAAGGCGTTATTGGTTCGTTCAGGAGAAATACCTTTTGCGACTATAACCAGCGCCGATGGTAAAGAGCGTAGCGTTATCGCGGGCAAGGCGAGCAGGGGAGTCCATATAGGAGATGCATTCAAGCGGTCCGTAATGGCGGGGACCACCGACTATGCGGATGCGTCCCAGGCCCTTGTTATGGCCAAGACCAAGAACACTGATGGCCTGAACGTATTTGAACAGCAAGAGTTATCGGAATTAATGATAGAGATGTCCGCTGTTAAAGAGGACACTTCTAACTACGACGTAATGGGGGGTGCTCTTCTTTCAGTTAAGGAGACTATATTAAAAGCCGACAAGAGGGACAATTTGGTTGATAGGTCCAATATACGGACCCCACAAAAAGCTATAAACGAAGCGAGAGAAGCTCTGCAAAGATACTACTCCCGCACCAAAGATGTTTACAGTGATAAAGCACTGAGTAGATACTCTGACGCGGATATAGGCAGGGCGTTGCAGATATATGCAGCACAGGACTTGAACCACTCAGGGTCCTTTGAGTTCCACGAAGACCCAGCTAAAGACACCCAGAATATACGCATCATAGGAGGAGCCCCTATAGCACACCCTAAGTTGATGCTTAAAAAGAGCCGTTTCGAGTCCGCTGTCGAGGCTGATAAACGGTTGACCGAAGAACAACGCCTGTCACTTACCCAAAGGAGGGACGCGTATGTAGCTGGTTCTTTCGACTACTATAACAAATTACTTAGTGAAACAAGCGTAACAGAGTCTAAATGGCGGGCCTTACTTCAAGCAGGGCGGGTCCAAGGCAGGCCGGACATAGATGTGCTGGACGAGTTTCTTGAGAACCCTGAAAACTACAGCCATTTCACTAACCAGTTAAACCAGTTCGGATCTTCTTTAGAGGCATCCGTAGCTCAACTCTGGTCATTCCCGGCACAGGTTTTTGGGAGCACCTCCGCTAGAGAGTATAATGCGAAAGAGGCAAAAGAGGACGCGCGCAGACGCGAGGTAGCTGGTTTGTTCGGGGAAGAGTTTAGTTGGATTCTCGACGCAGCGGGAACAGCTTCCAGCGTGGTCGTAGATGCTTTGGTATCGTTAGGGTTAAGCGCGTTTACCGGAGGTGTAGCCGGATTAGGTTATTTAGCGACCACTGCCGGAGCCCGCGCCACTACGAAGGGGATAGCAAAGAAGGCTATGGGTCTGACCCTTTTAAAACCTAAATTTTATCAGTCACCCAAGCAACACGCACAAGATCTTATTACGCAGGGTCTGATTAAAACGTCCGGCACGGATGCGGCCAAAGTTGGTGTGGAGAAAGCTATTGAAGCTTATACACGCACAATGTCCAACAGGTTTATGAGGGCTACCACATTAGCGATTCCCTGGGGGACTCGCTCGGGCGGGGGTATGTATGTAGGCGTATACGGTGGTTTGCCTGATACAATGAGTCACGAAGAGAAGCATGCCATTGCACTAGGTGCCGGACTTAAAGCGGCGGCGTCCACGATTTTAATCACATCCGCGTTTAGCCGTATGGGCTTAGGTGGTTTTGAAGACTCTCTTATAAATCGCGGCATGACCTACAAAGAGATGAAATATGTCTTGGAGAGGTTAGCCAATAAAAAGGTAGGGGACGAGGCCGCCGAAGGCATTATCAAGGCGAAAATGAAGGAGGCCCTGATCGAACTCGACAGGCCCTTTAACAAAGGCGTAGGAAAATTTATTAAGAACAGGGCTAAGGATGCCCTGCCTGAAGGTATGGAGGAAGGTCTGGACGAATTTGTGCAAAGCTTTATTGAGGCTGCTGCACTTAACGAAGACCGCCCGATGATTGAGCACATCAACAGGGCTCTGGTAGGAGCTAGGGCTGGCGCACTTATCGGAGGAACTATGACCCCCGCAATGAGAGCCGTTAACAAACTGGTTACCGGAGCTGGTGGCAGAGATGTCCTAGCATACGAGAGAGATCAGATAGATGGAATCATTCAGCGTTTGGAGCAGGAGAATAGCCCTTTAGCGGCAGAGGCTATGCGGGATTGGACACGCACGGCTCTTGCACGAGCAGAAAGGGCAGAACTTCCTCCCACACCTGACCAACCAACCGCAACAGAAACGGAAGAACCCACTATAGAAGAAGGTCCTGTCCCCGTTATTTCAGCACCCTCCGTAAAGGCAGATTATTACCGTAAAGTAAGTAAAATTTACTACGAATATTATGCACGGGAAGGTGGGTCTGGATTAGACGCTATCCTGCCCCGTATAACGGACCCGGCAGAATTAGAAATAGCACTTAACGACCCCGACTACAATGTGGGTAAGGATGGGGTTATACACGGGGTTCGTGCACATGGTAAGTGGGCTGGTAAGCAACCTACCGACCGATGGAGTCGGTTCCGCCAAGGACTACCCCATACTACAGGAGGTGCCCGTCCGCCTTCCGACGAAATGCCGTTTGTAGATGAAGCGGTGGCTCAAGGTGGCCCACCCCCACGGCCCGGATACGACCGAGTCAGACAGGAAGCCCCCGACGGGACTAGCCAATGGCAGTATAAACTGATACAGACCGAACTACCTTTAGGCGTTGAGCACAGCCTGCCAGAACCTACTGGCGGTTTAAGGGAGTTTGTCGAATCAGCGTTTAGCGAAGAAGATGAAACGGCAAAAAGTATACCTGAACTTGTATCAGCTGAGAGGCGTGAAGAGTTTAGGGCCGCCATTGATGTGTTAATCAAGACCATCCGCACGGACGGCCGTATGAACGCGGTCCCCATACTCAATTTGTTGCGGGAAGAACTTAAACAGAATGGGACACTATCTCCTGAGCTTTTACTGCACATCAGTAACACGATTGACGCGGCGGCTACACCCGATACAACAGGGGAAAGGGACGACACGCTTTCAGATGATACAGAAGAAATAAATACCTTCAGAGAGCTGTTACTATCGTCTTTCCAAACCAGATTTGCTGACATGCAGCAGGATCTAGATGCGGTGGTAGGGGAAGCTGTAGCTGAACCCGCTGAAGAACCCTTAGCCGAACCCGCAGACGAGCAGTTGGAGTTTGATCTAGAGTCAGCAGGCCCTGAAGATTTCAATAACGCGTTAGATGATTCACGTAATTTGATACGTGAGTTGTCAGATAAGCATAATTTAGGAGCCGAGGAGTATGAGCTATTTGGAGACGAGTGGCCTGCATCGCCCGCCGAGATACCCCACGAACTGCTACTCACATGGGCTGACAGGATTTCTAAATATAATGAAGAGCAGTTCGGAGAGGAATACTTCGACAAAAACACATTTCTTCAGGACTACGAGGATTTGTCCGGGGCATTTTCGGATTGGCGCGAACCGAACCCGTCCATTAACAGAACTAGCCCTATAGAAGTTCGTATATTAACGGCGGCGGCAGACCTGGAAGCATACCTGCAACGCAACCCACAAGGATCTGAAGAGATAAACCCCAATAGCTCAATCATAAGTGTTATTATACTTGACGCGGAATCGCCAATACAAGTTGTCGAAGAAGATATGGTGGACTTTGACGGAGGTATTATATACCTCGGTTCCAAACGGGGTAGCCTTAGTAGGATAACTATCCGTGAACCTATCACCCGTATACGTAAGGCGTCCACTGCCGAAGGAGGAGTTCGTGTCGGCGGTTTTTCTATACCGGTAGAATGGCGTCGGGAAGGGGTGGTAGCGGCTATGCGTGGCGAAGATCCTCTGAGCAACACACACGTATTGGATGTGCCTTTTACGGAAACTTCTCCCTGGCCAAGTAACTATCAGAATATAAACGGCCGTATAACAATATCCAAATTGGAGGGACCGACACCGGAACTGGACGATTTATCGAAAACAACAGTTAAGGGAGCCGCTCGGTGGGTTTTGTTTGACGCGGCTCAAGATGACCTTACGGGAGCTGAACAATTCAAGTCACTAAATGAAGCGCGCGCCAGAGGGTTGGAATGGGCTCAGATGTTACTTAAAAACCCCCCTACTAAACCTGCGGACATTAACCCATTTCAGAGCCCTTGGAGATCTCTGCCAAGAAATGAACAGGACTTTTTCTCTGAGCTGAGCAGGAGGCCCCGTGTCGGAGTAATTGAGGATGTAACAGGCATAACAGGCGAGCACATGCATGATGCTGAGCTAATTGACCTAGTTTATGACACATCCCAAGTAGCAGCAGGATTGCCCGACGAGAACGATGCTGGGGAACGTATGCAGAGTTTATTTAAGTTGGTGGAGAATGTTGAAAAAGGCCCAGTGCAAGATGGTATTCAGACGTTCTTTTTTGAGTTTTATGGAACCAAATATATAGGCGCGGATGTAGGCAGGTTTATTACTAAGGGCGTTTTTAGAAACCCAAGTGAGTATGGCCTTTCAGCAAGTAGGCTAGGAGAATTACCGACTAAAGAAGGTAATTCCAACCATGAAAAATTACTAGCTATCACCGCTGTGGGAACCATATATACGGACCAGGAACCCACATCTGCGTGGCGTTATCCCGATGATGCAGAAACGGCAACTACTACAATCGCTGAATGGGGCCAGTGGTTGAGGGACGAACCATCACCCGCCGAGCCCGCCGGAACAGGCCCCGCTGGAATGATACAGGCGTTATTGGCGGCTACTAAAAAGTCAGTAAAGCAAATTCAGGGAAGGGTTCTCAATGTTAAGACGGGGCCAATCAAAGATAATGTTGAAACATTTACGTTTGAGCTGGCGAACCCTGATACGGGGGTTTTGGTTGAATATGAGGGCAGGCAAGAGGGACGTATTCGTGACATTGTTCTGGGTGTAACAGAAGAAGCCGATACAATGGTTGCCGCGTTGGCAATTATTGACGGGCTGGTGACCGCACCTGCACCCGCACCTGCACCCGCCGCACCTGTCTATGAACCCGTTCCCGACGACCCGGAAACCGCGTTTAATGCGGCATGGGGGGTATTGGACGGTTCATTCATGCATACTCTGATACAGAATGGCGTGGACATATCGGATGTGGATACGGATGCTTTGCGGGAGGAGTTACTGGAGCATTTTATCAGGGGCTCACAAGGACGCGGGATGAAACGCCTAGAAACCGGCGAATGGGTGCCGACTGAGGTAACGCCACTAGGGGAGCGCGCTTACCACGCCAAGACTAAAGCAGTAAGGCAGGGTTGGGAATATGGCCAAAAACTCAGGGCGCAACAACAGGAACCCCCGCTGGCCACCTCCCTGGGTTCACCTGAAGCAGACGAAAACGCTGACGAGTCGTATGCTTCTTTCCTGCACGGGGACGATGGCAACGACCACATCCAACCACTTCTTACCGGAGCACAGACGGTTGAAGATAGGGAGCGTGTTGTAAACGAGTGGCTCGCACGTAACCCCTTATCCTCTTCAGGCATGTATTCCATCATAGCTGATCTAGCAGATACGGTGGGATACTCACCAATGTTCCTTACGGAAAAAGAGGACGGGTCCTTAGAATTTAAGTATCACGATGATTGGGAGTCTATGTTGGCTCAAAGAGCTAATCAGGAATCCCGCGCGCGTCCTGATAAGGATTATATAGAGAATTACGAAGAGGTAGCCCGCGCCCTCATAGGACCGGATTTTCAACAGCGTAAACATTACGCGGCCGTGTATAACCCTGCTCGGTTGGGTGGACTAAACCCTTCTACTATTCCTGCGGAGCCTGCACACATGGCATACGGGGAAGAAAGTTTAGAGCAGTTTAGAGAACTTGCTGAAAAAACAGTTAGGGAAGCAAACGAACTACCCTTAAACGCTTCCTTGGCAAACTATGAGTCTGCTGTTTACACAGCACAGCAGGTCCTAGCCGAAGCTAAATGGGCCGCTGAAGCGAATACAGACCCTTTAACGGCGTCTTTGGCAGAAGACACACCCCGCATTGTAAAAGCCGTTTCTTCCGTAGTGGCTATGGCCGAACTGGAAGGGACTGAGTATTACAACAAGGGTTTGGATATCGACATAAGCATGGAGAGTTACCAACTGATCCAAGCTATGACTGAAAGGCAGGAGCCTGTATCCAACTTGGTAGAATACCTAGAAAGCGAGGATATGTTCGGCAAGTCCGAGAACTCTAGTCTAGCAATTAATGGGGTTTTGCAGGGCTTGGGATTCGACGCCATAGAGGATCACCGAGGCGCATTCGATTACCGGCAGACGCTCATAACAATGGAGGACGCCATTATAGATGGGCAGGCCCAAGTGGGTTCCTTACCCGAGGGGTTAGCCACGTTTACCGTGTTTTCTCCCAACGCAGTTAAATCGGGAAGCGCCATCACATTCGATGATGACGGGCAGATTGTATTCCCATCCCGCAGAATTGACAGAAAACAGGCCGACAGGCGCATGACAGAGATGGGAACGGCGGACGAGGATGGACGTAGTGTCTCCGGTTCGGTCGCAGGCATGGAAGGTATAGCAACCAACGACCTGGAAAACACAGCTTCCGAGATAAAGAGCCGTGTAAATGATCAGGTTGGGTTGTTGCTGGACATGGCGTCGTCCAACGGGGTCACTGCCAAGGTGGTCCAAGACCCCAGCTACGCGCCGGGAGGGAAGAATTACCCGGCACCCGCCATGTGGGCAATGGAGAATAAGGTTTTTATTAACCCATACGGTTTAGCAAACGCTACCCACGGCATGCGTGAGATAGACGCAGCCCATTTGTCTGTAAGTATAATGAGCGAGGAGATCGCTCACGTTGCCAGTTATAATGAATTATCCAAGGATACAATAGATCAGTTAAAGGCTGAACTGTCTGATGCGGATTACGCCGATATAATAGGCAACTTCGACGAAGCGTCTCAGACGTTTACTGGTTATTACCAATCGCAAAAGGCCATCGAAGAAGCAAAGGCCCGCCTAGCTTCAGATAATCCTGTTGAGGTAGAGCGAGAAAAGTTCCGTCTGCTTGAGGAGAAGATGCGTATGCATGCCCAGAGAGTGACGCGTGGCTTCACTACTGAGGAAGATAACGACTTCTATAAGAGCAAACCAGGATTCCTTAAACAGATCATCCGTTATATGCATGGGTTCTTACGGAAACTGCTGGAGATGCGTAAACTACAGCGGCATAACCCCCACTTGGCGCAGGCCGTTGACCGCATAACCGCGCGCCTCCGTATAATGCGCGGGGCGTATAAGCCGCCCGAGATTATTCCCTTTAACGTGGATAGTCCTGACGAGGGGGCTATAGCGTTAGCTTCCCAAATCAATAGTGTCGCAGAAATGAACGACACATCCATGATCCCTCTAACATACAACGACAACGATAAAGTTGTTAAGATACCCTATAACTTGTTGGATTCTCCATTGCTCACTAGCAAAGGATTCAGGAATAAGGGTTCAAGGGATCTGTCCAAACCAGTATACGAGGACCTACATTACCACGTAACCTTCCCGGAAAGGCGAAAGATTGAGGCAGCTATAGACAGCGGTGCGATGGACCGCGCGGCCGCTTTGCTTGTTAAGCAGGCTAAAGAAGCATTAAAGGACCCAGATCTAGCAGAAGGTATAGGGTGGTATTCCAAAATGCGGACACTCATCAAGCGGGAAATGGGTGAGGACGCCGAGCTTTTCACAGAACTGTTGGGGACCACCAGCGGACGCACATCCGTTGAACTCAATTTCAGATATGCGGCCGAGCTTCTACATAACTTCCGAAGAGGTGTCTACGACAAGCACATCAAGAAGTATAATGAACTACGTGCGTCACTTAAATCAGATGACCTGGTTGATGTTATGGTTAAACGTAAGATCATTAGCCGGGAAGATCTTGAACAATTTACACCCACACCTTCTCAGTTAGCGGCTCTTTGGATAGAGCACTACGACATCGTTCCTAAGAGAAAGGACGAGAAGACAGGTGAGTATAAGACTAAGTATGGGGCTAACTCCCTCCACGCACTGAAGGCACTATCCCGTTCATGGATAATTGGTAAGGTCGCGCCGAAGACGCCGCAGTTTTCGATGAACCTTTCAGGTAGTTCCTTGGAGGCGACCATTGACGTATGGGCGGCGCGTATGTTACGCCGGTTGTTATATAAAGCACCCGTATCCTCTGCACAAAGTAGGTGGCGTATACAACCTAAAGCCGAACAGGGTTTGAAGAACGGGGATTTCCTCGCCGGGCAGATCATATTCGGACGCGCCGCGCGCCAGATGAACATGAATCCTGACGATCTTCAGGCTTTGATGTGGTTTTCCGAGAAGAAAATTTGGGGAGACAACGCGTGGACCGATGACGCAGGAGCCCTTAAATCCTCCTTTGAGGAATCATTTAATATTTACTTCCCTGAAGGACGTAAACCGCGCCCAATGGCGCACGGTAATAACATTGTTACATTCCTACGTAAAGAACGGGGAGTGTTGAACGACATACATACAACCGACCAATTTGAATCACTAGATCCTGAATCCGATGCCTACAAGAAAGCCAAAAAATCCCGAAGACAACGCGAAAACCAACTCCGAAGAGCCGCAGAAGCCCCAGGTGTCCCAGCTTTTATCAGACAAAGGGACAGCGACCCGGTTTCAGAATCACGCAATGAGCGCAGTGCAGAACTCGCCCGACGAAATAGACTCAATACTGGACGAGGCCGTCCGACTGCTGGCCAAGAAGGAGGACCCCTTTACACTTCAGTAGGCGTAACACCCGAACAGGATGCGCGTTATCTTGAGTTAGCTCAAGACGAAAAAGCCAACAGGGAAGAGTTACAGCAGTTGGTAGATGATAGGGCTAACGAGTTAGGAGGTTCAGAGACTGTATATCGCGGGCAGCTAGGTCAAAAGGAGCAATACGAAAAATCGTCTAAAGGGTTTATGGGGTTAGGCCGCCAAGTGAACCCAACTTTCTTTACGTCTAATGACAGATTAGCACAATGGTATGCGATGTCGGGCGACTATAAAGGGAGCGTAATACAATCAGACCGAGATCAGATAGGGTTACCCGAATGGGACATATACTTCCACCCTTTTAAGGAACCCGTGATGTCTACCTCAGACCCGGCCGAATTAGAGCAAGCTAAAAAAGATAAGAACTTTGTTAGGGCTGAAAAAATAGATAAGAAATTTGGGCCTTTTGTCCAAAGAGCGAAACTTTTCTTTAATAACCCATTAGTCATTGACGCTAATAAGTCTCTATGGAACGAGATTCAATTTGAAGGAGATGTTTACACATCAGATACGTTAGCGGAACTAGCTTACGGCAAAGGGTTCGATGGCCTAGTTATCCGTAATGTAAAGGATGCTTTTTCTGATCTTAGGAGGGACGATATCAGCGATCTTTTTATTGCGTTCAATCCTAATCAGATTAAGTCAACAGACCCCGTAACCCGAGATGCTGACGGTAATGTTATCCCGTTGTCACAAAGGTTCGATGAGGATCAGGAATCTATTCTATACACTTCAGTAGGCGTAACACCCGAACAGGACGCGCGTTATCTTGCGTTAGCCCAAAACGAGGACGCTAACCGCCAAGAGCTTTTCGACATGATTATGGATCGTGCGACAGACTTAGGGTTGATGGGGCCTTTTTACCACGGTAGGTCCAAAAAGTTTAACGTATTTAAAAAACGCCCAACGAAAGGGTTTTTCGGGGAGAAATGGGGTGTCGAAGAGTATCTTGAAACAGGGCATTGGTTTACTCCTGATATAGATGAAGCGCAAAATTATGCTATGGCATCCCTCATAATGAAGGGTGGAGGCGGGGAGCCGGATGTATTACCCGCCTTTTTAAATCTAAGAAACCCCTTTGAGGTAAGGGTTCCAGAGGATACTCTAAAAGTTAAGGAACTAGGGGAAGAAGGTTTACGAAAATTAGGGCATGACGGAGTCGTATCTTATTGGAGTGCCCATATGGATCAGGGCCAAAGACAAGCCCCTCGGGACACTTCGTCGATTGGCGTTGCGGACGGTCAAGTAGTTGACTTCGATGATATTCACGAAATAGCTGTATTTGAATCCAACCAAATTAAATCTACCGAGGTAACCCGTTATTCGGACGGCAAGGTTATTCCGTTGTCCAAGAGGTTCGACTTCACCAAACCGTCGGTCCTCTTTACTTCGCTTGGCGGCGAAGCAGATTTGCCCCCGTTACTCCTGAACACCGCTATCGAAGGTGGGCAGACTTTGGATAGAAACGGTATTGGGAAGATGTTTGGGTCCGATGCTATGGCCGGAGGAGGGCTAAAGGAGCTTGGACTTCCTGACGTTAACTGGAATGTTGTTATAGAATACAAGCCCGAGATCGCGGCCATACACAGAGATAACTTTAAGGATACGCCCGACCTTGTAATTGATAAATTACAGAATTTCGTAAAGAACGATATAAAGAAGATACCTAAAGGTTCCTACTTCAGCGCTTGTCCCGTATGCAAGAACTCGTCACTACTTAAAGCAGGCGCTACCGAAAGCAATGAAGATATAGAAACAGCCACGGCCGTTGCTGAAGTAATTAAGCAACGCGCGCCGAGTATATTTACGTTGGAAAACGTCCAAGAGTATGCTGGTTCTGAAGGAATGAAAATCATCCTGGATGCCCTTAAAGCGGGGGGTTACAACGTAGAGCACCAGGTATACAATGCGCTTGATTACGGAGCCCCGTCACACAGGAACCGGGTCCTGCTAAGAGCCAGCTTGAATGAGAACGTCCCACCAGCTCCGAAACCCACGCACGGACCTCCGGGTAGTGGCCTCCAACCTTATGTCTTATGGCATGATGTTATAGGAGACATGCTGAATGCCAAAAAGGGAGATCCTAATTATCTCGCGGAAGAATCGTTTAAGAAATTTAGCAGGGCACAATACATTTTCGAGGACTTGGAGAACATGGGTATAGATATCTATGACCTCGACGGACCTCTACTTATTTCAGGCCATACTCTTAGGGGCAGTATATTTGCTTCTAAAGTAGATGAGCCGTGCGGGTTTACGGTGGTTGCCGGAAACGCTATTCCCAGAATACTGGTGCCGCCTAAGAAAAAAGGCGATCCACCCATTGTTAAACGCGTAACCGCACGGGCGTTGGCCCGGCTGATGGGCGTAGATGACGGTTACAAACTACCCTCAGATGCTGTCCCATCCAACAAGGATGAAAAAGATTGGACCAAAGAGGAGCGCGCACTAGAGAATTTGTCCTCAAAGGTTATAGGCAACGGTGTCCCGCCGCCATTGTCGGCCGCTGTATTTGGCCCACTTATTTTCCAAGAGATCAACAGACAGATCAGACTGAAGAATACCCTGCGTGGTGTAGTTACGGCTGAACAACCACCACTTCCGTTGTTCACCCAACTCGGTGGTCAGGAGCCCGCGCTCCCGTGGTCTATGACTCAGGAGGGAGATGGTGACATCTACATCCGTCGTGTCGGACCGAACGCAGGCCAAGTATCACGCGAGCGACAGGGTCCTAGCGACATAGCCTTAACAGTTAACAGGGACTTATTGTTACCACAATACATGAGTTATGTGGTTCAGCACCTGCAACCCCAGTTTGAATCCTTTAAGCGCGGGACTGCACAACAATACATTACCCAGGATGACATAGATAGCGTCCTTATACGGTTCTTTTCCCAACAGGATACAGCGTTGTTCTCGCTGGCTGGTGTTGAGTGGAAGCCCGGCAGTTATTCTATTGACCGGGCTATCTACGAGGCCACTGGTGGGGCACCCTTAAACAAGACCAACGCCAAACGACTTGTCAAAACACTTAGTGGGTTTAGGAATCAGGATAGGGGTCGCAGGATTAAGGATTCAGGGATCAACTTACTTATTACTGATGACGTGACTGACGCTAATGGCGAGGTTCTACGGAAAGCGGGAGTTACCTTCGGGGAAGACGAAGACAACTTTATAACTTACGATGACCTGGGCTCTTATATGGATGCCTTTAAGTCAGGGACTTCCGACAAGCTACACCACATACAACATGCTGTTATGGGAGGGTTGTCCGTTGGGGTCACCGCACAAGCAACGGGAGAGAAAGGACCAAAAACCGACCAAGGAACTCTACGGACACGACACGAACGCCTTATAAACTACTTCAAAGAGGGCGGAAGGTTATTCATAGATAGTGGAGAGTTCCCTGCGTTCCAAAGAAGGCTAACGGGCCGCGAAGGGGAGCTTAATTGGGAAGGTATCATGTCATTCTACGAAGAGGTTGCTGACATGGCAACCGATCCCAAGGACATCCGCAACTTAACTGTAGTGGCACCGGATCGTATAGGAGATCCTGAAGCAACCAAGGAGCTACAGAAAGGCTACCTAGATCGCATTCGGAAATTAATGCAACGTGGGGTAAATGTGGTTGTCCCCGCCCAACGCCCACCTGTAGATGCTGGGGAAGCATCCTTGGCAGAATCTATTCGTCAGATACAGGATGTGTTTGAAGGCGATATGAACCTACCCAACTTTATTGTAGGCGTCCCTTCAACCGCAAAGGCATGGCATAAGGATGAGGTAAAGAAGTATGTGGTCGATATGTCCGCCGAAGAACCTAATGCCCCGAACCCTATACCGAACGCTTTCAGATTGCATATGCTAGGCATGAGCACTGAGCGTATCGTAGATCTGGCAAAAGAGATAGATGACGAATTGGACGGCAAACAACGAGCTGTGATTTTGGGTGGTGATAGAACGGCGCAATTTGCTTTAGCGGATGCTAACCCCAAAACCATTAAAAAGGGTAAACTTACTCAACCTGATATAGATCGTAAGTGGAAAGAGTTCGTTAAAGACCGTATGGAACTAGCCCGTAGGCTGTCACTCGCCCCTGTAAGGACGGCCGGAGTTAAGGACTCCGAAGACTTATGGGGTATAAAAGATAACACGGCCCGTAGGTTCCTTGATTGGAATGACGTTTTGGTATCGGGTAATCCGGTTAGGCGAGGTATAACAGTAAAGGATGGACAACTATTGGATGTGCCTAAGATGGTTACTTGGGACACTATTGCGACAACTGCCAAACGAGGTGAGGGCCGACGTAAATCAGGTGAGGCGATGTGGGTTAGAGGAGGAGTCAACGCGGACATAGGGGGCGGAAGTAGTGATATTGTTACGGATTACATGCGCCGAGAGCATGGTGTAGAAAACCTGGTTTTCGATCCGGCCAACAGAAACGACCGCCAAAACCAACTTAGCCGATACCATCTTAGAGGAGGGCAGGCAGATACCGCCACGGTTTACACGACCTTGAACGAGCTTGGCGACAACCCTTTGGGCACTGTAGCCCACGCCGCCGAACTAGCAGCGGACGCACTCAAGCCGGAAGGGACGGCTTATTTTTGGATTACGCTAAGTAGCACTAACCCCCATTATTACGAAGCTAAACGCTCCTTTATGGGATTAGTTAAGGACCACTTTGAAGAAATAGTGGAAGTAGGTGGTGCTTTCAACAAGCGGGACGGCGTAGCAACCGCGTTCTCTACTGACCGGTTAATCATCGCCCGATCCCCCAAGAAGCATGAACCGAATGAGGAACCTGTTATCCTAGCATCTCAGATAGGGGTTCGATCAGCTAACGATAAGGAGATACTGAAGGCGACCGAGTTCAGACATGTTTTGGATCTGTTTGACATACCCGTCCTCAAAGCCGGGGGGTATAAGAAACCATCCAAGTTTAAGTGGATGCGGTGGCTTGTAGGATCTATCGACCCGCGTGTCCGTATGCTGGACGACCAGCGTAAGTTTATGATCAACCAATCTCTCAAGACGGTTACCAAGTTTCACGACAATCTTAGAGAGCAGGCTATACAAACATACGGATCTTTGGGGAGCGCACCTGTTAAAGTTATCGCCGCCGCTATGGGTAGCACTAAAGGTGCGCGCCCATCCAGTGAGGAGATCACACGCATTGAGCGTGTTCTTTCCCAGGCGAATGAGCGTGTGGAGCGCCAACTGGCTAAAGATAAGGCTGAACTAATGGCACAAGACAAGTCAAAGGAGCGCCTTACCAAGTTACGGGACTTACGTGTTAAGGCAGATGCCAAGAAGGAGACATATCGCAGGGAGGCTGATGCTAAACTGGCCGCACTGACTAAAGAGGATGAGCTGAGAATTAAAAGAGATAGGGCGGCCGCACTCGACCTACTACGAAACGGAAGTAACACGATACCGGCGGCTCCTGAGTTGGTTGAAACCATTGACATGTTGCGTAGGTATATTGATGCATTGTCCGTTAAGGTTAAGGAACTTTACGGGGTAAGCCCCGAACTTGAAGCGAGGATTGATAACCAATTAGGTATCTACCTGACAAGGAGCTATCGTATTTTCCATGAATCCGGTTGGGCTGATAAGGTATTAAGTGATGGGGGCCTGGAATACCAGAAGATCAGAGCCGCCGGGGAGGACTTCTTCCGCGAGCAATACATTACGGAACAGGCCGCCCTTATTGTAGATACAGCCCGGAGAGCCAAAGCGAAAGCTCTCAAGGAGAATGATGATGCAGCGGTTGCAGAAGCCGAGCTGACTATGTCAGACGCTAACGAACTGGCTAAGGATAGTTACAATTCCCTTACGCAAGGAAACCGGACCTACGGTCAACACATGGTGGAAGCGTTCGTAGAATCCTACCGTAACAAAGGATTCATGCCCGCAGGGCTCGCGGGTAAGGGTGAAGGATACAGGCCCCTGATAGACGCCCTCCGCAGGAAAAAGGATATTGATCCGAGGCTTCAGGCATTGCTTGGAGTCTATGGAGAAGAGAGCTTCTTCGATAATATGCTGAGAACCTTTATGTCGTTATCTACAATGGCCGCTAACCAAAACTTTATGGTTAGGACTGTTGAGCTTGGGCGAGAACAAGGATGGCTTTTGACAGAGGCCGAGTTGCAGAAAAAGGCCGCCGAAGAGCCTGAAGTTTACGGCGAAGGTAACTATGTCGCAGTAAGGCCAAACGTATCATCTACAGACAGGAGGCCCACATCTCTGTATGACCCATTTGTTACATATGTGGATACCGAGACAGGCGAAGAGATGGGCTTCGGCCGTTCCAACACAAGCGTTGCCAGCCCGCTATACGCGCCCAAAGAATTTAAGGAAGCCCTGGAGAAAACATACGACCCGTCCATAGTCAGTGAAATGCAGGACGAAGCGTCCGAAGTAGCTCAGTGGCTACACCGGGTAGCCAGCCGCGCTACCGGCCTATCAATGGCCACTAAGACATTAGGTTCCATAGGTTTCTATATAAGGAATATAGTAAGTAACATCGCATTTTTCGGTCCATCGCAAGGTTACATCGGCCTAAGAGGAATGGTAAAATCCTTAGTAAAGGAAGGGAAGAGAACTTTAAGGTGGAATTCCCCGGAAAAGATAGATGCTTATTACGCGGAGCTAGAAGCGTTAGGAATCATCGGGGATGAGGTCCGGCCGTCTTTGATTAGGGACATGGTGATGGGGGAAACTTCTCCAGAAACCGCCATGAAAGACTTAGATGAAATGATAGCGGAAGCGAAAGACAACAAGGTCCTCGCAAACAGCAAGACGTTCATACGCAAGCTACAGGAAATGTCCCGAACAGTGGATTCATTCTACAAGATTGCGTATTTCGAGCATGAGCTAAAGGTTTTAGAGAAAGCTCAAAAGCATTCTCAGGACATGGGTATAACAGACTCTGTATCGGATTTGTCCCCTACAGAGTTAAAAAGAGAAGCCGCCCGAAAAGTCCTGATGACCGCGCAAAGCTACAGTCAGGCCCCGCCGTTCGTTAAAGGCGCAATCAAATCCTGGTATGGGGTCGTGTTCGCACCATTCCTTAGGTTCAGGATTGAGGTCCCCCGCATAATGATTAACACGGGCAAACTCATATTTGAGGAGATACGGAGCAATAACCCAACGATTAGGAAAAGGGGTTATAGGAGGGCAACCGGGTTATCATTCACCTTGGGAGGCTTGGGTGCTGGCTTATCTTACATCACATCCAAAATGTTAGGGGGATTATCTGACGAAGAGGACGAAGCTAACCGCGCGTCTATGCCCCACTACTTGAGGTCGCATACGTTCATCACCTATAAAAGAGATGGAGAGCTTAGATCACTTGACCTGACTTACGTTAATCCGTTTGCGTCCATGCTGGACCCGTTCCTCAGATCGCTTCCTAAAATTGCCGACGGGAACATACCCGCTGCTACGCAAGAATTCACTCGGGCCATGTTCGCTAACCAGTTTCTTGACGAACAGATTATGTCGGGAACGATACTGAGCATGATCAAGAACAAGACCCCGGACACTGACCAGCCGATAGTGGAGCCTACAGACTCTACTGAAGATGCGTTAATGAAATGGGCGCAATTCCTGTTTAGCGAGGCCGTTGTCCCGCCAACGATGGAGCGTGTCGGAAAGGGGACGGACGTTATGCAAGTTCTGATGGGCGATAATGCGGTAGGAAATTACGACCCGATATTCGCGCTTGGTAGAGAATTCTTACCCGCACGAGAGTATACGATTGATCCTGTTAAACAATTTGAGAGATACCTAAGAACACGAGGCGACGAAATGCGCCGGGCCAAGCTGTTAACCAGGCAGTTGAAACGCGAGAACTTTTCAGACGCTGACATACGTAATCTTGTGGCCAAGGACGTTGAGAAAAGGATACGCATTAACAAGGATGTCTTGCGTAAATTCTCAGGGTTTGAGAGTATGGGTATCCCCGAAGGGCAACTCTACGACATAGCGAAAGAAAAGAACTACGGTAAACGTAGACTTGCCTTGTTGTATAAGGGATACATGGACCGCCCGGTCCTTTCCCGTGAACTCAAGCAAGACTTGTATGCGATGGGGGACGAGTATATTCGCAGGGTTAAAGTATTTGAAGACGAAGTCGGTAAGCTACCTAACTTCATTCCACTGGACTAACACCCAAAACAAAAACCCCCGGCCCACACCTTCGCGGATGGGCCGGGGGTTTAGTTATTTGCTAACGAGTGTATTACGTGATGTTAAATGAGAGGGAAAATCAAAGTAAAACCCCCCGTTCGGAAATCTCGTCCGACTCTAATTCACCACCGCGTTAACAATTGTGTATTGCAATGTGCGGGTATACTATTGCTACTCGTCATTTAATGCAACAGGAATATTATTTTTTTCTCGCATGGAACGGATTTTATCCTGTATACGCCCTACTAAAAGGATAACCTCTTCGTTACCGCGATCCACCTCCTGGGCGACTTTCTTAATGGAGACATGCCCTGTAGGGGTGAGGCGCTTAAACACCTTGGACGCATCTTCTATACTGGCACCCATGTCTCGGGCCGCGTAGATACCTAGCTGGACCCACCCGACATACGCATGCTTCTTGCTGGATATTAAACCTTTTTCGGGGTAGCCACTTACTTCGGCTACTGCTTTCACGACATTATCCATGTCGAATTTTGATAATAATTTCATGTGTTATGTTTATTGTTTATTTATACTTGGGAGATTGTAACTATCAGGGTTCTCATCAATGAGTTCCTGTTCTTTTGACATTATGAATAGGTCGCCTTCACCTTCGGGAAGTTCTTCAGCAACGGTAAGCAATCCTTGCGTGTCCGTTATAAGGTATGATGTCATTTTCAATACCTCGCCTTCATCGCTGACGACTAAGTCAGATATGGTAGGCAACCCGTGTGGGCAAATGTATCTTATAACATTCATTATAACGAAGCCTCCTCGGTCCACCTGGGAAGGGGCTGGTTCGTTGACTTCCGTATGGTTTCCAAAACCTCGGTGCATGCCCAATCAAGACTTATGCGGCCCGGATCTTCAATTTCCCTATGAAGTATCTCAGCTATCCACATAAGCCTGTTAAGCATTTCGGGAGCATTCCGGTATATGCGTTCGGTTTCCTCATCAGGAAATCTCCAAACGGCTGGGTCGTATTTAGCGGTGTCTTTACTCATTGTGGTCTAATGGGGGAATCCACTTCATGGGTCTTTTCCTTTCGGGGGTTCCGATAAATCGGTCGAGGTTGGTGCGCTCAGGTATCTTAACGCCGCCAACAGTCCGCCTGTCTACCTCTCGAACAAGGTCAGCAACCATCGGGTGAAGGGTGTTGTTGTTATTTTCTTTATCCATTTTTCTTTATTCAGGGTTAAGGGTTCGGGGTTCAGGGTTCAGCAGTCTATGTTCAAGTTCATCTTCACCTCATTCAATGTATTCAACAGCCCATCCGCGTATTCTTTCACCTCGTCCATACAATTG
>MDTG01226272.1_pt1 | contig 34419 bp, 34 predicted proteins | sample 811421 | NCBI WGS metagenome assembly MDTG01 (sample SAMN05326645, study PRJNA326480) | marine metagenome | isolation source: seawater | place: Pacific Ocean: South East | collected 2011
ATAGAGTTAATGCGTTATCTCGGTCGAGAAGACAAAGCAAATGCACGACATCCAAGGCACAGTCAAAACACGGGTAACACTCCAATATATCACCCGACCTTACATTGCTCATCTCTTCGATTCATGCAAGACGGTAAAATGGCAATGGCGGCTATTCACAGAGACTACATTGGAAGTGAGGAGGAATATCCCGATGCTGATATTGCATATCCATTCAACCCCGATTCGGGGTCAGGGTCGGGTTGCCCTGCGGGTTACTATCGAAGTGGTAATGAGTGCATCCCTATCGTAGCAGGGGACAACCCAAACACAGGTGAACAACATCTTGACCCAATCACAGGAGAAGTCATCCCATCTCCACCTCCTACACCAACAAACGGTAGTGGTGTTGGTCATCAAGGCGGAGGTGACAATTTTGACTTGTTGCCTTCATGGGGACGCATTGTTGCCAACACAAGCGGACGGTCTCTGATTCTTTTATGGTCAGAGATACCTGCCGAGAACGGTAAAGCCGTAGCAGGCCGTCGTATGTTTGATGCCAAGAAGATTCGTGTCGATGGCTCTGACTACTATACACAAAATTGGACTCAAAAAGACTCGTGGTGGAGCGGTTCTCGTATAGCCTATTGGTATTCTGAAAGTGGTCAGCGTGCCATTCCGATGACCTATGGTTCATACCCCGAAGTCAGATGCTCATACGCTAACCTGCCAAGAGCACTTCCACACCTATACACTTCGGGAATACGACACGGTTACCCAACAAGGCAACCTGTAAATCAAATCGGAGCGACTCTAACAGGTGTTACATTGAGTGTATGGGCGCAAGAGCGTGCAGGGTTCTTACACAACAGAGTCATCTTTGTTCCGACCACTGTCGGTTTTGCCGATTATGGGCCTGCCGCTAACCCACATCAAGAATTAGGTTGGTCGGGTTGGTCATTCCCAAGAGGGTTATATGACCCGATAGGTTATGGCAACAATTCACAGTTTTACTCTGATGCTCCCGAATCTCTCAATGTCCCATTTGGCACAGCCATTACTCCATCAAGTCAAGGTCAATGGGGTGGATTTTGTATTGGTGGTTCTTCTTTCGCTAATTTTGATTTGATGAAAGGCCCCATGAGTGCATTTAGTCATCATGGGCCACTACACTACGGTATTACTACCACACACCATCCATTCAAGCCTACAAGAACTTGGAAGCAAGTGCATGGCGGTGTTGGATATGATGTGCCTATTCATCTCCTTGCACCTGCCGAAGTGAGTGTGCGTGCTCGACAGGGAGGGAGGAACAGCCTCGACCTTGAGATGGAGACTCCATTCCATAGAACAGACACTCAACATCTTGAAGCAGGGACGACCTTGAACAGTGGTTTTGACTTGGGCGGCAAGTCTAACCCTGCGGCAACACGAACACCGTTGGGTCAGTATTATCTCCGCACTAATCTATGGGATGACGCATCACGGACACAGGGGTCAAATGCTAAGATAAACGGACTTCAAAGCACAGGCAAAGACTTGGGTCGTGGGCCTATTGTATCGGGCAACGGTTTGTTTGCATTTTGGAACGACCATCCAACAGAGCATTTCCATGCGGGCGCAGTCCCATTGATGCCAAGCAAAGACTACGACATTTCAGTTATTGAAAACGAGAGATATGCACCGATAATTCTTGGTCGTATCGACGAGATTAACGATGTGGATTATGTTGCTGTGGCAGAGCAGTTACAATCTTCTGTGGATGTGCATGTGTCGTCTGTATCTCGACCGATGTGGGATTCGGGGTCTATTGTGTCGGGTAGGGGAACAGGAGCACGAGATGTAGCAACAGGTAACAACAATCGAGTTTCACAGAATCGTAGTGAAATGCTTGGAGAACCACTAAAAACATCAACTGAAAGTCAAGCAACGCCCGACTTGGGCTTCGGTAAAGGACAGCGCATCTTGAGAACAGATGATGGCACACTTCACACATTTTGTATTGAGAGGTCTGCGACAAGCACAGGTGGCAATAGACCAACATTTGTTCACTACGCAAAACCGTTGCACAATGACCTATTTTGGAACCGCAAGGCCATGAGAGTCAATCCCTCAAACGCTGAATACACGGGACTTGATGAAGTCGGCCCCGAAATAGGTGCAACAGATGTGTTGAGGTCAGCCGCATTTGCATCTGACAGCCTTGGAACTATACACGCTGTAATTGAAGTCTCTCAAGCCTCACGCTCACCTAAACACACTCTGTATTATGGTTATGCAAAACGAACCCTTGAGAATTACAATCCAAGTCCTGTGTATCGGTGGTCTTGGTCGGTTGCACCTTCTGTCATACCCAACCACGGCACAGACTATGATTTGAGACAACCGACTTTGGTTTGTGATGCAAACGACAGGTTACATCTTGCTTGCCGTATGGTCGTCGCAGGCAAACCATCTCATATTATCTATTCAACCAAACTACCGTCTGAAACAAACTTCATTGGGTTGCCAACATACAATGATGACCCTGCAAATTGGACTGATGATAGGTGGTCAAAAGTAAATCAAACAAGCACCAATAATGCTTCATCAAATAGTGCGTCTTCAACAAATCATGGTGTCAGTGATTGTGATGCTCCCAAGATATGTCTTATCGGAGACAATACCCCATTGGTGTTTTATCGAGGTGGATGTAATGATGCCAATGCACCACTGTTCGGTAACAGGGCTAACGATGCAATCTATGTGAACATTGGTCGTAATGACACAGGTGCATTCGACCCGTCGGGTCGATACAGATTTGACCCTTTGAAAGCGATTCATGTTGTCGGTGTGCAAAACGCATTTCAATATCATGCCGACAATGTCATTTACTATGATGCAGTTATTGATGAGAGAGACAGAGCGTATGTGACAATTATCAAAGACGATAGTGGTCGTAGGACTTTGATTAACACATTCGATGCCGCTATGCCATTTGCTGACCAATATACTGCGGCTGATGGCTTGGGTGTAACGAAGTATTTGTTTATCCCTAAAAATAGCACAGTGAGACCCGATTACAAGCACATATCTACGACCGTTAATGGTCAAGGTCAAATGCACATGATTCTTGCTTTCACATTAGACGGACAGGACGATGATAGGGGCATAGGTGGTCTATATCGTGACGGTGTTACAGAGGCCACGCAAGCACCATTCCAATGGGCTAACTCACCTGCGGGTGATGCAAACTCCGCTAATCCATCAGCAAGAATGGCAGGTGCAGGTGGCTATGACAAACCAAACTCTGCTAACACATCATTTGATTGGCCCGATGGAGGAACATTCCTTCAACCTACCACGGGACAGGTAACACATTTCATGGAGGTGTGGATGCCAACATTTGAGTTTGACATGGTCGATTCTGTGCTTAGGTCAATCAACATACGATGGCTGTCCGTTCCATCTATGAACTATGACTCAACAAACGGGTGGCATCCTGTCGGTTCAGCACAAAGTATGAACGGACACGAAGACTTTACTCATACCAACCCACAGTTACGCTATCAGAGGTTTTGGGGATTCGACGCAGGCGAACTCGATTTGAAGTGGGCGACTAATGAATTATCTTGGATGAATACATTTCATCGTGGTTCTGATTTGTATTATCCGTATCTTGGAGGGTCATTTACGACTGTTGGTGAAGGTGACACGGATGGAGTCGGTATAGCGGGTTGGCCTATTTAGGGGGGCGGCCCCATTGTTGTAATTCTATACGACGCTTGACACGCTCCTTGCGTGCTCGGCTCTCTCTCCACCTGCGGAGGATTTCAAATCCTCCAATAAACAAGAAGATATAGAAAAGACATTCAAGCACAATAGCGGCAACAAGAACTTCACCCGATGAACAGAACTCATATCCGTCAACTCCAACACAAACTTCGGTCATACTATGGATAAAGCAAACGCCTCTTTTCACGGTATTGAAATAGGTGGGTGTCACTTTTAGGTGCATGACGGTTATTCGTATCAATATCCCGTCTAAGGCAAAACTGCCTAACAAGTGGGATGAAATACAACCACACTTCCCTCACCCATCACCTCGCATTTACCAAGACGACGCACTATCTGTTGCATATTGGGCTTTGGAGAATGACGACTTTGATAATATCGTGATTCAAGCACCGACAGGAATTGGTAAATCACCAATCGCCATGACGATACAACATAAGTTTCAATCAGCATATCTACTAACCCCGTCTCTCGGTTTGACAGAGCAATACAAGAAAGACTATTCTCACCGATTAAAAGAGGTTAGAGGCAGGTCAAATTTTGACTGTTGGGTTAGGTCGGGGACTGCTAAAGGTGCGCCCTGCTATACTAAGACAGGTGGAGGCTGTAAGCATAGCCGACGAGAAGAGGATGGGGGAGAACCATGTCCCTACTACGAACAGAGATTTGAAGCCGAGGACGCAAGGCTAACTCTGTCTAACCCTGCGTATCTTTTTCGTGCAGTTCGTGGGTTGACAAAATTCGACCAAAGAGAGTTTGCGATTATTGACGAGGCACATGATATGGAGAGTTTCATTCACGACCTACTAGAAGTCCGCTTGTCGGCTAAAGAGTGGCAAACAGTTTTTGGAAAAGGGCGTTTTCCTACACACCTCACTCCACAGGATTGGAGAATTGAGTTAAGAGAGCGACAACAATTGGCTCACGACGCTCTAAACAAAGCCGAAGCAGATTTGGGTATGGAGACCACTGAAAAAGAGGTAGAGGCTATTCGTGATGCTGTGTCTAAACTCCAAACTGCTTTGGAGATTCTTCATCAACCAAGCAATGTTCACATTTCATTTGAGAAGAATAAATGGGGAGACTACCTCATATTGAAGCCGATAAGGGTCAGAGAGTATGCGGCAGAGATTCTTGAATCTGTATCAAAAAAGCGAATCATGCTCTCGGCTACAATACTTGACATAGAAACATTCCTTCACGGTCTCGGACTTGAAGACCAAAAGACGCTTTACATCAACATAACCAAATCTCCATTCCCACAGGAGAACTTCAATGTTCACTATGTTCCATGCGGCTCTATGTCATGGGCTAAACGCAAATATACAATTCCAAAACAAATCAAAGCATTAGATGTGATTCTCAAACAATTTCCAAACAAGCGGGGGGTTATTCTACCACATAGCCATGCAATACGCAAGAAGGTAGTCGAAGGTTTGATTGAACTTGGTCACGGAGACAGAATTAGAACACATGACTCAAACTCAAGAGCGAGAGATGAAGTGCTCAATGAGTTTTTTACAAGTGAGAGAGATGACCTTGTCCTCATATCGACCTATGTAACACAAGGGTTCGATTTCAAAGGCAAGTTGGCGGAGTTTTTGTGTATTTTGAAAGTGCCATACCTGCCGACTAATGACCCCGTTATTGGTGAGCGTATGATGCAAGATGAACTCGCATGGCGTAAGATACACGAGGACACACCATCTTGCCCGTATGAACCCCCGTCAAAATATAGTGGAGAATTGTGTGGAGCAGGATTCACCTGTTCGGCCCCTTGTCAAAAGTGGTATCAATTACAGACGGCTTTGTCAATCGTGCAGGGCGCAGGGCGTGTGGTTAGGACGCCCGAAGATGTAGGCCACCTGTTTATTCTCGACGGGGCGTGGCAAAGATTTGCTCGTAACAGCGCACATCTCATTCCGTCTTGGTTCCGAGACAATATACAGGATGCTCCAAGATGGCTCAAGCGACAGTTATAGAGATTACATTTATATAGGTGTGGCCTTTACGATATAATAGAGATGATAACATGAAAAACTCACTTGCACACAGACAAAGTATTGAACTTGACTTGAGACACACACCATTACTGCGTAAGGTAGTTGAGCACATCGTTTTGGCGAACCTCGACATTGACCCCGAACACAATGCCTTAGCAGTTGCTCAAGGTGTTGGCCCATTCTCACCAATAATCAACCCACACGAGATTCAATAACCCGATTGGCCTTGAACAGACCATGGGCGACGAAGCCGAGCGTTATTCTCGCATAGTCCGTGCTCCTGTCGATGACCCAATGATAATCACACCGCCCAAGGTGCTTCTTGATGAAGCCGAGCGGTTAGGGCAAGACCCAAGAAAGCCAAGAACGGCTATCGCAAGGTTCGTCGCTACGACATGGGCGGAGTCACGAAAGGAGAGCATACGCAGGGGAATTGATGTCCCTGTCTTGGATGCAAGGGCTGATGAAAAAGAATTGATGGAGAGACCTGCTCATTTCCCATCTGACTTCGGTCTTGGGCTGATACCATTCCCAAACGAGGTAGGTGGGTGGGTTCCCGACAAAACAGTCACGACCTGCTACACGAGCCTATCGACACCAAAGCCATTTGACCCGCATTTGCATGGCGACCTCACTCCATCAACCGTAGGGTTTGGTTATCATTACAGTGGCAAATCATCATTCCCCGACAGGTATGATGTCGTAAGCCGCAGGGGAGGTGGCCCTCGTGGAGGTTTTGCTTTCACGACAGGGCCAACCGAAGGTAACTACCCACAGACCATTCTTCCTTCTCCGACATTCAACCTCGGTGTCCTTGGATTCTCTGATGGTGGATTCAACCCCGAAGGACTACAATACACCAACAGGCCAAGAACCATGAGACTAACAGGACTCCGTAATGGATTTCCTCACCGTGCCTTTTTCGTTAGGTCGAGACAAGTTATGTTTCGTAATGTGTATGGGCCAATCTCAACCGATGAGGCAACACCGCAAGCACCGACTGTTGTCTTGAATGGCTCCAAGCCGTTGAGAGGAGTGTTGGGAATATCAGCGACACATCAATTGAATGCACCACGACAGTTATCGGTCGCAATATCCTCTGTGTGTGGTAGGCGTGCATCCGTAGCAAAAATTGGTGACACCGTGCAAGTGTATGCAACGCCAAGACGGTGGGCTAACCCACCTCTGATATTCACAGGGTTTGTATCAGACATAGAAGAAACGACAGACCAAGTCACATTGACTTGCCTTGACTCACTTGGATTCTTGTCAAATGAAACGATACTCAATGAGAACATAGTCGTCAAGGGAGATGCCGCTTCGATTATCAAATCGGTTATCGCAGGTTCATCTTACGCTCCCCCTATCGGGCGCATTAGCACCGAGAGCCGTGTTACCGTTCCTTCGGGAATCACACTCAAAGGCAAAACAAGGTTAGCGGCAATCCAAACTGTTCTCGGATTCATCAACATTGCACCCACACCGATGACGATATATGCTGACGAGCGTGGCTACATTCACCTACGCAAGTTACAGGAGGTTGATGACACAGACTTGACTCCGTTGGTTGCAGGTCGTATGCCAAGAACAGACACACCTCAAGACTTCTATCCGACATCAGTCGAGCGTCAAAAGGGTGACTTGAGTATCTTCAATGTCGTAGTCGTGAAGAATAGCACAGCAGGTATCGACTTCACATTCCCACCTGTGGACGACCCTAATTTTCCTCGACGACCTGTGCATAGAGTCGTGAATGAAAAGTCAGTTACGAGCAATCAACAGGCCGAGCAGTTTGCCAAACTGATGCTGTCAAACAATGGACGCACAGAGGAACAGTTTGTCATTGAAGGTTTGCCCGAAAGGTATGACATCTATGCAGGTGATGTGATGGAGTTTGCCTCTATGGGTATCGCAGGTAGGCACAGAATTTTCAGAGTATCGTGGGAGATGACACCAAACGGTGCGGCTATGACATTGGATGTAGGCAGGCAACCTGCCGACTTGGTAGCGACATTGAGATTCGCTTCGGACTTATCCTTCTAAAGTTTTGTGAGTTATCTTTATATAGATGATACCCGTAGGGTCAATCAAGGAGAACCGTGCCTAAACATAATGACCGCCCCAATCTAAGGGTCTGACACACTACGGGGGTTGGTCTAAGGTGGCTCGATACCCGCCTACGATGTGGAATGCCGAAGTGTATGGCGTCGTGGGATAGGGCGGTTCTCCCCATTTAATTCAACAGGCTTTTTACCAAAACAACACATGAAGGTTTGGAGCGCATATATATTTTCTAATCCCTTACCTTCGTTTTTGCGAAAAAGTCTGAATCTTTAACCCCCCTACGGGGGGTTACCACTTTCGATTGAAACAGACTTATGGTCATATAGACACATATATAATTTATTGTGTGTATGTAAATGATAGGTCTTTTGACCAAGACGATTATAACGGTGGGCGTCTCGTAGTGGTTGCTATGAACCCCGATTTTCAAGTCCATCAATCAACTGATTCGTCATCAGACTTCTTGTTTGAAATTGGTGATTATGACATTCGTCTGACCTTCTTGTCTTCAACAAAAGGACGCATGGAGTTTTCAGCCGAGGTCGATGGTGAGCCACAGGGCAAGGTCAATGTTTTATCACAACACAGCATTGCTCGTATGGCTAAAGCCGTATGTGATGACAAGGACGATATTGAAAACTTCAAACAGACATTCCTCAAGGCAGGCGTCATTCTTCGTGAAGGCACTTATGTTGTCGCTACTGTCGCTGACAAGAAGGAGGCTGAAATAGAATCTCTGACAGGTGAATCATCGACTTACGGTGACATTGACGAGCACACAATCAAGTCGTTCTTAGGACAGCGTCATTTACTTGACAAGATAAATGAGATTCTCCACGAGAGCCGTGAGACACCGTTTGTAGGTGACGATGCTAACCTGCTACTGACATTCCTCGTATTCTTATCGTGTAAGACTGACAACCCACTCAATCTTGAGATGATAGGACAGTCATCAAGTGGTAAGACCTACATGACTCTGACTGCTCGTAATGGATTTCCAAAGAGTATGATTATGGTTCTTGCAGGTGCATCGAAAGAGGCTCTCAAATACGATTATGACGAAGTCGATGAGGACGGTAACTTCATTGTCAATGTGGACGGTCGATGTATCGTAGTCTTGGAAAAGGACGAGTCATTTGCATTCATTAGGAAAATGAAACCTATCATGAGCGGTGACGATGACGAACTCGTTTGGAAGACTCCAATCAAGAATGAGTTATCGGGCGAGATAGAGACGAGGGACTTTATCATCAGAGGTCGTCCAAGTTTCATCACACTAACCACTCGCAATCCAAGTGAGGAGGAGCAAATCACTCGTCAATTGATTATGACACCCGATACCACAGTCGAAAAGGTTGGCTCTGTGGTCAAGAACGCTTTGCTTGCCAAAGCAAGACCCGAACAATTCACAGTCCATCCTGATTTGAAAATGCTTCAAGCGGCTATGTTGTCTCTCAAGCGACATCGTGTCCGTAATATCTTTGCTCCCTTGATGGTTGATTTCTTTCCTGCTCGTAACGCTCAACATCAGCGTGACATAGGCAAGGTTCTGTCAATTATTGACGCAGTTACTTTGTTGCATCAACATCAGCGTGTCGTGCAAACAGATGAGAACGGCAATGAGTTTTTGCTCTCCTCTGTCGAAGACAATGTGATAGGATTACTACTCTGTGACCTTGTTTTGAGAGCGAGTCTGTCGGGTGTCCCCGATGATTCTTGGACTGTGTATCAACAGATGAACGCCATGTCAGAGGCCAAGCGGCCTTTGACCGAGGACAACATTCTCCAATGGCTTGGACTACACGCATTTACAATTACCAAGAACGCACTCAAGGAGAAGCACCTACCTACACTTGAAGATGCAGGGTTGATTGAGGTTGCTCGTCGTGGTGGTGGTCGTGGTGGCGGCAAGAAGTCATACAAACTCGTCAAGGCTCGTGAGGGTCTCATGGACGACTATGCTCTCGCACCACTCTTTGTCGAGGCCGCATCCAACAACCTATCCACTCTGACCCAAGAGTTTTCAGATGTGATTTCAAAAGCCGAGCCTGCGATTTCAGCATTTGCTCTCAAGGGACAGGACACAAGCCTACTGCGCTCGATAGGTTGTATATCGAAAGACCAAGCAAAAGTTTGGAGGTCGTTGTTTTTGCCATCGTATCTTCGACCAACAGGAAAAGGCAATCTCCTTTGGGATATTGTCGGCAAGGACTCAAAACATCGTCCCGCCCTGTTCAAAGGTGACGCTTGGTTCTCTGCTAAACACAGTGCAACAGCCGCATTGGAGAAGCGTCGAGAAGTCAAGGAGGCAATCAAGACAGCCTCGCAGTCAGCCGAATTGGAGGACGATGACTTATGGGAGGCCATGATGGAGGCCCAATTGAACAGACTTGATGAGGAAGGGGCTTGAACTTATTGCTTCATATAGGTGGGGATTGTAAGTGAGGGACATGGCTAACCAAAACCTACCAAAGAGCGTGCAGAGCAGACTACAACCTTTCATCGACAAGGGTATTCAAAATGGAATATTCCAAGATGCAAAACCTGTGGTGGCTCTTTATCGTCGCAAAGCAAAGGAACTGAAAGACACTGTTACCGAATTAGGTGGCATGAAAAACTCAAACGCTCAACGCTTCGTAGCAAACTGCGTATTGACTGACCTTTCAGCAATGCTTCGACAAAAGTCATTTGTTGCACATTTAGATGTGTGGTCAGTGGACTCAAGAATGACCCGAACAGGCCGTGCAATGGCAAATGTGTTTGGTCAAGCAATCATCGAAGATGGCGACTCCGTCATGGACTCCGCTCTGTTCAAGATGTCTCTGTGGGATGAAGATGCTTCACTTGCTGACGACCTTGTTGGCGGACTCACATACTCGGCTTCTATTTCATGCAAGAACCTCGACACGGAGATTCTCGACTTGAGACCACTGTCGGGCATGACTGTTTTCACCGAAGAAGAATATGAGCACGGAGACCGTTCTCAATTACTTCGTGACACCTACGACATCACTCCGATTGCTGAATTAGAAAATGACATTTCACGAAACCGAAACGATTACCGTTTGGTCGAGGCTACTGTGTCCTACGCAGGGGTTCAACAATCCAAGACAGGTAACTCATTCGGCAAGATGCTACTGAAAGACGATTCAACAATGACACTTGAGGCAATCGAATCGGGCGAAGGCTTGATGCTCAATGCTCTCTGTGATACTGACACCGCAAACCGCTTCGGCAAATACTCCGAAGTGTTGGCTCTTGTGACGACTTCTATGTCTGACCAATACGGCCTATCGGCTACAATCGAGTGTGCGGTCGGACTCGTGGTCATTGCTCCTCCGAAAGTCGAAACTCCAAAGTCGGGTGACGATGCCGAGGACAATGCCTCTGACTACTTCAATACCAATGTGGAAACTATCGACCTCGATGATGAGGACGAAGGCTCTGACGACGAAGGCTCTGAAACGAAAACCGAAGACGCCACGGTCGCCAAAAGTGACGATGAAGGTTGGACTGACGGTAACGACGAAGAATGGGACGACGATTGGGATTGAAACACACGGAGTTATCAGAGCATAGACAAGAGTTTTCTGTTGTTTCTCTTTTGTCGCCTTGCTTTAGCATTGTCGTTGTGGGGACATCAACGACCAAGGTGCTCTGATGCTCCACCTACTCATGAGGGCGCAGGGGGTTAGGGGTTTTGCCCCCGCCCCTCACCTTATCATTCATATAGGTGGGTATCGAATGTCTTTGTATGGCACGAAAAAAGAAGTCTCAACATTATGCTGATTTAATTGCATCCTGTGATACAGGAGAATCAATGGTCAAGAACCGACCACGACATATCAAACTACAAGGGTTTAGCGGTGCAGGTAAATCCACATGGGGTTTAACATTCTTCTCGCACTATGCGGCTGATGTAAAGCCCGATGAGGCACTCATGTGTATTATCGACTGCGACCTTGAAGGACAGGCTGACCTTGTCGCTCGTGACGACATAGTGCCACCAAATCTTCGCTCACGCATCTTACGCAAAGTGTGTCGAACACCCGATGAAGTCAATGACATTTCACTTGCCTTCATTGATTTGATGAGACAACATCAAGAAGAACACCCCGACGGTGTGCGTGTCATGGTCATGGAGAATGAAGGTGCATACTACCTCTCCTGTCGTGAGCATTATGCTGTTAGTGTGCATGGCAAGTCAGAGGGTGAATTACTACTCTCACGGCAACAGGAGGCTATCTCACAGGGCAAGAAGACACTACCTGCCTATGCAGAGGGTCAGATGCACGCCTACAAGGTAATCAACAAACTATTCTATTCACCATACGAGAGGCTCAAAATTGGAGGTGAGATGTATAACTACCACTTCCTATCGACTGTCCTACTCAAGACCAAGACTGAAAACTACGGCACACCAAACGAGAACCGTGTTGTGTTGGCGGCAGGCCGCCCCGACATGACTGACCCCCTATTCGATTGGATAGTCGAAATGACACAACAACAGCGCACAGTTAAAGGAGAGGTTGAAAGCCGTCATTTTGCTCATATCAAAAAGAGCCGAGCCTGTAAGCCGTTTAGGTTGGAGAATCCAACCCAACAACGGTTTTGGAAAGCGGTTCAAAAAGCAAGCCAATGAGGAACCCCAAATGCTAGTCCCCTACCTATCAGCGTCAAGACTTAAAACTGCACAGGATTGTTACTTGAAGTATCATTATCACTACGAGCAACCTAATGCTGATGCTCAAGCATTGAAGGAGATAGGTAATCACAGGGACAATAGTCAAGCAGGTCGCATGGGTAACAATGTTCACGATGCTCTTGAAGAATGGCGTCGTCCCGACCCCGAAACAGGCAAGACGCCTAAGCCATCATTCGGTCGATTGATGACTCTATACAAAGAAATCAATGCCAAGCGTGAGGTCGATTTTAACTTCTATGAAGACGGCAAGAGGATGCTAAAGCGTTGGTTCGACCGCAGAGGTCGAGACCCCGTCCGTGCTCTCCATGTGGAGATGCAATTCGGTCGTCATGATGCACCATATATGCTATCGAGAACAGGCACTCCTGTGCTTGGTTTCATTGACCTTGTTATCGAACATAGGGACGGGACTATCGAATGTATTGACTACAAGACGCAAAGGCTTGACATCACACAAGCCGAGGCTGACAATTCTATACAGGCCGCAATCTATCTTTGTGTGGCTCGTGAGTTATGGCCCGACCGACCTATACAATTCACCTTTGATTTACAGAGACACGGCACAGTGACAACAGTTTGGACTGATGAGAGACTTGAAGATTTCAAAGATTGGCTTCACTCTCAATACGAGAACATTATGGCCGTCGATAGCACAGACACCACTAAAGTGCCTGCAACAATCGGCAAGGGTTGTCAATGGTGTGCTTACACTCCGATATGTCCGAAGGCTCAAGACATGATGCAAAATGGTGCATGGGATATGCTAACACCAACATTGGGTGCGGACTTGAATGATTTACTTAACGAGTTAGCGACAATCAAAGCAAGCAAGCAAATGCTTGACAAACGCAAGAAGGCTATCGACGCACATATCAAGGAGGAGGTTTTCGACCGTTCAATGAAGGTTGAAGACTGCAAAACCGAGACTGAAAATTGGTCAGTCGAATGGCGAGAACAAACTCGACGGTCATACATTCCAACCGAAGTGCAAAAACTCGTGCCACCGACCGTATTCGGGACGATGGTGTCACTATCAAATGCCGCAGTCGATAGGGTTCTCCCTATTCTACCCGATGATGTAGCCGAAGCCATTAAGCGCACACAGATTTCAAAACCTCAAAGAATGCTCATTGTAAAACCCAAGGAGAGCGGTGATGACGGAGAGAACTGACGAGGAGCGTGTGCCTTCTTCTAAATACGGTCAAAGACGCAAGGGGCGACTTGGTAAATCCGATGGTCGCAATGTTCGTCGTCTTTGGGCCGCATTGATTGAAGCGGGCGCAGTATTCCCCGATGGTGAACCCATCTCCACAGGACAGATTCTCTCGCTACCTAATCAACCATTTGAGATGAACAGGTTATCGAACCACTTAGCCAAGAAGCCGCATTTATTCTTCAACGCAGGTTCAGTCCGAATCGCATCTCTCGATGGTCGAACCAAATATCCGCAAAAGGTTTGGCTTGCTTATCCCGACGCATACGATGACATATAGACAAATGTTTTATATAGGTGAAGCCCCTACGCTTAAACATGGCAAGCAAAAGCGAAACCCAAGTAGTAATCTACGGACAGACAAGAACGGCTTCAAGAGATGTGTATTTCACACTAAAAGGTAACTCTGATTCTTGGTCTATTAGAGACTTAGCCGAGGAAATAAATGAGGTAATAAATGATTGGAACGGTGAAAGCCCTTGGACTTCAATTAACAAAGTAGAAATTGATGGTAAAGAGATACCGTGGTTTATTGCTGAACAAGTTGTGTGGTTATCTGATTAAGTAGGTGGGCTACCCCTTTGGGGGTATGCTGACTCCAAACTCAAAGGTATCACGCTCTGCTCGTGTCGAAGCAAATGGCACGAGTCTTGCGTCATTCCTGTCGATGTTGGCTTTAGACACACCTCCGTTGCCCGTCAGAATCCTCTTTGAACCCGAAGGGGCTTCGTGTTGGACTATGAATACAGGCAAGACGCTGATGGCGTTTATCAACCGTTATCCTATCGAAGGATTGAAGGTCAAACAACCCTGTGTGATTGTATGTAATCCACAGGAGTTATGCAACCTCGTCCGTAGTAAATCAAGAGGTGATACCGTGCGTTTGACGACAGAGGCAAATGAGCCTATCGTAATCAGCACGAAATCGAATGGTGGTGCGGAGATAATGCCTGCTGATGAGGAGGATTGTATGACGATACCCGACCGCAATGTCTTACCAACAAAGGACGGACACTTGGTATTCCCAATGTTTGACAATGAAGTCGCTACAAGCGAAGCCGTCATCGACAAGTCGGTTCTGATGTCGTGTGCAATGGAAATGAAGGTCGCTAATGCGCCCTATGTGGTTATGACGCTCGATAAGAAGTCAGAGGTTAGGGCAGGTCATTGGGGAGCCAAAACAACTCGCTCTTGGACTCCAATCGAAGCCACCTTCACAGGTGAGCCATTTACCGTGGCATTCACAGATACGATACAAACGATTCTAAACCTTTTAACGGCCTCTAATGACCTCAAGGTATCAAAGCATACCAAGGGTCAATTCGTAGCCATAGAGACGCTTACAGACCCTAAAATACAAATAATCGCCACAGAGGCAATCAAGGAGATATGAAAATGACCACAAATGAAAGATGGATTGATACCGCAGAGCAAGCGTTGATGCTGAACGAAGATGACAGAGCAAACCTCAAACTGCTTACCACAGTCGATTTGATAGTAGCACATTTGGGAATCACAGATGAGCAAATCAGAATGGCTTACGAAAACAGACTTCGACAAGAAATCAAACAGTCGGCATCTGTATTATCAGACCTTGCTTCCGAGGGTGAATGTTAAGAACCATATAGACAACAGGGATAGTTATGACCGTTCACCAATTCACAGGCGTGACTGCTAAAATAACCGTATCTTCAAGCCTCGTGGGCTTTGTGTCGGGTGATTTTACTTTGGCAGTAGCAACAGGAAGATATAATGAATTGAACAGCAACAAGAGCACTTCTTTGACTCGTGGCCTACGAACTGTATCGGGGACACTCAAGAGGGCTTGGGGGCTGTCTGATAGCACCCTTTACACATACTTCAACACCAATCAAATGTTTGACATCGTTTTTGACAATGATGGAAACACAGGAGCAAACTCTTACTCCCTAAGCGGTTGTATGCTCACGGACTTGGCAGTCGAAGGTGTTGAGGCAGGTTCAGAGGGAGCGTTGATGATTAACGCATCCTTTGAAGGACTTGACTTTTCAAGGGACGCTTGAGGTGATTAGATGGCTCGCAACAACAATCTTTCAGTTACATTTTCGCAAGACGCAGGTGATGGTGCAACAGGATTCTCTGAATCAAGTGGCACAAAGTCATTCACTTCGGGGGACGCACTCAAGATTGAAGGTAGCGTAGGAACAGGAGCAACACAATATGCAACCACTTCTTTCGGATTCGGACAGGCCGATGGTATCTATTTTGAGAACCGTGACGCAACAAACTATGTGTCAGTCACACTTCAACAGGCTTCATCGGGTTCTGACCTATGCACTCTTAGGATTGCACCTAACAGCGTCTTTGCTATCCGATTCGATACGAGTCAGCCACCAATAACTCACATTACATTGCAGGCCGATACTGCGGCTTGTAACTTTGTCCTATGTTTGGCGGAGTGATTTGATGACAAGACAAAACCTTTCTTTGTTACAAGAAATGTGCAAGAAAGCACGAAAAGTAGTCCCAACCGAGTGGCCCGAAGGGTTGCTTGGTATTGGCTTCGATATGCGAGAGTGGGTGCGTGAACAGGAGGACGCATCAACCAAGAAAACGAAATCGAAAACCAAAGAAACAAAAACCCAACCAAAACCCGACGATGAGTAAGGTGGCACACAATGACATGGTTAGATACGGCAATAGAGCAAGCAGGCGAAGCAATCACAGTAAATGTTTCAGACATGGGTTTGGGCGTTGATACAATCGACATCAAGCCCTTATCGGCACAGGAATATCAAGCGTTGAAGGCACATCCCGACCTACACGGTGTCACTGATGCTGACGAAAAGACCGAGCGTATCGGTTTGCTCATGGTTTGTGAGATGATGAATAAATGTGACAAGACAGTCACATGGGCTAAACTCAAACAATTGCCTTTGACAACACTCGCCAAACTATCGAACAAGATAACTGCCGCCATTGGCACCACGCAGGGCGGTGGGGTATTGGGGGAATAATGACCCTCGCTGAATCAGACGAGGGCCAATTTTTATTTCACTTGATGAAGGAACTCTCTATGACGCCTCAAGAATGGCGTGAGATGGATATACGAGACCGAGCATTTCTATTCGGTGCGCTTGCGGAATCGAACCGCAGGCATAATAACCAAGTCGAACAATCACAGCGTCAAGCAACGCATAATAGGCTTAGGAGACGGTGAGTATGGTCGATACAAAACACGAGGCAACTGTATTCTTGGGCCTTGAAGATAAGGACTTCCGCAAAGGTATGGCGGGTGTCTCACAGTCGATGTATGCGGCAGGTGGAGCGTTCTCACGATTTGGAACCATTGCTCGTGGTATGACGAGTATTACAACCGCATCTTTGTCAGCAATTGCACTATCGGCTAAAGGTGCGGCCACATTCATTAAGCAGGCGGCTGAATTGTATGTTGAATACAATGACACATTAGCAAGGACAGGTGCTATTCTCGGTGTAACAGCAGGTGAGATGACAGACCTTGACACAGAGATTAAAAGAATTGGTGCATCGACTCGTTTCACAGCCTCTCAAGTCGGTGAAGCGGCTAACCTACTTGCTATTGCAGGTGTAAATGCCGATGAGATGATTAGCGATAAAGCGTTAGAAAACCTCGTTAAGTTTGCTATCGCAGGTGGTGTCGATATTCAAACTGCGACGAGTATCGGTATTGCAGGTGTCAAAGCATTCGGTATGGAGATGAACCAATTACAGCATGTATCGGATGTCCTTACACGAACCTTCACTCGGTCAAATGTCGATATTGTATCTCTCGGAGAAGGTTTGAAGTTTGCCGCTCCTGTTGCTCACAGCGCAGGTCTCGCCATCGAGGAGACTGCGGCCGCTATTGGTGCTCTTGGTAACGCAGGTCTTCGTGGAACCGTAGCAGGAACAGGTTTGCGTATGTCAATCAACAAATTGTTGAAACCGACTTTCGATTCTCAAAGAGCAATCAATGATTTGGGATTAACCGTTCAAGTGTTGTCACCTGCGGGTGAATCAGCCAAGAGCGCACTTCAAAATGTCACGAATCAGTTAAACAGAACCAAGAAACAGACCACAGCCCTATCGGATGAGATAAGGATGCTCAACGGTCAATTGACTGACTTGTCAATCGAACAGCAAGCGAACAGTTTGGCTATTGAGCAAATTAGGGCAAGGGCCGCAAGACAGAATCGAAACCTCACAGACCAAGAAATAAAACAAATTGAAAGACTCACCGAAGTGAATGACTCACTCCGCCTTAACGAAATGGAATTGGACTTAGAGCGTGCAAAAGCCAATCGGTCATTGACGGCTCTTACTTTTAAGGAAAAAGAGTTAGATGAGGAGTCCAAGAACTTGGTTAAGACTGTCGAGCAACAAACGACGGGTCTCACGAGCCTTGGTGAAGTGCTTGACCAATTGGCTCAATCGGGTGCAACCACAACTCAAGTCTTGGAGATTTTCGGTGTGCGTGGTGGAACAGCCATTGCATCTTTGCTTACACAGAGAGACTCATTCCATGCACTTGTGAAAGAGAATGAAGAAGCCGCAGGTGCAACAGCGCAATTCACAGAGAGCATTCAAGGACAAAACGATGCACTCGGTTCAGCAAAAGAATCGTTTTTCCTATTCGTATCGGCTGTTCAAGAAGCAATGCTGACAATCGGCCAACCATTTGTCGAAATGCTGATGGACATAAGTGCCGCCTTCAAAGATGAGATAGCCGAGGCCATCAAAGAAAACTTACCACTTTTCAAGGACTTGGCAATTCAAATCGGATTAGCACTAAGGCAAATCATTCCAATGGCTCTTGATGCTTTGCCTGCATTCATCAATGCGCTCAAGTTTATCATACCTGTTGTCACTATCTTAGCACAGGCTTTCATTATCCTAATGCAAATCCTATCTCCTGTATTACAGTTATTGGCGGGAATAATGCAAGTGATTCAAGGTTTAGCAGCCGCCATTATCGCTCTTGTGTCGGGTAGGTTCACAGATATACCTGACGCACTCGTCTCTGTTGGTCAAGGTCTCAAAGATGTCGCCCTTGGTGCCGCAGGAACAGTCTTGCAGACTGTTGGTGGTGGTCTTGGGTTTGCAGCGAAAGGTTTGATTGGTGGAGTAATAGGCACAACCTTTGGTTCAATTATGAATAGTAAATTATTGCCTAGTGTAACAGACAAAGCCATTTCGCCTTTCTTAAGTGCTGTTGGGCTAGCAAATGGTGGTATTGTAACAAGACCTACGCCTGCTCTAATCGGTGAAGCAGGTGCAGAGGCAGTCGTGCCACTTGGAGCCAACAAGGCTACGGAGCGTGCTCAAATCATGCACTCCGCAGGTCTCGGTGGTGGCATCTCGATAGGCAATATCGTGATAAACGGTGATGCCCGACTAACAGCAGGAGAGGTAAGAGCCATGCTCATGTCAGAGTTACCAAAGGCACTCAATCGCTCTGTGGCAAGAGGCTCAAGGGGTGTGATTTGATGGCATCATTCAAGAAGCAACCTGCACACAAGTTTAGTCGTGTCAAGAATGACCTTGCCGAGTTACAGAGATGGTGGCCTATCCACATCAAGGACGACGGTGTTCTCGGCATCTCGTGTGACCCTGTGTTGTATAGAACCAATTTTTCGCAAGATGTGAATGCCTCTGATGATGAGTCTATGCAAGCAGGGATTAGAGTCGAGGCCATCAATGATGACGGAACCGATGTAAGCGGCACAGAACCTACAATTGTCATAGAAAACAGTGGCACATACAATGCTACTTGTAAAATCAATCATAGTGACGGGACTACGACGGTCATCAAATTGGTGGCACCGACAAACAACACCGCCACCACTACGACAATGCCATTTACACAATCCGATGGGACGACTTCATCGGGTGCTTTTAGCGCACTTGCTATCAATCCCAAGTCGGGCCATAAAGGCCCTCGTGGTGGGCCGTTTCCTGTGTTTATGACTATACAGGAGTTAGCAGAGACTATCGACACATACAGACACATTGGAGTAGCAAATGATTCACTCAAAAAGGCATTTGTCCCACACGCCATGATTGACACGGTTCATTCATCGGGATTTGTGACATTACCTAACATCAACGAAGACCCTCGTGTGCCTATTGATGCGGTGAACAATGTTATATTTCCGAATCCGTCTCCATATCGAGCAACAGTGTTTATGCCTATGATGCTCGATAACAACCAATTGTCAAAGAATATCTCAAGTGCTCAAACTCTTGTTGGCGGTGTCGATGCCTACAATGTGAACGGAATCACGAGATATGATACACAACCGAATGGTTCAGATTCGGCAATAATTGACTACAAAACATTCGGTCAAAGTGGAGACCATTTGTTAGGTCATAACTTTGCCGCAATTCTCGGTGACAACAACCACAACGATTTATCGGCTATGAGTATCAACATGGGTATGGTTTGGACTTCTCAAGATTCAAGCGAATGTCCCCCACCAAAGTATCGCATGGCAATGGCACTTGCCGCCTTCTTGAAGGATGGCACATACAGCCTAAACAATGGCGCACTTATCCCGTATGTCTATGACGCTTCAAGAACTGTTGGTGGGAAAAATACAGATACAATGTATATGCGTTGGCAGGGAGATGAAGGCATAGCGTCTGACGGTAGCACAGGAGGAGGTCAATTTACAGCCGCAGGTGTTTATCCGTATTTTGACTTCGTGCAAGGGCCTATCACACCAAGAGCACAAGGGACTAATCACACTCAATCAGTTTTGACAGGACATACAGGCAAGACACTACACATGGAAGTCCCACCAAACACAAAACGGAATGACATTAAGCATATCGCCTGCACGCAAATTGATAGCACGACTCGACGGTTGATGGTTCGTGTCGAATGCCCTTCATCAAGCACGGACGCAAAATATCAAGGTGCAACAGTTAGACTTGAGGTAGGTGATGCACTTTTCATCGAGAATCTCGACGGTGCTCTTGGTTCCGGTGTCGATATGACGCTTGAAACAGGCACAGTATGGGGGTCAAGATACGATGCTCGACGAAGGCAAACTTCGTCAGGTGGTCAGACACAAGGGGGCAGAGATTGTAACGGGTGGTGGGTTGTCTCTGCTGTCTCTCTTACTGCTGATGATGCTACTATTCCATCAGATGAGGTTCGATATGAGTGTAATGTAAGGAACCTGCAAACCGTGGCAGGTTATGTTCCTACCACAGGAACGGCATGTCTCGGTAGGATTGGTGGCCCTCAAATGGGGACAGGGACTACAATATACAAAACAGATGCCGATGCAATAGCAGACCAAGCGGCTGATATTCTTGATTTGGCGTCCTCATTTGGCTCGGATTTAAGCCAAAGGGCTATGCCTATGGGTGCATATACCCACTTCCCTACATTCACCGAAGCGGGTGGTAATCCCGCAACAGATAAAATTGGAACATTTTTCCAAGCAGGTATGAATCAAGGAGACAACAACCTACCACCTGCTTCATCACGAAATGACACATATCCTTCTCGTCCAACAATCGGTGAGGTGAGTATTGTAAATGCCGCAGGGGAATTTGTAGGAGATAGACCTGTCCCCCGTTCAATCAGCATTCAAACTCTCGGTGTGACACCACTTGAGAGATTACCAAACTCCCCTATAATGGTGGCAACAGGCAACGGGTCTCTCCGTGTGCCTGCACCGTTAGGACATGACTTATGCCTGCGATATGAAAACACAGGTATTGATGGTAGGGCAACAGGCTCAACAGCAAAAAATATAGCACACACAAAATGGAGAGTTAGATTCGATGTGGGACAAGGCGAAGTAGGCCGAACTGCTATTCAACTCGGTGGCCCCGATAAGTGGGCGTGGAGAGGTGTCTCAACACCGCTATGGTCATACATGGAAAGTGAAACAGGCTTCCATGCTTGGGACTACATCAAGCCGTCGGGATGGACTTATGGTCGTAACAGATGTTGGCCTGCACACGAAAGAATGGGGACACGATTGTCTATGTCTCCTTCATTGTTAGAAGGTAATAGAACTTCATATTGGACTCAACCCGCAGGTAATTTTGTCGCTCCAAATCAAGAAACCACGAAAATTGGATTGTCTGAAATAGGCTGTTCACCTATTTTCCTCGATATGCAAATGACTGCATTCATTCCAAAGAAGCCGAATCGTATGACAATTGTTGAGTTTGACATGAATGACGCTGACGATGTATTAGGTCGTCATCATCAAATCTATGAAACAAACAACAGAGACATGGGTTTTGGTTTCAAACCTGTTTGGGATGGTAACGGAAACGCAGGTGTATTTTCGGCAATAGGCTTCCAAAAGATTGACGGCACGGATGTGGCCGACACAGGAACCACAGAGAATTTGACCTCTATGATTCGTGAGTTGATTGAACCTAACAAGGATGATGTGCCTGCGTCGGGTCATCAACCACAATTTTCGGGCTTCCCTGTTGATGAGAAGTTTGCTCGTCCTAACCCTACGGTAGGTAATTCATTCAATCCTGTTGCACCATACCCTCGTCCATCGTCAGCAAACAGACCTGCACTTTGGTTTGCCCCTTCTCCAACCCATTGGACGGCTAACACATGGCAAAACTCTGAAACATTCACATGGCCGTCTGACGCAGGTTATGGACGCTTAGGCACAGGGTTTGGTCACAGTGAAGGGTTCTCTTACAATGAAGGTATTAACACCGTTAGGGCAGTATTCACAGCAGGCGGTATGTCATGTATTTTCAACGGAGAATCAATAGGAACTGACCCAAGTGCTCAAGAAGCAGTTTGGGGGTTACAAATCAAAGCGTGTAATGTATATTGTATGGCTGATAGGACACCGTTTTTCATCAATGAAGCACAAGGCACGGAGGGACTTGTGAAGGGCAACAATGTAGTTTATTCTGTGTATAGTCATTTATCAACCGAGGAGCCTTGCGTTTATCTCCAATTGGATGATGACATTTACGAGGACGCAGGTGTTGATACCGCAATGACCGTAGGTGACAGGCTCATGAGCACTGTTAATTCTGCGGGGTCTCCGACTTCGGTTTGGAATGATGCTCACGACCATCATCCCGTCGCAATGCCTCAAAATCCAACACGACATTTAGATTCAGCAGGCCGAATGACTCGTGCTGATAACCCTGCATTACAAGTATCTCAACTTGATTTACAAATTGATGAAATCGTGCTTAGACAAATCCCGACCCCTGCTATGTTACCATTCACGGTTGATACGCTGAAACAACAGGCAACAGCCGTTGCTTCAGGATTGGCTCGTTATACCTCATTGCTAATCGAAGCCGATAACATAGATGTGAGTAAAGGTATGAGAGTCACCGTGACTTTACTTGAACCACCTGCGGGTTCGGGTATCGCAAAAGAGGCATCAACAATTATAACAGGATTTGAGAACCTTGACCCCGACTTTTTGGGTGGAGTGGGTGAGGTCGATTTGACAGGATTACCTCAAACTGCAATTGACAACGGATTCGTTATTCGCTTCAATTTCTTCGTCCCATCGTCAGAGCAACCTTCACTACATCCAATCACTTGGAATGAGACACCGATTATTCGCAACTATCAAGTGTTCTTCGACCATAAACCAACAGCCGACAATACAATCATTGGAAACACATTCAATGGGTCGGTGGCATCCACCGTTGGTCAAACCACAATTCAGACATTTACTACCAAGGTTGGTCACATCGTCTCTATGAGATTGGCAGGTAATACGACTGACCCCGACAGGAAGATTACACATTTGAAAGTGGACTTAGGTGATGGCACTATTACAGACTTCATGCCTGTTGAGACGCCTGCGGCATCAGTTACACTTGACATATCGCATGTATATTCTTCAAGACCTGCGGGTGGAACATTCGACATTAAAGTGTTCGCAAAGGACGATAGCGACAATGAAAGCGACTTTGTATTGACACCAAACAAGTTTATCCGTGTCACAATAACTGCGGCTGAACCTGTTGCAGTCCTTCGTGCTGTGCCATCAATGGTTCGTGCAGGGCAGGCTATTCGCTTCGATGGTTCAGACTCATACGCCATCGACACAGGTGCAACGCTGACTGACTATGCGTTCACATTTGGAGATGGTTCAACAGGAGTGAACGGGACAGCAGTATTCCAAGACCACACCTATGCTCAAGCGGGTGAGTTTATGGCGACTCTTATCGTCACCGATAGCACAGGTAGCGTTAGCCCTGTTGCTAAGGCACTTGTCAAAGTTTTGCCTGCGACTCTCGTCGTGCCACTGACACTATCGACAAAGCCGTCATCATTCTCAAGGACGAGAACTTCGGCTTTGACATCAACACCAATCCTTGATGCTGTATATCCCGAAGTCACAGACATGGGACAGAGAGCCGATGAGTTTGTCTTGACGGGTATGTTCCTCAAAGACACACAGGAGACAGACATAGCCTTCATGGAGGAATTGCTGTTGTCGGGTGCTTTGGTTGAGTTTGAGTATCAAGAAGTCAATTTCACAGGCACACCCGATAGCAAGACATTCGTGGGTCGTATGGTTTCATTCGACTACAACAGAGAGGGTGGTAACATAGACAGGACGCCATACACAGCCACATTCGTCAGAGAGGCGGGACTTGGTGCTTGATGTCATCCGTAGGCTATTGAGACTCAAAAAGAATAACTTTGAGGATAACTGTTATATAGGGGAATCCCCTACGGTTAAACATGAGCACAACAGGCAAGAAAGGCCAAGGCAAGAACCACAACACACGCAGGTTCATGGGACGATTGAAAATCAGCCCGACATACATGGTCGCATACGACTCGCAGTCAGACAAAATCGTGTCTTACATGACAAGGTGAGACAAGTGTGGGACGATATAGAGTGGTCAAGCAAGACCGCACCTAAGCCCGATGTTTGGCGAGATGAAGTCGATTGGAGTTAAGTAGGTGGGTGTCAAACACCGACCATGCTTACGCATGATGAGGTCGATGCTCTAAGCGAGCACTTAGGCTTCAATCATTGGCCGAGAGCGATTGGTAATCCACGCCAACACTTCGTCTATGCAACAGAGCAGGTAGCCAAGCACTACAAGGATTGGTGGGGTGATTCATCTTGTTTCATATCAACAGCAGGTTATGATAACCTCGTCTTTGACAACGGAAAACAGATTCCACGCTCTATCATCTATGGACTGACATTCTTTGACTTCGACCATTCAACCAAACCCGAAAACGCATTTGCTGACGCACAGAGATTGTCACAGTATCTTACGGAGATTGATGTCGCCCATTGGGTGCAATACAGTGGCTCCAAAGGCTACCATTTGTTTATCGTGCATAAAGCAACACGATTCAGATTTGACCACCGTGACGGTAGTGGCGAAGCACTCAAGACACTCGTCAATCAGACACAGACTCATTTGAAACGCACTCTTGGTCTCAACACACTCGATGAGCAAACGACAGGCGACCCGAAGCGACTGTGTCGTTTTCCATTCACACCACATATCGACAGACACGGCAAGAAGTCGGGACGATATGCAATGCCCGTATCGACAAAGATTCTGAATGAGATGTCGCATAATCATATCGAGAATATGTCCTATCGACCCCAATACCATTTGCCAAAACTGACGGGACAGCGTCTCACCTTACCCGAACTCATCAAACTTCTCGATGTAAAATTACACAAACCCGAAACCGAGATACGACCCATCATTGATGCTGACTTTGGATTTACAGATGCTACGAGTGAGACTGCTGTCTTTACTGCTTCACTTGATGAGAGATGTATGGGTGTGACTAACGAACTGAAAAGACGAAATCCAAGTCACTCAAGTAGGGTGTATTCAGCACTGTTCGCCAAGACGATAGGAATGCCTATGGAGGCGTTTGAGGAGGTGTGGGTTGAGTTAGGCACACGGATGGGCTATGTGGACTTACACAACAAGGAGCACAGGCTACATCAGATGAAAACGCTGTTCGATGACCCACGCTATGTATCATTTCCAAACTGTTCAACACTCAAGGCCAAAGGTTGCTGTGTCGGTGAGATATGTCCCCGATACATTGACATGGGCGAGATGAAACCCCGCAAAATTGTAAAACGACGATGGAGGAAAAAAGATGAAAATTAAGCGATTAGATTTGATAAAAGACGACCCTGCAAAAGTAGTTGAGTTGTTGAAGAAAGGGACACTTGGCAACAAATTAGGATTGCTTCGTGTAATGGAAGAGGAGAATGTGATGCGTGAGGTTGTATCGAAGTCAATACTTGAGGAGATGTTATCGAGGCACAGGAGAATCGACCACAGAGAGCATCCACTGATGATAGGCTATTTCAGTCAATTAGGATTTGAGGTTGCACACTTGACAACAGGTGAAGGCGATATGAAGGGCGGCACGATTAGCATTGAGCGTAAGGAGGACGACTTCATGGACTCACTCTTTGATGACAGATGGTTAAGGCAATTGGGTGCAATGAGAGAGGAGGCCGAGTATTCGTATCTTGTTGTTACCAAGTCGTATGAGGCTATCAAACACGAGGTTGAGGAGAGAGGAGTCAGTGAGCAAGTCTTGACAGGCTTTGTAGCGGCTCTGTGTGCTGTGGGCTATCCACCTGTGTTTATTGAAGATAAATGGGATGCGGCTGTTGTAATGCGTAAAATCATGGATAAGATTGATGACGACACCGCTCGTTTGTATGTTCCACGACCACGCTCACCAAAGCCACAGGAATACAGGAACGCACTCATTGAAGCCCTGCCGAAGGTGGGTATCAAGACCCGTCGCAAGATAGTGCAGGCATTCCCATCTATGGCCGCCTTGTGTAGTGCGACAGTCGAGCAATTAGTCGAAATAGAAGGTATCGGTGACAAAACTGCCGAGAGGATTGTCGAGATTCTTCATGCTGAATGATTATATAGGTGGTGCTCTTGGGGTATAGACATGGCACGAGGCAATAGCAAAGGCAAAAGGCGAAATGAATACACCGCTTGGGCGATTCAACAAATGAATGGTCGCCCATTTACTGCGGCTGACTTAATTGACATGATGAAGACAAAATGGAAATCAATACCGAGCGTCCGTGAGGTTGGTATGGTTCTTTCTAAAATGAAACGAGAAGGAACGGTCATATACTTGGGAGAGGAGGGTGCGTTACAATCAAGGCGATTACTTGAGCAAGCGGGTCTTACACAACACGGAGTCCGTAAAGTGTCGCTGTATGTGGTGAACTCAAGTGACGACGAAGAATGATGTATCAGATTCTTACATGCGTGTAATGCGCTACGAGGACATATATTGTGTCCGATGGTCTGTTCGTATGGATATAGAAGATATGACTATACTACAACCGCTTGAATGGTTTGGAGATGATTTGGAGCAGGGCTTAGAGCATGTTGAGAATGCGGCATACTCAATGATTGAGTCGGGGGCTTCTTCGTCTCTGATTGAAGATATGCCAATGTTAGACCCTCGTAGTCTATCGACTATTATCAATAAGGCCGAGTCCTTGCACGATGGATGGGGTATCAAGGTATTCAAGCACATAGGCATAGATGTGTGGTTTGCGTTGATAGGAACAGAGGAGATGTTTGAGGAAAATACATTTGCACGAGCCAACGGTAATGACGACATGGCAATCGCAATCGGTGACTTGAAGATTGACAGAGTGTGTGAAGCAGTCAGATACAACAAGGACACAAAACACCACATCATACCACGAGACAAAAATGGTAATTATATGAGAACCAATCTCAAAGATAGAGCCAAGAAATATGAAATCATAAAAGCCAAAGTCAAGGAGAGACAGGAGAAGTGGCGGACTTGGAATGGGTCAAGTGCTTGGAATGCTAAACTCAAGAAATGGATTGGTAGAAGAGGCCCACGAAGAGATTGACTCATATAGGTGTGGGTCGTAGTTACGGCATGGCTCAATACCTAATCACTGTTGCATTCGCACATGAAACTGTTGAGATTGAACACGAAGGCAGTCTGAAAGATGGACTGAAAGCAGTTTGGGCTTTGGCGGCAGAGCGTAAATCAGAACCATACGATATACGATTTGCCAAAGGAGCAGTAAGATTCGGTGAGACGGAGGACGGTTGGACGACTGTTTGTCCGATTGAGCCTATGTGAAATAAACCCAATAACCCCGTATGACAAAACAACAAGCATGTGGGACGAGGGTGAAGAAATAATGGAGACAATAAATTGGCTTGTGGCAGGTAAAAACTCGATGGAATTGCACGGTTTCAAACAAGGCGATACGGGCGACACTCCAACAATCAAAGTGATGACATCGGCATCGGGGACTTGGTCTTTTACATTCAAAGAACTTACAGGCACAGGCCGTATTCAAGTGGGTGCGGGGGCTGACTACAATCCGCTCGATTTAATCGAGTCTCTGTATTATCATGTTCGTGCTTCAACAAAGGTATTAAAAGATAAATCCCAACCACAGACTGCCGAGATTGAACACTTTGATGTTTCAACCTTCGGTAAGGACTTCAAGGTGGCTTGGGAATAAATGATTTCATTCACAGAATCAGATGGTATGGGAATGAGTATCACAACCGTATATTACAAAGATATGTGGAATTGTGTGTTGCCGTCATGTGAACTGATGGAAGTCGATAACGAGTGGGTTGTTGAGACTGATGAAGGAGAAGTTTCAATTTTGAATCCGAGAGGAGATAAGCACGAATACTTGGATGCGTTAGCGGGCTTCTCAAAGAAACCTATCGACAAGGATAAGCCGTTGCTGTCTTTTACATCGGGCGTTGTGAAGTTTGATGTTTGGGAGGTAGTGCGAGATGACAGTCCGTGAGTCCGCTCAACAATTGAGAACACTTCTCAATAACGCAGGCATTCCTACCTCTGTGGATATGACCTATTCACAATTGAAGTATCTTGCTGACAAGAATGGGCTTACGGCCACAGGAACGGGCGGTGTTGGCCCTCAAGGCCCCAAGGGGGATAAGGGAGACACAGGAGCCACAGGGGCCACAGGAGCGCAAGGAATACAGGGAATACAAGGGCTTCAAGGTAATACAGGGACAGCAGGGACATCGGCCACCATAGCAATAGGCACTGTTACAACAGGAGCCGCAGGGTCTTCGGCTACCGTGACCAACAGTGGCACATCTTCGGCCGCAGTCCTTGACTTTTCTATACCAAAAGGAGACACAGGTGCAGGTGGAGGTATGTCGGGGTTCAACATATTCGGCAACACAGGTGTGCCAATCGCTATCAGCAATGCAACAAATCTAGCAATCACACCACAGGTAGGAACTCCGTTGTCTATACATGGAGCAGGGACAACACTAGAGTTTTCATTCGTGTCGTCGGGTGTTTTAGCAGGCTCATACACAAATGCTGACATAACGGTAGATGCTTTCGGCAGGGTCACATCAGCCGCTAATGGTAGCGGTGGAGGTGGAGGTGGAGGTATCACCATTCAAGAGGAGGGAACACCCTTAGCCACAGCCGCCACAACTCTCAATTTTGTAGGTTCAAGTGTGACTGCATCGGGGACGGGTGCTACAAAAACAATCAGTGTGTCAGCAGGGACTCCCTCAAACATGATGACTTTACACTCACATGACCAATCCCCATCAGCAAGCCTATTCTCTCCATTCAGACTGCTTGCCAATACAAACACTTTATCGTTAGCAACTGTGAATGTATTTTCCCCCGATACCACAGCAACAGGAGCACCTCAAATATTCACGATAAACTCCTGTGGCAATGTAGGGAGATGTGGAACAGAGCACATCTTTTACGGACAGGACGGAGATGTAGGAATAAACGATAATGTCGATTACAAACTCGATACAGTGTCGGCCGACGGTGTCAAATCAATGTTTATCTCGCACATGCACCAATTGACTTTTCCAAGTCCTATCGTCATTGGCTACCAATCTCTGATAGTCAAACCTCAACCTGCCAACCTAACATTTGGCACGAGCACGGTTAGAGTGATTGATACAGGCCATCATTTGATACAGGCAATGATTAATGATGCAAACGGAGACCCTGCTTTTCCTCCTTCCGAATCTCCTGAAAACATTAGGGTTCTGTTGGTTGTTAGCCATGGTCATATTTTAGATAGGGCAAGCGGAGACTTGGTTCCTAATTTTAGTTTTAGTAGTAGGTGATAAAATGACAAGATGTAAGATGTTAGACGGATGGATTGATGTTCAATCAAAGCGTCTCGATGAAGCGGAAAAGAAACAAAAGAAAGATTTGATAACGGGCAAGAAGGCGTGATGGTTTCATATAGGTGTGGCTTACAACATAGGTCATGGAAACCGAGAGTATTTTGATTACCATTGGTGCAATTGCAGTAGTTTTGTATGCACTTTACAGACGATACCTGCTGATTAAACCACAGATTGACGAGGCTTTGGCTGACGGCAAACTGACTTTAGATGAGGTCAAAGATTTGGCTGATGATGTCGTGGACTTTGTTGAGGATGCTAAGGAGATTGTTGAGTCAATGCCGAGCAAGAGTGCATTGAATAAGATGACCAAGGCTGACTTGATTGAGTTTGCACAGGGTCATGATGTCGATGTAAGCGGCACGAAAAGTCAAATCATCGAGAGACTTCAATCCCTCAAGTAAGCCATCAACGATTCATGACTGTTGATTGAATACTCTTTGGCATGGTTTGTCATGCGACTTTGAACGCCTGCTTTCATAGCAACCGCTCCTTTGATTCGTGCTGACAATTCCCGACTATTCATGTCGATGTATTGCTTTAATATCTCGGCCATTTGAGAAGCAGGCATCCATGTGTTAGAAGGTATCATGGGTATATATTTGACCCACCTAACCTTCTTTGGCATGAGCGTTACTCAACTTCACGGCTTAAATAGGTGTGCCAACACAGTGGTAAAACATGGCGAAACGATATACCGAAGATGATTTACCAATCGTCGAAAAAAGAACCTGTGCGCTGTGCGATATGATTGCCCGTGGAAGTGTCGATAAACTCGTCGCTCACGGGTGGCTAACCACATCAAAAGGTCTGATTTGCCCTGCGTGTCCGTATGGCGACGAAACTATCAATTCACCAAAAGCGTGAAAAACAATAGGGATTGTGAAACTATCATGGACGATGATGATTGGGCCGAAGGCCCCGAATCCGAAGTGACGAAGATTGACGCTTGGGGTGGAGGTCAGATTGAGGGTATAGACGAGGCATTGGTGCGTTGGACTGCCATGTTGATGGCTCAAGGCTACAAAGACAGTGAGATACGAAGACGGCTTGGAGAATACGATTTAGACAGGCGACTCACGCAAGAGGGGGCAAAACGCCTTATGCGATTGGCAAGAATGCAAGCGGACGACCTTCGACACCTCACAATTGCTAAAGCCGAAATGGGCGACACTGATTGGCTAAGGCTTGATTCCTACGCAAGACGAAAAAGGATGCTATCTCTGACAGAGGGAATTATTCACCAAGCACATGCCATGGCCGACAATGTATCTTCATTGAACAATGTCAGTTTCATGGTGGCAGGTTTGGTAAAACAACAAGACGCCATGGATAAGATGTCGGGTGCTCAAGATGCAAAGCCGCAAGTGGTGGTGAACATTGGGTATGACCCGATTGAACAGTTTAGAGAAGTCGTGCAACAGGAACTACGAACTATTGATGTTGATGCAGAGGTTATCGAGAAGGATAACAAAGACACAGAGACCGATTGAGGGCTGCTGAGAAATCACACAAAAGCAAATCGGATTTGAACGGACTTCGTTTAGCCGATACTTTTAGCCGATACCTTTGTTGTTGGCTGTTGTTTTTAGCCGATACCTTCGACTTTTTGTGTTGTTTAGCCGATACTTAGCCGATACCTCGTTGTTTTGTCGTTGTTTGAGATGGCCGCTCGGCCGGATTTTTCGGAGTCCGATAGTCGATGGGCTGACGGTATATAAACTTTGTGTAGTTTTGATTTTTAGATGTCCCAAAACTTTGAGACCACAACCTTTATAGGGTGTCAGCCCTTGGACTATGGGAGTCCGCCCGTGAGCGGGGGCCGTCGGGGCCGTCGGTCGGGTGCTCGGAGGCGTCCCGAAATGGCCGAAAAATTGAGCCGGATTGCTTTACTATATAATAGTATCTCATATATGAGCCGAAACCTTTATGGGGTGAGCCGGTATAGGTCAATCATGGCAGAAGTCACAAAAACCCAAGAAGCCCGAACCCCGACCACCCTTATTGTTGAGGAGACAATTTTGGCCCCTATGGACAAAATCGTTTCAAAGCACATGGATATTGATATGGATGCAATCAGAGTAAATGAGAACTCATCTACTCATTATGATTTTACCCTTACTGATAACCTCACAGGCGTTGAAACTGACATGGTCGGTATTTACACAGTAGGCGAGAAGTCTTCAACCTCTAAGCCTACACTTGGCCTAAAAATGGATTCACTCTTGAAGGCGGCTCACATTGCTAACAACCCTCAAGTTAATGCCTTCCTTGCTCAAGTCGTTAAGGCTCAAGTAATGGTTCAAGACGGTGCAACCTCTGAAGACATCGAAGCGTTTTACCTAGAAAATGAAATGTCCTCAAAGACTCGCAATGAAGAGACCTTCAAAGTATTCAAAGACCGATTCACTGTGAACACAGTCCGAGATTATGCGGCAGTCGTAAAAATCAAGCCTAACGCTTGAGACGGCTTGAGCGGCCTCTTATGATGCTACGGGGGCGGGCCTTGCCCGCCTCCATGCGGAGGGCTTGCCCTCTGACCACTTCGATATAATCGGAGTTGCTGACCTTCGCACGGGTTCGCCCGTGTGAGGGTCTCTTTTTTTCAAATGCCCGCCCGCTCAAACGGTCGGCCTTTGTTGTTCGGTTAGGCTGTCGGCCTATAAAGGTTTCTAACCTATATCTATACAAACAAAAGGCCGAAAGGTTTATAGGGTGTCGGCTCCCATGTTCAAGTGGAGAGACGACTAAAAAAGGGGGGTTCGATAGACGGAGTCTCCCCCCGTGCCTTAATCAGCACCGACTTCAACGGCCGCTTAATTAGTCCTAAAGGCTGTCGGCCTATAAAGGTTTTGATGACCGAAAGGTTTAATATAGGGGGCGGTATGGGTATAACATGGACGGAGCAACAAACCCCCTGCAAGCCTTTGAAGTTGGAAAATCATATTACGGTCGTTTTACCTGTGATTACTCATCAAGTATTCATATCACCGTTACCAAGAGAACCAAACATTTCATTCATTTTGAATTGTATGGCAAGCCTGTAAAGCGCAAGGTCTCAACATGGTTCAAGAACATCGAGTCGGTAAGCGTCGTGAGCGGTTGCTCTGTCTCTGCCGACAGACTAAGCGAGGACTACGAGCATTACCCGTGGGGCATGTGAATGAAGCGAGACTTACACCTTAACGACTCGGTCGTTTATACGCCCGTTGAAATCGTCTTGAATGCGTGTGATGTCGTAGCCTTACAACATCCCGCACCGCCACAGGCGGAGCCAAACAAAGCGTATGAGCGATTCAAAGAAATATGGCTCTCTCTATACTTGCCCGACTTGTTCAATGGATGGTTGGGTTTCCTCAAGTGGGTATCAAATCCACTTCAAATCAATAGAACGATATGGAAAAATGATGAGGACTTTTCTTAATTTTGTGTCTGGAAAGTTTGACAGGCCGAAAGGTTTTGAGATTCTTTCACAGCACAAAAACCGATTTTATCCCCTGAATTAATCACCCACAAATCAAGCCGCAGGCTATCGGTTTGAATAGGTAATGATTCAGACGGGGCCACACTACCCACACACACAGTTTATTGATTCTATCATGTGTGTGTGTCAATACCCTTCCTTATCCTTTGAATTAATATATTATATCTAAAAATAATATAGAATAGAAATGTTTATAGGCTGACAGCCATACCGTTCAAGTGGAGGGAGTCAAAAAAATAGGGGTATATATACTTTGCGAAAGACTTAATATAGGGGGGGCTGTTGATATAGAACATACAAACCTTTATTAACCTCCTACCCATAGGACATAATGAGAGAGATGACAGACCGACCTTCATTCCCCCTAACCGAAGCCGAATACCGAGAGATTGTAAATACCGCTGACCCCGAAGCGTATGATTCAACAATTGAATACATGATGGAGAACCGTGAGATAATCACCGACCTCATATTTCAAATGAGCACCAAAGCCGCTTGCGAAGCATATTGGAACTCTGACATTAAAGCATGGACTGAGAGTGGTAAAATCGCAATTGACGCAATTATTGACACTATCGACACTTGCCTTAGAATAACCCTACGCCACCTTAACGGAGGACGCATGGGGCCTATCGGAATGTTCACCATTGTAAGAGCACTCGCCCGCAAGCAATACAACGCATGGAGACCTCCAAGCGAGACATACCTTTGCATGTGAGCGGCTAACGCTCCTCGACTCTTAGGGCGGCCACCGTCGGGCTTTGGTGGTCGCCCGCCCTCCCTTCTGATGCTACGCCGTGCGGCGTTTTTCTTTGGCCCGACCCCTTTAGGAGGAGTCGTCCAATATGAGCACAGGGCTGTCACCCTATAAACCTTTAGGTGATAGAAACCTTTATTAGGGTGTGGCCCATAGGACTAATCAGAGCAGACCCCCGACGACTCCACCCTTAGCGGAAACGGCTTTCACGAGCCGCCA
>MDTG01195075.1_pt1 | contig 34412 bp, 34 predicted proteins | sample 811421 | NCBI WGS metagenome assembly MDTG01 (sample SAMN05326645, study PRJNA326480) | marine metagenome | isolation source: seawater | place: Pacific Ocean: South East | collected 2011
ACACTTGCGGCAGCACATCCGGGGAAAGAAGCACGTCGACGCACCAGCTGGGCAGTGGCGTCTGCTGGGCGAGCATCTCTTCCGCACGACGGCGCATATCGGCGTTGCGGACGCAACCACCGATAGCCAGCTCGAGCAGATCCTCGCGCGACAACGTGCTCAGGCGATGCATGTCCGCGCCTTCTCCCGATGTTTTCAAAGTTTGAAAAAAAACGAAAAAACAATGGTACTGAGCGACTATGAATTGCAGCGCCTCGACAACATAAAGCGCAATGAAGAGGTCCTGAGATCGCTTGGCTTAATGGAAGACAATCGCTTGAATCCGACGCGGGCGAAGAAGCAGACGAACCCACCAGAACCAGCACCGTTTGTTCCCGAATCAGAAAGACGTCGGAGCTCGCGCGTGTCCCAGACGGTTGTGACCTTTCAAGCGTTGAGTGACTCATTCTGTAAGGCAGAAGAGCGGCATGCCGAGCGGTCAAACGGTTTGCGCAAACGCGGTGCGCCCATGACTTATCGGGATGAGCAGCAACGGGAGGTTGAGTTTCGCGAGAACAAAGCAAGATGTCGACGTGAGGCTGCTGCCAGATCTGCGGCTGAGGCGGCCAGATCTGCGGCTGAGGCGGCGATGATGCAGAACGAGTTGGCCGAGCAGCCGGTCGGGGGGCGGCAGCAGACTTCTGCCCTGTTTACTCCGTCTTTGCCTGTCGTTGACGATTGTGCGGAGCGGCCGCCGCATCAATATGCTTACCCTACTTTGTCTCAGCGCGCGCGCTGCCCTCGCTGTCACGGATTGTTTGTCATCACAGCAGCGGGGACGCTCCATAAACATGTGTGTCATGCCGTGTGAGAAGTACTGTTTGTTTTTTGCAGTCCAGCGGAATGTGAGCCGTTAGGCCACAATCCGCTGGACTGCTAACCGTAGACGGCACGCGAGCAAGTAAAAAAATATTTACCGCCACACTTTTTTTCATACTCAGACGTCGGCAACATCTCCTCCAGCGGGCTTGTCAGGTGAGGTCACGGTGTCGTCTTCTCCGGTCTTCTCGACAAGCTTGGGGAGTGAGGTTTACTGGGCGTCTCCAGAGAGCTCGTCTGCCACGCGCTTCGTTTTCGGAGACGCTCCCGTCGCCGTTCCGGCGGCCGAGTCATGCTTCAAAAGTCGCCCGTACACCACCGTGAACCAATCGAAGTGAGACGCGTACATGGACGACACGTTCGCCATTGGCACCCAAGCAACTTTGTCGATCTCCTCGGTGTCCGCGACTGCAAGCTGAAGCTGCTTTGCGATTTCCTCCGGTGCGTGATAGTGCTGGGCGACGGTCTCGATCCAGGCATCGTCTGTATTGCGCCAGTCGTCCACTAGGCCAGCGTAAACGACGCCTTTGTCACACTCGTTGAAGAGTCGATCCACAGCGGCAGAATCCTCCAACGCCTCCTGGGTCAACTCGAGTTTGAGGGTTTGGGGAACAGTATGGCCCGGTTCAACCATTCCCGCTGGCCAGCACAACGCGGATTTGCCATCTCCGACTTTCTTAGTGCAAAGTAGTGCCATATGGTTGCCTTCCTCTGTGGTGCGTGTCACTATGACATCCGCGGCGTGGTTCGGACCCCATCTGCCGAGCTCGCCTCGGCCGCGAATGCCGGTTTTACCTTTTGGGTTTTTGAAGCGGCGCGTCTGCGGGTCAAAGGTACACGACAACAGCACTGTGGTCGGTGTGTTTGACGTCATGTCGTAGCTCAGACGTTCGCCCACTTGCATTATGTCATAGATGTGGGGGGCATCCGCCCAAGCAGGTTTGACCTTCTGATGCAGAACGCCTGCTTCGAACTCGGGCGGCTTGTAGGTGTCGTCGGACCACTCTAAAGGCTCGCCGGCGATGGCGCGGGGCGGATAGCAAAGCGGGTGAAGAGTTTGTTGCTTCAACATGTGTGTTTTTTCGCAAAGTTGACTTTGAAAAAAACCAAAAAAAATGCCGAACGGATGGACAGCCGTCTCCTCGGAGTCGCTGCGTTTGCTCACGGAGACACTGGCGGAGTACGACGGCTTGGCCAACATGTGCTGTGCCGAGTATCCTAGCGCGTTGCGCGCGACTTCTAAGAAAATGGCGGACCTAGTTCGAGAGCTCGTGGACGACGATGATGATGGCGGGGAGGACATGGCCAGCACAATGCCTCCTCGTCGTGGGTTGACGACAACGGCTGCTGGATTGACCGTCTACGCCAAATGTCCAGTCATGATCGACAGCTTGACCTACCCCACCGCCATGAATGCCTTCCAAGCCCACAAGGCACCGATCGGATCGCGTGATGTGTACACTCGGATGAGCTGGCATGATGCTGTGTCTCGGGGACGCACCGAGATGATTGATCGCGTGATGTGGGATATGAATCGAGAGTCGTTGATGGTCACGATACTCACCGAGCAGGCCAGGCAGAATCGTTGGATGCACGACATCGTGATGCAGTTTGCTGGCAAACGGCTTTGCGAGGACTCCATGCTCGATAAATTCTGGCCAACTGTTCTTCCGGATGTCTGGAAGGCGGTCAAGGGTGCACTCCAGGATCATGACGAGGTCGACGGCGAGTCGACGGACAGCAAGAAGCGCAAGGTTGCGGGTATGTCGTCAGCCTCGGTCCCTGCCACGGAGGCGGCGACGCCGTCGATGGCGGCGGTCGCTGCGATCGCCGCGCCCCCCCAGCCTTCGGCGGCCGCTGCGGCCGCGCCGCCGTCGCGGCCGCCGCCGGGGTCGCAGCAGCATGCCGCCGCCCCGGCTCCTTGAATTCCCAGACTTCGTAGATCGGGGCGGCAACGCACGCTTCGGCATTAAAGCCTTCTTAAGATCATCCCAGATGAAATTGCGGAAATGCGGAGGCTTACAATGGCCAAAAAAAAGGATGTACAAGGTCGCAGACCGCGGGTCTTCTCTCTGTCCAATGCACTCTTATGAATTCAAAAAAATGAGCGTGATCGCCGTGCACAAAAACGCACTAGACTACTCAAAAAAAATCATGAACTGCCTGTCCGACGTCTGCCGTCGCGTGATGATGCGACGAGAGGATCTGTGCAATGGTGAATTGCTCTTCCTGTGTGAACGCACAGAGAATCACCGTCTCAAGACCACTGTATGCGTGCCTGGCAATCGAATCGAGTGCGCACTCAACCACATCACGCAGCGGGCAGTTACCACGAAAGATTCCGGACGAGAGAAGGCAAAAAGCGACACTCTTGAGCCCTTGCTCTTGTGCGCGTGTAAGAGCATTCTCGTATGCACTGCCAAGAGTAGCGAGGTCCTCCGGGTGCGATGACTGAAGGTGAGAGAAACGCGGACCGACTGCGTGAATGACTTTGTCGCAGGGCAGATTGCCTGCAAAGGTCATTTTGGCATCGCCTGTCGGAATACGCACATACGGGTTGATCAACGGCAACGCACGCCGCGCTTCATAAAGCTGGGCGCCTCCGAGGTCATTGACGACGCCGTCGATGCCACCGCCGCCAAGGCCCAATTCGTTGGCAGCGTTGACAATGGCGTCGCCCGTAAACTTGACCACGCTGTCATTGGCAATGTACAGTTTCGTGTTGGTTGGGAGAGTGCGGCTGGCCACCACGCGAAGTCCGTGCAACTCCCGCGGAGCGTCGAAGAACAGCTCGGTATCGACGACAGGCCCAGTGCCTGGCGGTGCCTCCGTTTCTTCATGCCTCGTCGATGGAAGACGGACTTTGCGTTGTAACACCTTCCGTTGGGAAGCTTTGATTTTCCACAACGTCTGCAGATTCACCGTGTGTTCGGTGGCGAGTGCATAGTCAGTGTCGAGAACGATGATGCGTGCGCTGCATTTGTTTGCGCGCTTGAACACGGCAAGGCTGTAGCCTTTCCCTTCGAGGCCGACGGCAGCGCTGCGAACCTTGCAAACCTCCGAGGTGCGGATCGAAGTCATTTTTTGGATTTTTTCAAACTTTTCATGCCGAGCAAAACACCAGAGGCACAGACCTGTCGCCGGCCCGAAGAGAGAAGGCGGACCGCTCTGCCTCATGTCGGCAGAGTGCAATTGGTCGTAGTTTGACGATTAGTGTGCCCCCTTAGCTAGCGCTACCGTTCTCCACCGCAGTATGTTCAAAGCCCGCGCCTCACACAAAAAACTCCCTGGTGTACGGCCAATCAATACCGGAAATAGCGAGGCCGCCACATCCGAGAGTTGTACCCCTGCTTCTGGGCGATACGCTTCTTTGTCTGGCGCGTGCTGCAGACGCACTTTCTCAGAACAACACGAGCAGCGGACTCGTCGTTGATAAGATTGCTGTACTTTTCGTCAAACATGCGCATCTGCTTCTGTTTAAACGCATCAATCTTGTCGTCGAGTGCGTCCCGCAAAGGTCGCAGACGATTGTTCGCCGCCTTCAGCTCCTTGCGTGCAGTCTTTTCTTTCGACTTCCACCTGCTGTGCGTCTTCAACATCTTAGCCAGATTCTTGTCAGTCTTAGACGCCAGTTTGGCGAGTTCGAACGCCTCCGGCAGACTCGGACCCCGAGGCTCGTCCTCCTCATCAGATGAGAACGAAGACCCGTCGTCGGAGTACGCGATCTCGCGATTGCGGGCATTATACGGTGAGTAGCGACAGATTGGACAACGTCCATCGTGCACGAGGTGGTCGCAGACGCACTGGCCGTGGAACTTGTGCCCGCACTTGAGCTCTACCAAATGCTTGTCATCGGACATCGGCTCCATGCAGATGACGCATACATCAGGCGCAGCCTCTTTCTCAACGGAGGTGGCATCTGAGTGAAGGTAGGTGCAAACACACGACGAGCGAAGGAAGTGAGCATTCATTTTTTGAAGCCAAGTTTGAAAAAACAAGTTTTTAAGCATGGTGTGTTCTTCAGAATGCTTTTGGGCGGGCTGCAGCTTGCTTGAGCTGCTCGAGTCGATGCTCGACGGCAAGCGCGACTTTGACGGTATGCACTCCATCACCGACTCCGCCGCCCTCGAGAAAATCGTTGATGTGCTTTACCCCGATACACATTTCAACTACTTTGCAAACGTGTCGACAAAGGCAAACGACTTTGTCCTCTGCCTGCACCCGGATGTCAAAGGCGTCGCTGAGATACGAGGCAACCCTGAGCTGATGAAGTACCTCTGGTTTGGTGCACAGCGGGATCCTGTGTCCCGTCTCACCGCCGCCATGGTCAGCAAACTTCTGGATGAGCAGAAGGGTTGTGACAAGGGCGACGCAGATGTCGGAGAGCTTTCCGATGTGACAGCTGTAACCAGGCTTCTGCAAGAGCAACGCCGCCGCCTAGGCGAGGACAAAGGCGACGGGAATGAACGCAAAGAAAGTCCGTTTACGAACAACATTGGCATCATTAACGCCATCAAAGGCACAGGAGCGTGGGAGATCCCCATACCCAAGGACGATGACGAGCATGAGGACGATGTGGGTGTGATCGCACAGCGCCTAAAGCGCAATGTCGCTCTCCTCGCCGACAAATGGAGCGAGAGAGTCATCGACAGATACGATGGAGTCACCCAGAAGTGGATCACCGTGTGGACGCCGGGGAAGCGCAAATTGCATACAGAGTGGTTCGATGTGTCGCGCTTCATCCACTGTGGTGTTCCGATGTCAGTTAAGGCACGTTTCCGGCCGTGCGACTCTTGCCTCGAGCTCACGTCGCCAATAGGGGGGCACGCTGCCTACACGGTCAAGCTGACTGATGTACTGCTTCATCCGGCTGGTGAGGCGTGTGGCGTGTGAGGCGTGTGAGTGAGGCGTGTGAGGCGTGTGAGGCGTGTGATGAAACACTTTCATCGCATTTCTATCGCAGTTGAGTCCAGTCGACGGGCTTCCTCCCCGTGAACAGGTGTCTCCCGAAACACTAAAAAGAATTGCTGCTACATCAGACAGACACACACACACACACACGCTCACTCACACACATTGAACAGAGCAGTCGTGAACAACCGCTCTTTTGTAAAAGGATCCGTAAAATTGCCGGCGGCAAACCACTTCTCTATCGCATATCGCTCGTACACCTCACCGTGAATCGTCGCTACCGGATCAACAAAAGGCAATCCACAGAGACGACATGTCTCGCCACTCGTTTTCGAGGCACGTGGCGCGACAGCGGCGGTGCGCCTGGGGGGAGGCGGGCTCGACGGCACCTCTCCGCCATCGTCGGACACGCGCCTAGTGGAGGTGTCTGCATCACCAATTAGATTATTCCAATGTGTAAATGCACTTCCGTCTGGTCGCAACGTGTGGCCGTCTCGCGGTGAGTCGGAAGCAGACAGCCTCGACTTTCCATACGAGCGTTTCTTATGTGTGCTATCGAGCGTCAGCGTCTGGTTGGGGTATTCGCCCGAAATCCGAAGCAGCTTCTCTTGCTTGAGCTTAGGCAAGTCAATATGGACGCCGCGGCAGCGACTATTGAGGAAATGGAGCAGGTGCCTTTTGTACAGTGAATGAGGATCGCTTGGTTGCTTTTGCGTGTAATGCTGCGCATCCTTGCGTACTTGATCGAAGAGTTCGCTCAAGGCCTTGCCATCGCCCAGCTTCTTCTTGAACACAAACAGTTGACTTGGGGTCCCGTACACAAAGCGATTGATGTCGTCCATGAATGATGTTTTTTCAAGTCCGAAAAAAATACACAACTATGTCAGAAGATCGAATTGTTGTCATGCGTACGAGTGCATCTGCCAACGACTTTTGGGCTCGACTGCGTCCCGCAGATGCCGTCGGCGCCGACGGCAAGGTCATTGCTAAACTGGCCGCCGGATCGCCATCCGACGGTATCGACATCGACGACGTGGAAAAGGAGGAAAGTGGTCTTGGTCATAGGCTCCTTGCTTTTCGTGCCCTGACGCCTTTCGGCCGTCAGAAGCACCCTTTCATGGCAAGGCGAAACGCGTTGCCACTTGATGTGTTGCGTGACAGTCGCCAGGTAGAGTTGTTCCTGTTGCGTCAGGAGCTCGAGCACGCAGAAGCAGCTCCTGGAGAGGAGGTGGACATGCGTAAACTTGCCGTTGGGCTTGCGAGTCAGTGAGTGAAAGACGCAGTGAGCGAAACGGCTACATGCTGAAGAAAGACGCCAAGGGCGTCTACTTTGTCACCGGCATTGGCACTGCCAGGAATATGGTACGTCTGGACGGTAATTACTACCCGGTGACGTACATTTCAACTGGCATGCCAGTATGCAAGCCCAAGAAACCCAGTGCGAAGAGGGGTCGGTATGAGTAAGAAGCGATCGCGTTGAGCTTGTCACCGACTTAATTTGTTATATTCATTAATTCCACATACGCGCGTCCGATCAGGGAGAGAAGCCCTGACATGGACAGAAATTCGGCTTGTTAGTCGAGTGCGGGGACGCCGTCCCACTTCCCTGCATTCGGCTCCGCATTTGGCAGGGTTCGTGAGCTATCAGCAACGGCCGGTGCGAGTTGCTTTTGCGTTCTGGTTGCTGTGCGTTTCAATTGTGGAATGGGCGGCATCGGACGTTCTGTTGGCACGGGATCCTTCAGAAGGTGAATTGCAATCAGATGTGAACGCTCCTCTGCGTCCATATGGACGACTGTGTGACCGAAGGGATGCATTTGCGCCGTCTCCAAGCCAAACGCGCACGATATACCCACCTGCAGATGAAGAGGCAAAGACGCTATTTTGGCCTGCACGTTATCAAGCAGGGCGGTATGCACAGCTGAGGTTATCGTGCTGCCTTTGCGCTTTTTTGATGTCGATGAGGCAGCAAATAGACGATCCAGGCACTGCTGCATGGATCCAGACGAATCCATTCCGTTCGCCTTCAAAGCCACACGCAAACGCGCCAACTTGCCGCCAGAGCAGTCAGTCATTTTTTCGTTTACAAGTTTCAAAAAAAAAGAGATGGACCGCTTCGTATCATACGGCCTCGGACGCGAGTCGTCGTTCCTGCCAGTCGCACCTTTCGTTTCTTACATGGTTCCAATGGGCAAGCGGAAATCGGACAATGGCGACGCGCGAGCTACAGCGAACAAGGTCGCCAGGTCCGAACTCAATACGTTCAGTGCCACCGACACCGCGGGCGGCGACGACGACTTGAAGAAGCACGCCATGTTGGAGCACGGTTTGAATCCAAACGCCCTGGTGATGCCTTCGATTCATGATGGCGTGGATCCTTTGCTCAATGCTAAAGAAGACACATCTCCGGAATCCAATGCGCGACGTCCGTCGTTTGAGGGTAGCTCATGGTACTTGTAGAGTCTCATCAATGTGAACCGGGCAAGCATGCAACGACCTTGGATTGACACGATGGTAAACAAGATAGACTATGCAGTGGGGGGGGTGCACATTGCTTGAGCGACACGTTTGCGTCTAGTGTCGACGGCTATCGAATAAGAGAAAAGCTGGAAGCGATGTCTTTTAAAAAAATGTGCCGATAGAATCTAAAGTCGAGGACGGGATCCCGCCGACAGCGGTCGACCGTGTGCTTTGTTTGTGCTTCGTGTACTGTAAAATCGAATCCCGACGCCACTCCTCTCCCTACAACATCCTCCCACATCCTCCCTACAACATCCGTCCCCCCTCCCCTCACATTGTTTCTCCATAGCGTGGCGCTGAACGCCGAGATAGTAGCATAAGCCGGTTGTGACTCTAAGCCGCTCATGCCTCGCTCCAGTCGTCTTCTGAGAGGTCGTCGTCCCAGTTGTCTGGGACAAAGCGGTTGAGCATAGGCTTCTCATCGTCGAGTTCGACCACCTGGAATGTCATTTTCTTCATCTTGTCCTTGACGGGGACCGCGACGATCTGTGGGGTCTTTGGGGCTTTCGGTGTCGTGGCGTCGAGCTTAAACGCTTTTGGCAGCGTTTGAAAGGTCTTGATGTTGGTATTATTGACGCGCAAGTGAGCGAGCCCGTTACGAACGCGTGTCGAGCGGTCAGCTTCGCGCCACGGGTTCAGACCAAAGACGGAGACGGGGGAGTCGTCGGGCTCGAGTGCAGGGAGCTCCAATTCGTCGACGCCGACGACCAGATTCTCGACCTTCTCGTCGGTAGCAAGGGTAGGGAGCTCCGATGCGTCGACACGGTCGGCTAGAGTATCGGACTTCTCGGTCGCCTCGGCCGCCTTCTCGTCGGTGCCAAGCGCCTCCGCGTTCTCGTCGATCATTGGCTGCTCAGTAGCCGTGTATTTGACCTCGGTGGGCGCGTCCTCGGTAATGAGCTCCGTCTGCACATCCGCGGAGTTGTTGTTGCCGTGCGCCTTTGGTGCTTTCTTGACCGGAATGGTAGTGAAGCCGTCTGCGTCGACAAACATGTTGCGCAAAGTCCGCTTGGACGACTGCACCCGCTTCGCTTTTGCGAGAAACGCCGGCTTTGGCGGATCGGTGCGTTCGTACTTTGCAAACAGGCGCTCGCCATTGTCGAAGGTCGTGCAAATGACCTCGGCAACGGCCTTGGCCTGGGCCTGACTCGTCATGTGCAGAAAGCCCGAACGGCGGCCATTGCGCAGATTGGACTTGAGCAGGTCAATCGTGGTCACCGTGCCGTAGTTTTCAGCAATGGTGCGCACGATGAGGTCGCCACCGGAGGGTGGAAGATTCTTCATGTACAACACCGCGTCGACCACCGGACCGTGATCGATCGGTGCGAGTGGGGCGGGCGACGAAGTGGAGTTCGTGTTGGTGACGTCACGCGTGCGGAACTGCTCCTTGCCGTCGTGGAAGACGGGCATGCACAACGGCGTCTCGTCGTGGAGGAAGGGGCACGCGTCGCCCTTCTTGCACCCATCGGGGTGGCTGTGGTAGAACCAGCACCGCGTGTTGTAGAGAGTCGTCTTGGCGGACTTGGTGGTCACAAACGTGTCAAACTCTGGGTTTTTGTGGAGTACGCTGTCGTCGTCGTGAAGGTGAAGCGAACGGATGGTGCACGATCCGCCCGTGCGTAGGGCGATGCTCATAGGCTTTGCGAGACGGGTGCGCGACTGCATGACGGTGCGTGACGACGAGAGCGAGAGGAAGAAGAGGGCACGAGGCTTCTTGCAATATTGCAAGCAGATTGATTTTTTCGGGGGATGCGAGTTTGAAAAAAAAAGCGGATTCCACACTCTTTGTTTTTTTTTCAAGATGTCTTCTATCATCGAGATTGCTCGCCCTCTGTCTGTCGTGGCGTGCATCCGCAACGATTGCGCATTCATCTGGGACGACGACCTTGAGAAGGCCTTCTGCGACCTCGCCCTTGATGACGAGAATCATGATGACGTCAAAAGCGTCTCCTCCAACAACGTTGACTCGACCAACGAGTCGAGTTCGGCTCGTGAGGCTTGCAAGAGTTGGTTTCAACAGGGCGTTTGGTTTTCTGTTGATGCCATTGAAGCACTGCAGAATGCGGTGGAGCCTTACCTTTTAAACATGTTCGAAGACTGCGTGATTCATGGCAAGCGCACCACTGGCATGGTGAAAGACATGGTGAAAGACATGCAGCTTGCCCGCCGCGTCCGCGGCGAGCGTCCGATTCGGACGCTCGATCCAAATGAAGAGGCGCGGAAGAGCACCGACCTCCTCATCCGCAAGCTTTCTTTCCGCAGGCTCGTGCAGGCTCGTCCGGGAGATCGCCATTGATTGAGTCCCCCAATCTTCGTGTTGTGAGCTCGCCGACAAGTTTGAAATGAGAAAACGAGAACGGTCGTGTGCACATTCGTGTGTCGTGTGGCGTGGGTTCGGTTCCCACTGTGCAATAATGTCGCGTGTGGTGTGCAGTGCGATTGCGTCGATTGTGCTTAATGCAAAAGTGTATTTGGTCATTCTTATATTGTTAATTATGAATTGTGAATTTCAATATATATTTGGCGTCCGTGTCGAGGTCAACGATCCGTCGAAAGGAGTCTATATTGTTGAAAAAGGTCATTTTCTATTTTCTTTTGTCTCCCCTTCTTTCATTCCTGGCACTCTATGTGTACAATTTCCGAGAAGAAAAAGTTGCACCGCACAGTACTCCCACGCGGAGTCATCGCCCGACTCTCCCGACTCTCCCTCTTCCGTTCCGAGCTTCAAGGCTTACGCACGCTCGCCACGGATGCGGCGGGCAAGCTGCATGTCTTTCACCATGACAGTGGTGCGCTTGCCGTGAATTGCGTTCAGGTTGCTGTCTTCGAACAGGTGATAAAGGTAAGGCTCCGTCGCATTCTGTAGTGCTTCAACGGCTTCGGGTTGGAAGCGGACGCCTTCGGTAAAATACGTACTGTTACATTCCTGATTGGCGATGTCACGGATGACCCTTTGGAAAGGAAGCTTGCGGATGAGCAGGTTCGTGGTTTTCTGCAACAGCTTAATCTCTTTGAGCGCAGCCACGCCCGGCCTTTTCTTCTTGCGCTTCGGCGGCCTGAGCTGGGCAGCCGTGTTGCCCAGAGTCTTGGAGCTCAGAGTCTTGGAGCTCAGAGTCTTCTTGACTTGTTTCTTCGCCGCAGGATGGGCGGGATGGTAGCCGGGGGTTCTCGGAATCGAACGGACGGCGTTGCCTTTGGTGGCGATCCCCTTTGTGGCGACGCCCTTGCCCTTGCCCTTGCCGCTGTGCGGCGGCGGCGGCTGGCCAACAAACCCTTCTTGCGTACGGAGCGGCATGGTTTTTTCAACTTTTTTTTCAAAACTAGGATCGAAAAAACACATGTTGGCGTTCAATGTTTCTTCTCAGCTGTTTGAGACCGTGCCGCCTTACTTGTGCGGCGAGGAATGGTACGACTGCAACAAACCGCACGCAAAGCCGTATCAGGATCCGTCGATGAAGGCTCGTGTGCTTTGGCAGCACAAGAAGGAGAAGTATATCATATGGACGTCAGGAAAGGCGGTTTTGAAGTTGGACATGGAAGAGGGCACTGGAGCTCTTGTCGGGACCGAGGTGGGCGATACCATCAACGCGTACAAATTGGACAAAGCCGCGTACGCCGAGAGACTGCAGAAGCACAAGGCTGGTGCCGAGAGACTGCAGAAGCACAAGGCTTTTGCCGTTGAGGACACGTCCACTACGTCCGCCAATACTACGTCCGCCAAGAGTGACGGGAAGAAGAATTTGCGCAAGACGGACAAGCGGAGGGTGGAGCTGAACGATGACGACTTGGACGAGATCGACCGCAACACGGGCGTTCGTGTCGAGATCGAGGGCGCATCCTCCTCCGCCGGCGGCCTCGTTTGTCAAAAGAGTCCAATTCCAAAGGTGGTGGAAGCGGAGGGACTGAAACTAGACACCAAGGCAGAAGATCTGGAAAACAAGGGTAAGCAGGAGGTTGACAAGGACAGTGGTAAGCAGGAGGTTGACAAGGACAGTGGTAAGCAGGAGGTTGACAAGGACAGTGGTAAGCAGGAGGTTGACAAGGTTGACAAGGCAAAGATTGAAGCTCTTCAACGTGATCTGGCGACGGAGCAGAAGCGTGCTAATGACGCCGAGAGGAAGCACAAAGCTTACATTCAGCGCAAGCAACGCGAGATGAAAACTTTGGTGTCTCAAGAGGCTTTGGAACGTGCGAGGGCAGAGACGGTGGAAGTCAAGGCAGAGTTGTCGAAAGCGCAAACGGTGGTGTCGCTTGTTAGCGATGAAGACCGCCAAGCTCTCATCGCAAGCAAGAAGAATCCACGAGTGTGTTATTTGGAACTGATTCGGCTTTGCACGGAGAGGTTCAAGGAGCTCATTCGCAATCTCTCTGTGTCTGTTGACAAGACCGACGGTGAAGAAGAGTTGGCTTTTGAGTATTACGACAATTGTTGGCTGCCGATCACCGACAATACCGTCAAGGCGGCACTTTGCAGTTTGTACAATACCTCCATGAAAATGGCTGCGGGTGCAACGAACGATGTGGATTATTCCTTTCGCGGCCAGAACTATACGACTGAGCTTAAGGTCGGTACGAGTCCTGTGATCGACGCTGTGGCTCAGCAGAAGAATCATGATACGAATGTCGTGCGATCCATTCGCGTTCGCCGTGTTGTCGGTGGACAGTCGTCTGTCGAGGACCAGCGCAAAGGTTTTGAGGTGCTCTTTGGGTCAGAGTCGATTGTCGCCCTCGACGACGACTTTGTCGAGTCGATGCTGAAGGATCTCCGGTTTGATCTCGACATTTCATACGAGATGTTCCGTGGTCTCGCGGAGTTGATCGAACTGCATTCCTCCCTCGCGAGCAAGTTCAAGTATTGTGTCGATGCGGGTACGCAGCCGATTTCGACTTCTGCCGAGCACTTTGTCAGTCACACGGACGGCGAGAAGGACTTCAATTCGGAGTTGTTCATCAAGCCCATGGCGCTTTTCAACTGGCTGTCGATTGCGCGCGCTCGTGGGTACAAGGCGGCGCGTGTGCTGTTGCACGGATGTGGTTTCGATGCGTACGAAGGCATGCGAGCCGACCCGATCGGCTTTGACATGCAGTATGCGGGCAAGAATGGGCAAGCCTACGGCACTGGTGTGTACTGTGGACTTTCGGACCACGCTACTGTCAACTTCACTTCAGGAAGAGGTTTTGCGCCGGGTTCGTGCATCGTTGCTTTGTTGCTGACCAAAGAGTCTGTGGGCTGGCAGCACAATCATGGCGGGTATTCTAAAGCCACAGTTGATACTTCCACGCAATACAAGACAATCAAGTATGGTTCGCCCGATGCTAACCAGGATAATGCGATTGTTGTTCATGAGACGCCGTTGCTTTTGCAATTGGGTCATGTTCGAGCGTTTGACCCTGTGAAAGGGTGGGGGGTGTCGAACAAGTCGCAAAAGAGAAAATGATCCGGTGGTGTGTGATGTGTGAGATTGGAAAGTGTGTGTGTGTGTGAATTTCGTAATGCCAATTTGTTCACATAAGAGTGCCGGCAGCGGATTTGTGATCAGCAATCACGGCAGGTGTGTGTGTATAAAAAATCCCGATTTCCTGCTACGGCATCCCTACCCGATTCTCCCCCCCCACCCGATCCTTCAAATTCATGCAAGAGACGCTGGCGCAGACACGGTCGACCAATCTCCATACAGCCAAGACGACCAACTTCCATGCTCCCAAGACGCAAACACTGGCTGGGTCGTCAAACGCGAGCGAAACACATAGATACCCGTCTCGAGCAAAGGGTCCATCTCCACGCGCGTTTCAGCGGGTGGTGCTGTCGCGTTGAAAACAGCAACCTTTCGCCAGTCGCCGTCACCATCGCACGACACCGAAACAGATGAAACACTTTTCGCGTAGATTTCGTGGAACACCGGTGGACCAGAATCACCACCAGGCGCCATGGGGACGACCGGGGAAAGTGTGACATGCATTGTGCCACTACTGAAGTCGATGGTTGGCACAAAGTTCTTCTTGTCGTAAGACACCTCAAAGAAAAGAGGCGCCGGGGTCATGAGCTTGTTGCCTTCGTCCCAGATGGACTGGACGCGCGGGGCTACGCGGTGCATATCGTTCAGAGCCTGCGCGCGCTCTTCCGGACTCAATTCCTCGACCGCGTCGTTGCTGAAGAGCGCGTCGTGACTGGTGATGCGCGCATCGCTGCAAACATGCAGCAGACACGGATCGTGTTGCACAAGAAACGCAGTATCAAGCGGTGCCTGCTCATCCTCGGTAGATGTCATGAATGCCATGACCTCGTCACGGCTGTAGATGCGGAGGGCCTCCTGTTCATCAAGAACGCGCGATGTGAGATTCTGCTTCTTGACATTCATGCGATAGATGCCTTCTTCCAAAGTGCCCTCAGCGATGAGTCGGTAGACGAACACCGACTTGCTCTGTCCCATTCGAAAGCAACGGGATACTGCCTGCGCGTCATCGCCAGGGTTCCATGACGCGTCCATCAGGATGACCCGATTGGCCCAGCTGAGGTTGATACCGACACCGCCCGCGCGGGTGGCCACGTAGAGCAACGTGCCGGGCTTGCTGTTGAACTCGGCAACCAGTTGGTCGCGTTGGGATGGCTTGTCGACTGCGCCGGTGTAGAGGCCGCCGCTGCGCGAATTGCATACCATCGTCAGGGTATCGTTGCGCGTCGAAAAGACGACGATGCTATCGTTTGGAGACGATGCCCGAATGGCGTCGATGATCTTAATGGTCAGCCATACTTTGTCGCCGCGCGCGGCATCGTGAACATTGTGACGTTCCAAAATCCAGCTTTCGTCCTTGGTCACCGGGAGCGAGCAACGGTGAAGCAGCCGAAATTCATGCTTGTTGTCGAGCTCATGGATCAACGCCGCCGCCGACTTGTCGTGCATCACACTAGCCGCTTTCCAGCGCATGATCTGCACCGCTCGTTCGCTCGTAGCAATCTGCGCGTTGCCCGCGTCTTTTTGCATGCCCTTGTCGATGACGCTTGAATAGAAGCGATTGAACTCGCCGATGGTATTGCCGAGCAGGCCCTTGTCCAAGAGTTGGACCATCCAGAAATACTCTTTCAAGTTGTTCTGCATAGGCGTGCCCGTCATGAAGATGCGCTTGTTGGTTTCCAAGCCGTCAATGACATCGTACATCTGCGTGCCGGGCGTCTTCAGCAAATGAGCCTCGTCGACGACCACGACGGTATCGGAAAGGATAGTCAGCACATTCGTCTGAACCAGGCGTTTGAACTGGTCGTGGCCGACAATGAGCACGCCACCGTACTTGATCCACATACGAAGTGCGTTCGGAGCCTCGCCGTCGTTGCATGTCACGGCATGAGCATCTAGCGAAATGGCGTCGATCGTGTTCCATTTTCTGATCTCGTCCGCCCAATTGGTGATGACTGACTTCGGACAAGTGACAACGGCAGAGACTCTTCCATCAAAGCGCGTGCTGTAAGTTTCGAGGGAGGCCAAAACCGTCAGTGTCTTGCCCATTCCCATGGCGTGCGCTATCAAGACGCCGCGGTCAGTCGCCAACCGACGGAGAACAAACGAAAGACAGTCTGTCTGGTAGTCTTTGAGCTGCCGATGCAGCTGCGGGTTGAGCCGAAAGTCGCCATCCAGCCACAAGGCGCCCGTGTCCGTCTTGGCACCCTTCGCGGTTTCTTTCCAGTCGTCTTTCGGATCATGAACATGCACCACGTCCGGGATACAATCCTGCGAGCCCAATGGCGCCGTGGCGTCCAACACCTCGACGCTGGAAAGCTCGCGCTTGTCGTCCGCCGACATCACAAAGCCGTCGGCTCCGACTTGCAGACGGATGGAAGACTCGCCATCGACACGCACCACGGGGCGTGTCATGTCCAACAACACGTCGACTTCCTTGCGCAATTTCTGCTCGACGGGATCTTTCTCGCACTTTTGCACTTTAGCGCGAATGCTGGTGTTGAGGAGAGAGTCGACATCGGCTCCTCTCTCTCTCAATTCGTCCAAGAGCTCGGCCTCCTCGTCTTGCAGTTCGTCGACACGTTGGCCATGCAACTTCAGCAGCGTGGCCTTCTCCGATTCAGTCTTGGCCACGTCGCCTCCATTCTCTTTCAAAATTGCGTCATAGTGCGCGTCGCCCTCACCCATTGCGCTCATGCGTTCCAACGCGCTGAAAGCTTCGGCGACTTCGTCGCGCACTGCCTTGAAGGCGACAAACAGCTCGTTGGCATCAGCGTCCATCGACACGAAAAAACAATCGTAAAAGTCAAGTTTGAAAAAAAAGAAAAAATGAGTTGTATGTTTCTGTCGATGCCCCCTGAGTTGCTCAACGAGGTCGTGGGCTTTGTTCCACGCTTCGATGTGTGTTGCGTGGCTTTAGTGTGCAAGACACTGTATGGGATGTGCAAAATCAGATACCCAACACGCTGGAAAACTGCGATTACTTGCTCGTTGTCGAGGACGCTTTGGGCGGTTGGTCTCAACGTGACACCGAGAAAGTCTTGGTATATGCATGCCGCTCTTCACGGACAGGTTGCGGTCATGCAGTGGATGTTCCTTCATGGTGTTTACCCCGACGCCGACGATGAATCGCAATCGCCAATGCATTGCGCGGCGGAGCATGGTCATCTAAACGTGATGAAGTGGTTGTATGACCACATGGTATCGATTTCTCACAGGCCTTCTCCTCCGTTTGATTGGGCGCCTGTGCATGTTGCCGCCAATTTTGGTCACCGCCACATCCTGCAGTGGTTGGCTTCGAAAGGGGTGTCTTTGACTTTGCCACTGTGTAGGCGGATTGCGCAACAACCAATCGATTTTGCAGCTGTCAATAATCATTTGCCGGTCGTGCAGTATTTGATTGACCGAGGCGTGTCGCCTCGTGTTTTGCAAGACAACATAAGCTTTCATACGATGGCTGTGCGTGGTCATTTGGATATGATGATGTACGTGTACGAACGAGGCGTCGCAATTCCAAACGTCTCCATGTGTGAGGCGCTTCGAGTCCCGGCGACGAGTTCAGCGGCACAAGATGTGCGAATGGACATGCATCCGATACATTACGCTGCCACAACCAAGAACCTCGCGATGCTCAAGTTTTTGCATGAGAGCGGCGCGGCGCTGGATACTTTATGCAGGTCGGGAATGCAACCGATCCACTATGTATTGCTAATATCATATCGGGACTTGTCTGCCGATCACATGCACGTTCATTTGGTGGGAAAACTGGATGTCGCAGCGGTCATCCCTTGCCTTCAGTATCTGGCAGACAATGGTATGTCGCTTACTGTGCAGGACAATTACGGACGACAGCCGATACATTTAGCGGGATTAGGAAACAACTATGAGATCGTAAAGTGGCTACATGAGCGTGGCGTCTCGCTTGATGTGGCAGACAATTGCGGCTTTCGGCTATGCCATATGTGGCACCAAAATGATGATTGCATCACGCGAATGCTTGTTGCAAAGGGCATTTCTCTGATGACTCCGGATAATTCGGGCATGACGCTGATGGACCACGTCGCTGCTGTCTTTGAGGCGCGCTTAGAACATCAAAATGAAGCGCATTCGGTGGTTGTCGTTCGGTCGGGGCGCGCGATCCTAGTTGCAAAGACCTTGTCTATTTGCACGAGACATTCAGGTTGCCGTATACTTCTTATGCGACTTATGTGATGAAGTCGTTCAAGACAATCAAACCTATGGAGTTTGTCTACTGGCGTTTGCTGAAGAAAGTGCGGTTGAGCAGTTTGTCTGCACTTCTTTCAGACTTCGGTGTTGATCTAGTCGGCGAGGTCGTCGACAAGAATGTCATCGCCCGTGCTTTGGTGGAGCGGTTGTTTGAAGGTGGCGAAGAGTAGGATTCGGAAGCAGGGGATAAAGAGAAACAAAAAGAACGCGTTTGAGATCCAATAGCAGGACGCTTTCCTCAGTGTGTCATTCAGGTGGCTCAAAAATTTAGAGCTGACGGGGTGGTAGGGTTCGCATTATCGATCCGGGACGGTTCCGGATGGTGGGGCTCGCGTTGTCGATACGGGACAAGTCGCGTCAAAAGGCGAGGCACGGCGGGGAGGCGGTGTGGATGGCGCTCCGCGGGTTCTCGGCTGTTGTGTGTGGTGCTCTCAAAATTGTTTGTATAGAAATCTCTCAACGCCATGCACTCCCGCTCTCTACCGCGAACACGGCGAACGCAGTGAGCTATCACGGACATGGTGAGCTGCAGCCGACGTAGTTAGCTAGCGGCTGCAATGTCAAACGGGTCAGCAAGTCCTTTCACTCGTCGTCGTCCGAATCGTCAGTGTCGGTCTCGTTGTGGCACTGCTCAGTCACAATCTCCGCAAGCTTGCGCTTGCTCCCAGTGCTCTTGCAGTCAAAGTCCCTGCAGAGCGCGGCGAGTGATTCCTTGGAGGCACGCTTCAAAAGACGATCAATCATGACTTCTTCGGCGCGCACCAAACCTGGCTCGCAAACTTCGTCGTCGTCGTCGTCGTCGTCGTCGTCGTCGTCGTCGTCCTTCTTGTTCTTGCTGCACGGGGCCTTGCCGCACGGGGCCTTGCCGCGCGAGGACTTGGACTTGTTGTTGGTCTTGTTGTTGGTCTTGTTGTTGGCCTTGGTGACCTTGTTGGCATTGCTCTTGCTCTTGGTGTCGGCGGCCGGCTTGAGATTCTCGTAGACAAAGACGGGCTTGCCCGCGGAGACCTCGCACTTGATCAGCTTCAACTGCTTCGTCGCCAGCTCGGTCGGAGAAAGGGCAGAAGGAAAACGCACTTCCGTGGACGTGGTGTTCTTGGACTCGTCCGCGGTCTTCTTGGACGCGGTCTGGTTGAGAAGGCGCGTGAACATCTGTTCTTTGGTGCCGTATGTCGGCAGGTTGTTGGCGGCGAGCGCTTTCTTAAGCATATCAACGGAGAGCTCGGAGGACTTGGCAAAGGAAGGAGCGAGAGCGGACATCTTGTCTATCAAAGAGGGTTTGGTTTTTTCAAAGTTGGTTTTTTCAAAGTTGTATTATGAAAGCTGCTCAGTCTCCCAAGAAGTCGTCGTTGCTGCTGGCGAGCGTGCCGGACGGCGTCGATACGGCGCGGTTTGTGGATCTTATTGGTGCGTTTATAGCGATGCGCGACCCAATTCGCTACAATTCGGACGATCCTGCGTCTAACGTGTATATAGCCGAAGTGAAAGAAAATGGCAGTGCAAAGGTTGCCGTGGTAAACATTGAGAATATGACGGCCGCCAATCAGATCATGCTCAAGTTCTTTATGAACCAATACCGGCCCGACAAATGCGTGTTGTGCGCGTCGGCTCTGAATCACGATTCTCACGACGCAGTTCCTATTGTTCAGGGAGAGTGTTGTGGCGCGTGCAATGCCACAATGGTTGTACCGTTTCGTGAATCGGCAAGATTGGCGGGTGGGCAGTATGGCACGATCTTTGACGCCTAATGGGTTAGTGATCTGGCGGTGTTTGCGAGAAGGTGCAGGTTGCTTGTAGACGACATGGCGTGTTGCTGTTGCTGCTTTTCGGTGCGCTTGCGGATTGTTGATCTTAGCCGCGGATACAAGTAGAATGAGATTGTGAGCAAGTCGAGTTGCGGTTTACTTGATCCGAAACGCATCCTTATCAACTTCATATAGACGAGGCGCTCGGCAACGAACTGAAGCGGCAAATGCGATTCTTTATGCATCGGCAAAGGCGATTCGTTATGCATCTGCAAAAACTTTTTTTTTCGGTGTTTGATGTGGATTCTCTGGAGATCTGTCCGCATCTGGAGCTCAGGCGTGTGTGGAATTTTTATGTCTACACGGCCTTGACATACCTGATGTTTCTCTGCTTCAACGCGTATGCTTGAATAAGCTCGCCTTTACAGTAGAGGATCGTGACGGCCTGCTCCTTTCGCATGCGAGACTGTTTAGACCATCTCCTCATGAGCATTCCTCCTGGTTTGTTGAGTGGCGGCGACTTGCCCGGAGCAGGGATGCAGTCAGACACTGCGTCGATCAGCGTCTCGTAGCACGACTGGCAGAGTCGATTGTGAATGCGGCCATCGTGAACACCGCGGCGTGCTACGGCATGGGGCGCGATTTTGCAATAGTGACACAACAATTGCTTTGTTTGTGCTGCCACGTCCAACGTCACTGTCTGCTCGCATGTTGTATCGGTGTTGTCGGTAGTTGATGTCGTTTGGCTGCAAAGCACGGCGACCACGACAGGCCGACCGGCCACGGCGGTCGGGACGGTCGGTAGGCAGTGGTGGTACACCTGCAGAGAGCCACAGATTGTGCATTGGTATTGGCGACCCATTGAGAAGTTTGAAAAAACCAAAAAAAAATGAATTCGATCGACCTGCTGTCGGACGATGACGATGTGTTTGAGCCCAAGAAAGCTTTGAGAAAGCGGCCGAATGCGCAGTCGTTGCACATCGGCGGCAAGAGCATGCGAAGACCCAACAATCAGTCTGGCGACGACGACGCCACCACTTCGATGCCTTATTGGGGAGCACTTGGTGACGTTGGCACTGACGTTGACGCTTTTGGGTGTTTGCAGTCCATTCTTTCGGAATACGAAAATATGAAGGCGCAAAATGCAAAGCTGCGCAGCGAGAAGGCGACGAGGGATGAAGAGATTGCCACACTGCAGTCGACCGTCGAGAGCAAGGATAAGTTGCTGAAGAAACGTGAGGCAAAGAAAACAACTGCGGTGGTCGCGGCGGCGACGACGAGCAAGACACCGTCGAGGATCTCTCTGGAGAAGATTGTGACGGATTGCACATCTGCCGTTGACGAAGACATCAGGATGGCGAAGCTCAAGGTGTGCCCCCAAAGTCAAGCGAACGCATCGACGTCGACGACATCGACATCGACGACGGCTTCGACGCTTGAGATCGTGCAGAAGAACTTGGCGCAGCAGTTTCTGACGGAGAGGTTGGTCGCGGCGCGAGCTGACACCAGCGGCGTGTATCACTGGTACTACGACTCGTCGACACCGCCCACGCCGCAGGCGCCTGTATGGTCCGGTATCACGGATCCTGCAGTGTGCCAAAAGCTTTGGACCTTGGGTCGTACGGTGTCGAATGGGAACGGTGACGTGACCGATTTCCAGCCGACAGTCGGCCTGAATGTCAAATACACATTCAACCAGCACACCTATGAGGTTTCCGTTTTGTCGCGTGCAGCATCAACAACTCCGTCCGTGCCGGTGTCGTTGAAGTGGCAAGAAGATGTGCTCAATCAGAAGTATCAGTGGAAGGTAACTCCTCAAGCATTAGACAAGATGCTCAAAGACGTGGATTTTGATCAACCGGATGCAGTGGTGCAGGGCAGTAAGCTCGTTGCCGACTTGGCGACATCGATTTCTACGGCCGGGCAAGGGTTTACATACGATGCTCAAAAGTGCCAGCTATGGGTCAAGCCGCTTTGGCTCAAGGTGTGGCTGACTGTGGCCAAGACTCGCAAGTTCACGGAGGCGCGGCTTCTCTTGCACGGAATGCGTTCGGGCGACTACCAAAAGCTGTCACTCGACATGGCTGGGTTCGACATGAACTATTCAAAAGACGGGCTGAAGAATTATGGCTTTTACGGTGCGGTTTCAGATCACATCGCCAGCGATTACCATTCCGGTACCGATCCTACTGGGACTTGTTACATCGGCCTTCTTTGGGTCAAAGCGTCGCTCAACCACGGCGCCTACGAACACTACCACCTCGGATCGAACAAGTATCCGAAGGAGTACTCGAGGCGCAACGATGCATATGCCGTGCGCGATCAGCTTCTGTGGCTTCCGATCGGCCTCGCAGTGGCCGCGAAGTAATAATAAACGAGGAGCGATTTCGGGTGTCTCTGCGTTGTGGGGGGGGAGTCAAAGAACAAATTTTTTTCACATAGATGCGCCGCGTCCTCTGGACGCAAACCCCTTGCATGCACACTTTAGTATGTTCTTTGAAAAACTACATTGTACAAGTCATGAATACAAGTTACAATGCACCTAGACTTTCGAAGCGCCAGCGTCCTGTTGTCCCTGTTGTTGCAGGAAATCAAGCAGCGTGCACGCGGCGGGGCGGCTAACGTGCGTCGAACGCATGCACGCGGTGGGGCGGCTAATGTGCGTCGAAAGCATAGACACCCCCCCCTCCTCGTTGTCCTCGTCGCCAGCATGATCGCGTGTGCACAGCACACAACAGGCAGAATGCTGGGACCAGTGAGCGCTTTGACATGACCGCGAACAGTAGTACACCTTGCGGCAGTGAGAGCAACGCATCACGGCGGGCGCACCACATTTGCCGCACCGTTTGACGGAGGACGGAGGAGATTGAAAGGACTCCATGGATGGTCTGGTCTGCGTACCGAAAAACAAGTTTGAAAAAACTGCTCAGCAAAATGTCTGATATGTGTGTCATCTGCCACGAGGAGCTGCACGCGAGAGTTGCGCTGCCGTGTGGCCATAACAACTTTTGTGGTCAGTGTATGGTTTATCATTTGCTGCTCGACACGCGATGCCCAATCTGCCGACACGATGGCAGCTGCAAACGCGAATGTGTTGAGAGCGACGACCAGAGCTCGTCGAGCGATGACGAGGGCGAAGCGGGTATGGATTTGAATCAACGGGATGGTGAGTCCGAGGATCGGCGTGACATCATTGTCGGTGTCTTTGTTAACGAAGTTCGAGACGACAAACTCATGCTAACGATGCCCTCTCGTGTTCAGCCGGGCGACAGGATGACGATCTTCTCTAGCTGGCCGGACGGCTCACCGTTTGCGCTTACAATGACGATCCGGGGGCTTGGCGGTTTGAATAGGGTCCGTGTGACGCTGCCGCCTGGTACAAGGCTTCCGCCTCACCTGTTGACCGCGACGCTGCGCGCGACATTGCGCAAGGGAGATTGTATCGGGCAAGAGATTGCTTGGCAGGCGGCGAGCGCCGTCCATGGATAGTCCGGGGGGGGAAAATGTGGTGCGTGTTTTTTCTCGTGCCAAGTTTTGGGGGAAAAACGAACTTGTCTCGGCGATCTTACGTCGAATGTGACTCGGCGATCTTACGTCAAATGTGCCATGGCATCACCATGGCGTTTGGATTCAAACCGTGCTTCAACATGAGGTGCTTCTTCAAGTCGTCGCCGCCCGCCTGCTCGTTCCTCAGCGCTGACTTCCTCGCCGCCGCCGCAGTCGCTATCCGTCGTCTGATTTCTTCTTGCGCCGCCGCGTCGATGAGAAGCGCTGTACGCAGGAATGTCAGCTCCATTGCGCGTATGGACGGCAGGTTCTTGGTGTGCAGGCAGACTGGCTTCGTGTATTTCGGAAGGTTGACCAACTGTCTCGAAATGTAATCAACGACATCAGGATGGAGCGTCTTTGCAAAGATGCCTGTGCCGATCATGTCCGTGTTGTCCTTGTCGCACGAATAATACACCGTGGTGACATGAGCAAGGTCTGTCTCCAGAAGAATAAACATGCGCTGAATGGACAGGTCGATGAGAGTCTTAGAATCCGTGTCCAGGTCGGGAAATCCCCCAGTATCACCCGACCAGCCGGTCGGTACGCTCATCGCGCGTAGAGGCGTCTGATCTGCAAGGTGATACATGGTGTATGGACGTAGGCAGGCGGTCCCACCGCCTGCCACAGAGTCTTCTCGCATCATGTCGATGTAATTTTCGGTGATGATAAACGCGCAGTGGTCGTATACTGGCTGTTTGACCATCCACTTGAAGTCGCCATGTTCTCCGCGACCGTCAAAGGCAACACCTTCCATTTTGAAAGGAGCGTTGCGAGCAAAGGCGTTCTTGCCGTCAGACATTTTTCTGTTTTTTCAGCTTCAAAGTTTTGAAAAAAAAGATGTCGACTTCTGGTTTCCAGTTTGTTCCTGTTTGGCAGTTGCTCGTGGGTGGTCAGTGGCGGAATGTCGACAAGCACTCCGCGGAGACATTGGAGGCAACGCTCACTTCCACAGCTAAGCAGACGCACTGGATGCAAAACGTCAAAGTCTGGGATCCAAAATTCCTGCTCGAGGTAACTTTGGGAACGGGCCAAGGACGCGATGGCACAGGTGGGGATCTGGACATAGACAATATGGTGTTTGCCGGCATGCCTCTTCGTCGCTCTCGCAAGCTGGAAGACATACCAGACACCACGATGAAGATCTTTTATTGGAACGAAGACAGGTGGTGGGCACCACTGGACACGTACGCGTCGTCTCTTGTTGTTGCTGCACTGAAGGCGAAGCGCACGAAAACGGCTTTTTATGTCAACGGCGTGGGGTACGATGTCATGATAAGAGCCAGCAGTCCGATTCTCGGTAGTGGCTTCGATGCAGTGCAGGTCAATCGGGCATCAGGTCGTGGGCGGCCTCTTCTTATCACAGGAAGATTGACGTCTGACGACGACCTCACTGACCTTGACGACGGCGTAGAACTCGAGGACGATGATGACATTCCGAACGAATTCAAATGCCCTATCTCGATGATGCCAATGAAGCACCCAGTCGTTTTGGCCGATGGTCACACATACGATCGACAGAGCATTCGTCGGTGGTTGGCAAAGAAGCAAACATCTCCAAATACTGGAGAGCAACTGAAGCACACGAAGCTGCTGCCCAACCGTACGCTCAAGAAGATCATGATGGATTTTGCTTCTTCTAGGAGTTGCGCTTCCAAGTTTCCCGATCGCCTCGTCGGTATCAACAAGAAGAAGATGCGATTAGGTAAAGATCCTGCTTTCTTTACTACAGAGCCGTAGGCTTTGACGGAAGGTTTGTGGTGTTGAATAAATTGTAGTGGTTGAGTCCCGTTTGAAGGTAAGCGTTCTGCAAACGGATCTCTTTCGACACAAAAGCACATACAAGAGGTCGAGTGACAATTTCCTTCCCCCTCCGGTCCGTGCTACTCCTCCCCCTCCCTCAATTCCCTCTTTCTCTCTCTCTCTCTCTCAATATACATTCTCTTCCATCTCACTTTGCACGCTTGCGTTGTGCATGCGTGGGGCAGCGCCACTCCGGCGTGTCGTTCATGATCGCCTGCGTCACATTCGCACACCCGTAACACCACCAAGCGACTTCTTCGTCACAGTCCTCGCACGCAACGCAAGGGCGAATGGTCTCATTGTAACGATCCGATAGCATGCCTTTGCAATTGAAACAGACAGGGATGTTATCAGTGTCCGCCGTCTTGCTCTCATGGCTAATGCACGTGGGCGTGCAGTTTTTGCGTTTGCACTGACGATTCGTGTTGCCCCGACCTCGCTTCTTCTTCGACGCGTTGTCGTTTTTGTCACAGTCCGGATCGACATTGACCAGCGGACCGAACCCTTCTCCTGCAGCGACAGAAGCTGTGGCACTCGCTTTAGGCGCCGATATCGCCACATTGCGCGCGGGGAACACGCCGAGATTCGGCATACCGGGCGTTGCTTTGAAAGGAATGAGCGAGCGAAGGTGTGGGTCGTTCGAAGCGAGACCGAGTATCTCACGAGAAGATGTTGAGGTAGGGGCAGATGCTGAGGTGGTCGACGATGCCACAGGAGCGCTCTGCTTCGGCACCTGCGCAACTGGGTACGCCATCACTGGGCGTGCCTGCGCGGGAGTCGTATTCAAGCGTACGAGTGCCTCCGTGCACGCGCGAGTCGCTTCATTCTTGATGCGTTCGACCTCGATGCTTAGCGGGGCGTCGACAATGTTGGTCGCCGTGACGGTCGCAACCGATGAAATGCTCGAGGTAGAAGACGAAGGACAGTCGGGCAACGGGATGGGAGTGATCTTTGGCGCCGCCGTGGGGTACTTCTTCGGGCATTTGCAAACCGTGCCGTTCTGGGCGAACTCGGGGTTCTTGAACAATTTGCATGTGCCGCACTTGTAGCCTCCAGAGCGTGGTGCTTGAGAGGAATCCGTCCGACGGTTTGTGTCGCCAATCATAGGGTTTTGGCCATCTTGCAGCAGGCTAGGGTGGAGTTGCGACCACTTTGAGTGGCACTTCTTGCACTTGTAGCAATTGCGGAGCTTTCCTGCGCTTCCCAGATTGAGGATGTCGTTGCCAAACGCATCACATCCGATTTTGAACGGGTTCTGGTCGCAGTACATGACATGTCTCATCGCGTGACGGCGGAGCTTGCCCTCCTTTGACATCGTCAGGCCGTTGAGGTCGGCGTTCTCAACGATGGCGTCGAGATCCATCGGCATGGGCAGCTCAGACGGCAAATATTCTGGAGGGGGGGGTGGTGGGGGATTTGCATGTGGCTCATCGGATTGCGTTGGACGGGGGGTGGCGCTGCGGCTGTCGGCGGCTCCGGCGTCGCTCATCTTCGTGTTCATGGCATCGATGTCGGTCAAGGCGCAGGCATCGGGAAGAAGCTGGAAAGAATGAAAAGACGTAGACGTTGTACGTGTTGAGGTTGAATGCAGCATCGCGTGAATCGCGCTGGTGCCGCGCGGGTCGTCGTTGGGCAAGAAGTCGTGGTCGTCGGCGGTGTCGTAGTTGACAAAGCAGGCGCCGCTGAGATCGTTGCAACTCTCGAGGACGAGCCCAGCAAAGAAGTCGTCAGCCTCCATGGGAAAAGTGGCAAGCAGGACTTTTCCTGGAAACAACTTTTGCAAGCTCCAAACTTGACTCATTTTTTCAACATGGTCGATGCGTTGAAGGATCTCATTCGCCGCCAACGCGATGACGCACAGAACGCAGGCGTCGGGTGCCCGTACAGCGCCATTTGTATCGATTCGTTCACGGTGCGCTACAACGGCACAAACCTTCTCGTCATCGGTCCTTCAAAGAACGTTGACACAATCGCAACCACGTTTGGCAAAATTGGAATGCTACTTCATCCCTATCTGGTGAATGGTGCCGTGACTCTATGGTACGCCGCCCCAAAACCTGCACCTAAGAAGTCGGTACCGCCTGCTCTTGTCGTCGCGGCAGTCTCGACAAGCGGCAGTCCGCTTCTGCAAGCTGACCTCGAGTCGGCGAGTTTGCCCACCGTCGTTCGGCACATTCTGCAGTTCTGCGCGATGCCATTTGAGTGCCTCGGCCTCTCGAAGTTTGTCAACGATGAAACTGTTCAAGCTCGATACACGCACCTTGTCCAACGCTTCTTAGATTCGGACAAACGTGAGGATCCGCAGACCGCAAAGCTGCTAGAGGCGATTCATAGTGCTCGCAATCGTTGCCTTGCGATCAACGCGCGCCGAAAGATCATGTTTGCAAACAAGTAGTCAGTATATTGCGACTATTACATGTTAGGGTTAGGGTAGCGGGAAGGCGGTCTGCTCTCCAAGCTCAAGCGAGTTCTTTTTATTTTTCCCGCCACATCACAAGCTGACTTCTTTTCCGACGCGACAAATCGGGCATCCGCGATGCTCGTTGTAATCGCACTCCGCACACACTTTGTGGATGTCGCACATTTGCATACGACATGGCCGATTGTCGTCGAAGGGCTCCAAGCAAATCGGGCATTCTGTCTGCCCTTCCATTATGGGTTTGACTTTACATCGCTCGTGTTCGGCGCACATGTCAACACACGCATTGCATTGAAACCCATCCTCTCCAAACCAATCGCGTACGACACATTCGATGCAGAAGCTCCCCGCTGCGACTGCGGGCATCTTTCGCTTGCAGCACTTGCACGTATCCATCAGGTTTGTACACTTCTTGCAGATTGGCTTTGAGCACATGTCGCACTCGTCGATGCAGTCGACGCACTTTACGGCGGAGCAAGAGTTGCATTCGTACGCACAGCGTGTGCATGTGGACCGCGTGCAAGCGGCCTCAGTACAAAGGAGCGGCGCAAAATCGTCGCAGACATGGCAATTCATTTTCAAAATAGGCGGGTTTTGAGTTGGCGGGAACAGGATTTTTTCAACTTACCGGCCAAACTACGGATCAGCATCTGACTCAAATTTTGCGAGGTACGCTTTGACCTTTTGGCGTGCTAGAAAGGTGCACAAGCCTCCTTGTATAGTGTCGTCCACATGCTGCCACGCAGCCGCCGTTACCGCGTCCGGTGCCTCCAGTTCCCAGGAAGAGCAAGGAATGTCGAGGTCGTCTTCGATGATAATATGTAGGTCTCTCGCATTCAGCCTAATAAATCCACCTTCATGCCAAAGAGATTCAACGCAATCATAGTCCGAATACGGCAAAGTCTTCCGTCCCAAATCGTACAGACCTGAACCTGACCAGGAGTACAATTCGATCGACACAGGCACCGCCCAGTAGTCAAATGCTTCTTCGCCTTCCTTCGGCTCGTAGCGCTTGAAGATCTTCTCGCCATCTACACACAAGCTTAGCGGCATGTACAATTGCAACCAGTCCTCGTTCCAATCGAACTGCGTCCCTGGCATCAAAACGCTCGTGCGTGCCAGGAGGGTACCGTCCTCAGAGTTCTTGATTGCCGCAAACAAAATTTCTACATGCTCAATGTCCAGGGTAAATACGGGACGGAAGAGGCACAGAAACTGTGTAAGCGAAGGAGGCGTCCTCGTTGCTCGCACTCTTGCTGCGAGGATGCCTCGTAGCAAGGAATCCTGAGCCCACACCAGCTTTGAAGATGTGAGCTTGTTTAGCCAGAAAGCGGGATGGGAGTCGACATGGTCCTCAAACAAGCAAAATGACGCCTTGCAGAGAACGCGGATCTGGAGCATGTCACGCAGACAAAGCCAATTGCAGATGTGCGCCTGCATCTCGCAGGGCAGCGTGGTCGTCATGCACTGGCGGACGGGCACGACAGGCACACGAACGACGGGCAAACAGGGTAGCTTCATACGCGTTGGCATTTAAGATTTTTTCGAAAACTTGCATTTTTTGGAACTTTCAGAAGTCACAGAAGTTATTTCAATGCCGACATCACGGCGCGTCACACACACCACATTCAAACTCATTCGCTGCCTTTTCGGCGACGGCATCGTCCACCGCGCCGAGAACGCATGAAACATGGCACCAACGGCCGCAAAGGGTGCACTCCATTTGAGAGTTGCGACCGATGTAAAACTTACCGCATATGCAGGACGCCAAAGGGTCAACATCCGGAGGGAGCGTCCTCCGCGTTGCACTCGCATAAACATAGAGAACGCACGAGAAGTCACCCGCTGCAACAGAATTGAGTTCGTCGACCTCAAAGTCGTAGTCTAGGTAGCGAATTTCGGTGGGTGCCTCGTCGTTATTGTTGATCATCAGGACTGCATTGTAGTTTGAATGCAGTGCATGGAACAGGTGCTCGTCTCGTGTTTTCTCCTTCGTCACAAGCTTGGTCCGCGCGGCATCATTCCGTATCCTATTCGGCAGTTCCGACCAGCCCATCGGAAGCGCCTGCCGCGTAGCTTCAATTGGGCGTCTCAACGCCATCCGTTGCAAAACGGGCTTCTGTCGCACAACCAAAGGCACTGAACATAGCTGAGCACGCACGCCCAAGTCCATGATCGCAGGAACGTTCCCAATGAGAGCCGCGTAGTGATCGACGCCATTCCATTCGATGTGCACGATCGGCGCCTGCGTCGCACTGCACTGCGTTTGATAGACGATGTCGTAGTTCCACAATTGCTCGCAAACTTCGTCCGTCTCAGAATCATAGTAGACGACTTGCTGATACGCTTGAGACACATGGATGGTCTTCTTGTTCCATATGACGCAAGTAATCTTGAAGTAATGACACAGTGCGAGAATACAAAGTGTGCTCCCAAACTCGCCATAGTCGTCTTCGTGCAGCAGCGGATAGTCGGGACAACGGAGAATGGCGTCAATTGTCAGAGCATCCGCCGAAGAGAGTGAGAGTGAGACATTCTCCTTGAGAAAGACATGAACCATGATGCGACACATGGCATCCATCCCTCGATCGCGAGGGGTCGGGTCAGTATACTCATCAGTAGACCCATGTTGAAGCAGACCGACACACATCAAAATGGCGTAAACCCAGCAGCTGCCATCGCCTTTGACCGACATACGCCGAAGACCAAGCGACGCATACATCAAGTCAGCGTCAAACGGAGTCTCATCCGTCAAAAAGGGAACTGCCGATTCGTCTGCTTTTGCAGTCGCTGCTCCATTCTCCTCCATGTCCTCGTCCTCGTCCTCTGTATCATCCTCCCATGCACGCTTGAGCTTCTGGACCTCATCAAACACCGCCGGAGTTTCTGTGACCCATCTTAACTCCATGCCTTTGCATTCTTCACCTTTGTGAACGACCTCACGCCATGCGACGATTTCATCGCGCCCATCGACAACCCGCTGCTTTCCAAGAGATAGTTTGGCGTCTCCTGTCGTGGCTTCTTCAGTATCCTCGGTGACCATGTCGTCGTCTCCGGTATCCATCTCCTCCGCAGCCCTTACAACCGCCGTCACGACGACCGATGTTTTAGCGTGCGTCTCCGCAGTTGTGGTCGACATTGTGGTCGACATTGGCATCGGCATGGGTAATGCAGACGCACTCCTTTCTTCCAAAGCGCAGTGGCTTTGAAGAACAGACGCGACGGCCGGTCGGACCGGAGTGTTGGTGATGGGCAAAATCGCTGCCATATGCTTGTTCGCTGTTTGCAGAGCCACTTCAGCGTCATTAATCGATGCGTCATGAACTGAGTTGAGTTGCGGTGTCAGGCTGCTCTTTAACGGGCTGTTCGTCAAAGAAAGCTGCTTCGTTTTCGAGCCCAAGCAAATGTGTCCACTCTTCGGTTTGACACCACACACTCCGCATTTATAACCGCCGCTGCGTCGTGCTTCGTTTCCAATTGCGCGTTTACTTAGCGAGATCTCATAGTCGCCAACGGCATTCGGCACACGACGTTGATTCCATCGCTGCTGACAACCCTTGTGACATATATAGGTGTACTGTTCTCCGCGCGTGGAGCCTCCAAGCAAAAGAGCCTGACAGCCACAGAAAGGACATGCCACACGGCCATCGTCCGATGTTCGCGAGGTAGCCACACCACTTCGTGCGCAAGGAACACTAGCATTTGTTGACATGGAATTCGTACATGACGTCTGTCCGTCGCCTTCCAATGTAAATTGCATTAGCTCGACAGCACCGATCATGGAGTCTTCGTCGTCATTATTAGCGTCGCGAATGAGCAGTTGCGAGGACTCGTCGCCCCTGCACAAGCTGGAGATCTGTTCAAACAACGAAGATGCATCTTCCATGAGCGTGTTTTTTCGAACTTGAGTTTGACAAGTTTGAAAAAACTAGTTTTTTGTTCATGTCTATCAACGACGATTGGTGCCCGGCCGAGCTTCTCCGTGTCCTTGTTTGCCTGCGCCACGGCTACGCGCGCTCCAAAATGGACGGCGAAGACCCAGATGTCGACACGCGCGTTATGAGCAACATTGACTTTGAGGCATGCAACGGCAAGCCGCACAAGGACAAGTCTTTCATGTACGACAGACGTCGCATGGAGCGGTATGCGATCACTACCATGCAAGCGTGGACGGAGTTTGCAATGACAAAGGGGGCCAGGGGTAGGAAGCCGCCGACGACAAAAGACTGGCGCGTCTTGGGAACCCTCTTGCAGCAATACAATGAGGAGATCAATTACGATTCCGATGACGAGTTGGACGTTGACGCTCTTGACGGAGAGATGTCGGACGAAGAAGATGAAGCAGACGACAAGGACGACGACAAGGACGACGACAAGGACGACGACAAGGACGACGACAATGACGACGACAATGACGACGACAATGACGACGACGACGGCGACGACGACAAGGACGACGACAAGGACGACGACAAGGACGACGACGACGAGTACGAACCGGACAACAACGACGACGACGACGACGACGACGACGATGACGATGACGATGACGATGGCGACGGCGACACGACGACGATTGCAAAGCGTGACATGTGCCCAAGCCTATGGAAGAAGACGATGAGCAAGAAAGACAAGAAGATGGCGATGGCATCCGACGACGACGATGCACCAAATGACGCAAACGATTCAGACGGTGACAACGACGGCGCTGCCGAGTCACGTTCTGTCAATTTACTCGTCTCGCCGAAGAAGAAGATGCGCATTGGTCGTGCCGATTAAGTGGCGTGTGTGGTGTGTTGAGTGTGTGAGTGTGTTGAGTGTGTGAGTGTGTTGAGTGACTGATTGAATGAGTGTTGGGTGACAAAGAACGACGAAAACAAAAACATTCGAGTGCCGATTGTTGGACTGCCCTCCGAACAGTGCACACTTATGTGTTTTTTTTTGTCTTAATCGTTTCGTTATTGAAGAGCCGTACTATTATCATGCGCAGGTCTCCGACGCCAAACGCCGCCGTTGCGTTTCATTCATCTGCAAATTGCGTAATTGCACACCGAAATGCACAAAAACGCGTTCCTTGCAGTCGCTCACATCCAACAACGCCAATCACCACCAAACACCGACATTCTATGGCGACGAGACTCATGCTCTCCCCAACTCTTGCACGCCTGTATTGCGCGTGTCAACTCAACTAAGGCTCGTCGTCGTCGTCCGTCTCATAGATCAACTGCTGAGACAGTTCACGAACGACCGACTCCTTGTCGGAGTCGACAACATCAACGCCAAAATCTTCTAGAAGCGATGACATCGCTTTGACCTTGGCCTTTTTGAACAGGCGCCCGGCGATGATATTGACGGCCTTGTCGACAAACTCCTGAGAAAGCTTGCCGTCGTCATTCGCAATAGAAGGCTCTGCCTGAGCCTTCCTCTTAGATGAGACATTGGAATTGTCTTTGACATACATGAAGCGATCGTCGCCCGTGGGACACACAAACTTCAGAGAGGCCAGCTTCGCGTGCTCATCGGACAGGCGGAAATCGAGGAGTGTGACATCCTGAGAAGACGCATCGGGCTTTGGCACATTGGGCTGTTGTGGCACATCGGGCTTCTTGCTCTTCTTGGCCTGTGCCGCAGGCGAAACACCAATCATCTTTTCCGCTGCCGGCTTCTCATGCTCTTTCTTGAAGCGACGCATGACCTCGGCGTGAATCAAAGCATCGTCAGTGTGCCCTTCAGCACGCAGCTCGGCAGCAACCTCATTGCAGAACGTCTGCATCAGCTTGGCTTTGTTGCTGTCGTCGGCAACGTCGTCATCTTCCGTCGCATCAATGACGGGCTCCGCCTTGACTGTCTTTTTGCGCTTGTCTTTCTGTCCGGACATGAGGCGCTGAAGCATCTGTTCTTTGTTCCCGGATGTGGGCAAACCGTTGGCGGCGAGCGCCTTCTTGAAGAAATCAATCGACATTTTTTCGTTTTTTGAAACTTAACGATTGAAAAAACTGTTTTGTTTTCATGGATCCGGAGAAGAACAAGCGCCTCTTGTTTGATGCATTGGGCGCAATGGGTATGCGTGCGTCGATGACCGATGACGCAAGCGACATGATGCGCCGCATCCTTTGCAAGCCATCGGGTGTCTCTACCAAATCGTCAGATGTATCAGTGTTTTCATGGGACGTGTGGTCGCAGACTGAACGTGTCAAACTCTCCAAAACCTACACGGGAGACGAGCTGGAGAAGGAGTTGGACGAACGCTGGCAGTTTGTCAAACGCAGTCTCGTATCCAAGGACATGATGCCTTTGCCGCCAAACATCGCAAAGGATAATCGCGAAGAGATTCACAAACAGGGCTGGCGACTCGCGTTTGTGGACAAAGACATACAATACTATAAGCACAAAGACGGCAAGCGCAAAGAAGGTCGGTTTGATACATTTGCACGAGGCAACGAGAATGCGGAAAGCGTCTATGCGGAAAGCGTCAGAGAGCAGGTACTGTGGGCAAAGCAAGACAGACTTTTGGTTTGCGGCCAACCGCCCGCTGACAACAGTTCTTCTGACGGTCCAAAGGACAGTCGGCTTGTCGAGCAGGTCGACATAGCGACTGTGCGTCGTCGCCTGGCGAACTTTCTTACTACCTGCCCTATGTTATCGGATCCGCACATTGCTGCTTCGAAGCTCGCCTTTGCGATGTTGCCACCCGACGAGACTGTCATCACCCCACACCTTTCGGAAACGCATAAGCGCAAGGCGGTGGAAATTTGGGACAGCGTGGTCATGAATCCGCGGTCCCAGAAAGTTTCACATATGGAAGCCGTAGCAGCGCCGGCATTGCAGCAACCGTCGTCGGTGCCGGCTGCGTCGGTGCCGGCTGCGTCGGTGCCGGCTGCGTCGGTGCCGGCTGCGTCGGTGCCGGCTGCGTCGGTGCCGGCTGCGTCG
>MDTG01322159.1_pt1 | contig 34388 bp, 12 predicted proteins | sample 811421 | NCBI WGS metagenome assembly MDTG01 (sample SAMN05326645, study PRJNA326480) | marine metagenome | isolation source: seawater | place: Pacific Ocean: South East | collected 2011
TTCGCTTGGACCACCTGCCTTAAAGTTTGGCTGAGTAAGCTCGCAACCCCGATCTCCAAACGGGCGCATCCCGTACTCCACAATGTCAGGCTGACCTGTCGGACCACTCAACTCACCAGCGGGATCAATGATAAGGTAATCGCCTTTCTTGACCCCCACGTTCAAGTAGTCGATCTGCCCGTCATCCAAACCGACGTTGGTATCCGTCAGATAGTTGATGGACTCAGCAAAAATGTCTGCTTTGGTTGCACCGTCGCCAGCCTCGGCGGTGTTCCACGCCACAACTCCACCTGATGCTGAGTACCCATTACCTTCGCCAGCGTCGTCGGATAACGATGCTTCTCGCCTCATCAAGACACTATCTGTCGCCAACTCAAGCAGTTCTTCATTTGACTGCTCATGCGGCACGGGGGCTTGCTTCAAGTAAATCTGTACGGGGTCGTCTATTTCAGGAGCTTCACCGATGAACCCTGGCGGTGAGATTTTTAGAGTCGTGCCGTCAATGACGCTTGCGATTTCTGCCCAACCCTTCATTTGTCCAGTCACGGGATCAATGACGCGAAGAATATCCCCACCGTTAATGTTCACGTCTTCGTTGTCGCACGGACCAAGCTGTGTTCCATCGCCACTAAGCTCAACCGTATGGAAGACGTTGCCTTCGGTGTAGGACTGTACTTGACCTTTTCGGATCTCGTAAGCGAACCGCAATGAAGACATGGCGTCTGCTAAACCAAGCAGTGCATCATGAAACCGCCTGATACGCCGCACCGTAAACGTGACATGTTCGGTAAAAGGGTTCTCCATGTCGTCAATGAAATGGTCGATTGATTGCCGCTCGCCCACCTCATCTGCGTTGAGCGTGTTTGCGTCATCAATCAGTTCACTCAGACCCGTCACCAAGGACCGCTTGTTTCGACTCAGGTCAAAGGTAGATCTTGGGAAGCTCGGCTCTAAAAAGATGCCCGCCTCCATCCACAGACTTAGCGCGAACTCCGTGCCAGGTAACAAGCAATTCAAGGCTCCTTCATCTGCGCTGTTTTGGTTGACGCGGGTGAAGTCCAAGCCGCTGAGATCAACGTAATCGGGGATATTGTCGTAAACTGGCGCGTTGATGTCTGATTCAAACTCTCCGAGTGTAGACGGTGTTGCCTTAGCCACTAAGAGCGTTTTCTCTGGCACATCTCCGCTCGCCACCTCTGCGGGTTCAATTCGAGAGCCTGTGTAAACACCATCCTCATCCTCAAAAGAGCCACCACGATTGGCTGAGAATGAGACTTCCAAAGCATCTCTCGCCCACTGTTCCATTCGGTCGTTAGTGATTCCGATGCTCACAAACCCGTACACGGCTTGGTCGCTACACCATGCTGTTTCACCCGCAGCTATCAAATTGTCTTGAGGATAACTGAGAGTGTTGTGGTTGTAGCCCACCAACCTCTCATCTCGTTCGGTGACCTCAGTGTGCTTTATGCTGACGCTGAAGTACCGCGCACCCGTGATCTTCTTGCCGACCATAGATGCGCTGGCACCCAATAGATTAGCCTTGAGCGCGTCATCATCTAAAGCAACTCCATCGTCGTCCACAAATGGGTCGCCGTTGGCATCAGCTATGTCCGTTGTATCCAATACGAAGTAGCCTGCTTCACCCCCTGCGAAAATGCTTGTGTAGGCAACCTTCACAACGGATGAAGACCACGCTTCGTCTTCGAGCGAAGACGTGACCATACTCATTAGTATGTACAGAGAACCTGTGTTTTCCCAACCCGTTTTCGCATCGGTCGGGAAGTTGTCACTCATTGCAAGGCTACTCGTATAGAGTCGAACCTCTCCATCTTCTTCTACAATGTTGGTGATAACGGGCAGTCTCAGGTCTAACGCGCCCCGCATATCCACCTTCACAGTTTCTTCAAGCGGAGAAACGGGTCGGACAGGCGGCTCGGCTAAAATGGGCAAGCCCCCATCGTCTAAACCATCGGGCGTTAGGTTTGTGTCGCCAAACGACTGAAGCGCGTAACGAACCAAGTGGGTGCCAACCTTTGAAGACGCCGCACCCTCACGACCCGCACTGATGTAGACCACATCGCCAGTCACAACCTTAGAGCAATCAAAAGACACTTCATCGCTATCGGACGCATCTACGGTATCAACGCCATGATCTTCACTGTCATAGTTCGCAAACAGGGGAGAGATGATGTGATGGTTGAGGATCGTTTCAGGGATACTGTCTGCGCCATCTTCTTCTCTATAGATTCGCATCGCCCCTTGTGCCTCTACAGGCGTCACCACAGTGCCTTTAACGGGGATCAAATCAGACGACGGGATAGCCGACGCCATCATGTTTTGCCCCACACCAAACGAAATGGGTTGATTCCCATGCCCCTCAAACCCACAGACCTTCAGCTCTCCGACGCCTTCCGTCCAATAGCCGACGCCTTCTTCGGTGAGGTTATCTGCACGGTCGTCCTCCCAAGCGTGTCGCCGTAAGAACTCGAAGTTTTCACCGCCATTGACGTGGGATTTGTCATTACAGTTTGAAGCTGTCGCCACATACTCATGGTCTGCCCACTTCGGGCTACCGTCGGCATTAAGTGCGCTGTCGTCCCAGACCAGCGCGTTGACTTTGGAGACGTTCAACGAGATGTGCTTCCCAACGCCAGAAATCGGGTGCGCTGGCGAGATCAAGCTCTCTGGATCTTCAGGGTCAACGACAAGTCTTGGTAAAGACCGTCTTGCATCCACAGGGCTAACGAACGTCAGTCGGTCTGACTTAATGAAACCGTACGCACCGCCCACTACGCTCAGAGACACATGGAACTCTTCGAGGGCTTTCCCGTCGCCAAACTCAGGGGTTGCGTGTTCCCCCTCTACGTTGGTCAGGCTTGTGTAGCGACGCTCACTGAGCCAAACAGGACCATTCACATAATCCAAATCCAAGGAGTCTGACGGTGTGACCCCATCGTCTTCCATCAGGGGGTCGGGGTCGATGATCTCGATGTACTTCTTAGGCGCGAATGCCGCGTCTTGGTACTTCGACCAAGGAAACCAAGGACCGAGCTTATTTGGGTCGTAACTTGCGTCGGCAGGATCTAACTTGAGGTCTTCGGGGTGAAGCGTTTCGACCATCAAGACGTTGCCGCCTAAAGCATCGTCTGTGTAGAACCACAGTCGCCCTGTTTCACCGACCACAACTCCATCAAGGGAGATCTGAAAGACGTGCGGAGAACCGCCAACGTAGATTAGCGCGTCTTCGTTGGTTCCCATTGTGACTTTGCGGATAGACAACACCGTCTCAGGGGAGCCATCATCATCATCGTTTGAGGGGTCGAACTGAGGAACACCCTCAGCGTCAACGGTAAGCTCTGCGCGTTTTAGTAACGTCAAATCAAGTTGAGTTCCGACGCCTGCTTTCGCCAGAATGTCATTCAAGCCACCTGTGCTGGTCGCAGCCCCATCTGAGTAGTCGAAGAAACCGCTTCCATAAGGCACACCGTCAGTTGCACTGCCGTCATCGGTTGCCCAAGCCAACACCTCAAACTCAAACCGAGTCAACGTGTAGCCGCCCACCCAAGGCTGTACAGGATCGTTGCCAACCAAGATACGCTCGTCTACGCGAACACCCTCAATGCTGTACGGGTTCGGGTCAGTAAAGGAACCGTGGATGGCAATGATGTTCTCGATCTCATAGTCGATTGCATCGCCTTGTTTGGTTTGCGTCACGAAGCGAGGCATGCCGATAACAGAATACTTAGAACCACCAAACTCACGGACTTCAATGGACCCGACAGAGTGTAGACCTTCGATGCCCCGTGTTGCTGCCTCTCCCGTTCGGGATGCCTCAACCAACATCAGGTCACCCTCTCGCAAGTCACCGATACCAGTGCCTTCCGAATAGCTTCCTTCTTCGGCAACGGGCAGCACGTTTGAAAAGAGTCGCAAGCCTTCGGATGCGGCGGGTGAGCAAAAGTCCAGCACCTCATCAGGATAAACAGCAAGCCAATCAGGTACGTGGGTTGAGTCGCCAGCCGCGCCGTCTGTCATCAAAATATCGTAGACCGACCCCATCGCTTCACGCAGGCGGGTCAGTTCCGTATTGGAAGCCTTCATGTAGGGCAGCGTGTAGTCACCCGCATCGTTTCGCTCACCACCAAGTAGGGCAGGGATGAACAACGGCGTCACGCTCTTATTGAAGAAATGGACTTCACCCTGAATCCGCTGATTCGGGCGCATTTGCTTTTGCCCCGTCATTTCGTGCAGACCAATAAAAGGGTCGCCCCACTTTGGAAGCGTAATGTCTCGAATACGACCGCTGGCGAGGACGCTCACATCTTTGCCCACGTTGTAATCAGGAAGCATCTCTGAGTACGTGTTCAAATCAGACAAGGATACATCATCTTGGTTTAGCCCCTCGATAACGCCAGCACCCAAGGAGATCGTTAGGGTGTCGGATTTCTGCAAGACGATCTTTTCGGGTCCGTTTTCGCCTGACTCATCAATGATGAGATCGCCGCTCGGGATAATTCGCAAGTCACCGTCGGAGTTCTTGTACCCAAAGGTCATCACACAACCCTTGATGATCTCGCCAACCAGCACGTCGCGATAAACGTCTTCGCCTGCAAACTCGATGTTCTGATTGAACTTCGGCAGAACAAACGTCCCGTCTGGCTTGCCGAACATTAGCCGTAAGCCCTCAGACCAAGGAGGTGTGTGGTCTTCCCAAGAGCCTGTGTTCAAGTCAGGGACGCCCTTTTCGGGATCAAGGCTGGCTAAGGCTTCAACTTTAGGTTTGCCGTCCACAACAGGAAAATCAGCAAACTCCAACGGCGTCGCAATAGCCGCTGGTCGTGGGTTTGCCGTAAAGGAGTTTTCATTTAGCACCCCACCGTCAAACAACACCTCATCCAACTCAGGGAAACCGCGCTCTTTATAGCGATAGACACGCGCACGTTGTGTTCTTGCACTCATCGTGACGCTTGAGATGCCATTAATCGCCCCAAGAACAGGGTTCTCAATGCTACCAATGGTGTCTTTGTACGTGCTGCGCCATTTGCCCTTACGCTTCTTAAAGAATGTGTAGATGCCGAAATCACCCTCTTTGGGATCGGCACCCGCGCCAGGGTAAGTGGTCGTAAAGTAGTTCGCCCTTGTGGGGAAGATTCGGCTCATCCAATGGGTGTCGCCCATCGACTTGACCTGACCCTTGATCTTCAAGTTGAAGAATGGGAAGTTTTTGACTGCGTAAGCTCGGTAGCCAACGAGAACTCGGTCGTCCACGTCGTTCTTAACGAACCTAAACTGGTCGTGTTCCATGAGCTTTCGCATGTCCGACTCAGGGAAACCGCCTTCCAAGTTGTCATAGTCGTCAACAGTGAAGTCAAACGGGGAGACAATCATGTCACCCTCATCAACCAACACATCAGCATCTCCAGGCAAATACGCTGCAAACGCATTTCCATAGCAGTACCTTGGATTCAGACGACCCGTGACGGGGTTCTCAAACCCTCTCGGTGTCCACTCCATGCCTCTGCCAACCCAAAATCGGAACTTGCCGTCGCGATCCCCGACAATCTTTCCTGTCGCTGCCTCATTGATTTGCTCGAACGCAACGCACACTGAATTGAAGTAAGACAAATATGAACGGGCTGCACGGTCCCTGTCATAGAGATGGTCCTGCTCGGTCTTCACTGAGATACGACCTTGCTCCCAATTCTTTGTCGAGGCTCCACCAAGAGCCGAACCATACGAAGCCGACTTGGACGATGCCTCTTTGATGATGTTCTGAGCAGTCTCACCCGCAAAGTCCAGCAAGCCAAGCGAACGGTAATAAAACGAGTCGTGCGCTCTATAGGAATATGTGCCGACAAGTGCGTTGTTTAGAATCCCGTTTTCCTCATTCGGCGCCACGACGTGCTTGAACCGAAGCTCGAAGGCAGGAAGCACAGCAACCCCACCTTCAACTTTGGGTCTCAAGATGCGGATACGAATACGCCTAAACGTCAACCGCTGGTCAGCACCTAAGTATTCTTGGAATGGGTGCTGGAACGTAATATCGCCCGTTTGGGGATCAGCAATATATTCTTGAGTTGGTGCCAAGCTGCGACCTGGCTTAACATTCCCGTCATCATCCAGCTCACCCCACAACACCACGTCTGTTTCCATGTCGGCAAGGTAGGGTTTCTGGTTGCCGAGGTAGGTCGTTGGTCCTGGTGGGTAGATGGGTCGAGTGCTGACCAAGATCTCATCTTCGCCGTAACTGATGCCCTTGGATAAAGGCGGCGCGATACTGACAGTTGATTTAGACCCGTCATCAGACAAGCTGAGACCCGTCACAGTGTAAGGGATACCGCCAGCTTCCATGACCGTGCCAATAAACAAATGGCGAGCCAAGTTCGCGTAAAACACAATCTCGTTTCGAGTCTGTGGCGTTCTTTCAAAGTAAACCTGTTTGGGTGTGGGATCAGTCTTGCCATGCACCAACAGCTCACCGAGCGGCACAAGAAATCCGTGAGGGGAAACATCTTTGGCAGGCCATACTGCTGACGACGGTGTTTCAGAAATGACCACGGGGTCATTGGGATCAACGACCCGTGCAACTGGATATTCCGTGATCAGGCTGCCTACATCGTTACCTGGCGCTCTTGAACCTGCCCCCTGTGAAGGACTTTGTGGAAAGAAGTCCACGGTGGTCACATCGGTTTCCGCGTCATAGCCCACGGTTTTGACGTAAAAGGTAAACGCACCAAGGCGCATAAGCTGACCTGCATACAAGTCATCCGTTCGATCACTCAGCAACTCAAACGAATTGGTCTTGCCCTCAATGGCGAAGGGTGGACGCCATACAGGAGGTGCAGAGACAGTGTATGAGGACTCCCCACCAAACGCTTCAAGAACGCCGTATGTGATGGTGACCGCACGACCACCCAAGTTCCACATACGCATGGGGTCGCCTCGCGGTGCCAGCATTCCACTTGGTAGTTCTTCTTGAGAGTCGGAATCTCCACCGCCTGCTTCCGCACTCTCAGGGATCTCATACTCAAACGAGATTTCGTTCTTCTCGTAGTCAATGCTGCATTGAATCAACCCGCCAACATTCGCCATCTCAGGACCGACGTAGACGACTGGCTCAATGTCTTGGCGTACTGTCTTCCCTTGTGGGTTGAAGGTGTAGGTTGTGCTGTCCACCCGCTCACATTCTTCCGCACGAACAAACAGGGGAAGGAACTCTTCTACCAGAGGCAGAACCTCGCCATCGTCATCCGTAAGGAGAACGCCTGCGGAGTCCGTCGTTCGGTAAGAAGACTCCACAATCTGACCTTCATTCAAAGGCTCTCGGAACATGAAAGCACCGAGCATTGGATTGAGGAACACATCGGTTTGATCTTCGGTGACCATACGCGACACCCAATAAGCTCGCGTTCCCGCTTCACTGTGAGCATCTATGTCAGCTTGGCTAAAGTGGACGGCTCCCGTGTCAGGGTTCACTTCCACAGACCCTTGCGGGATCAAGTCAGCGGAGAAAGGCGTCTCTTCAAACACCACCGTTGCTTGTCCGTACAGAGCCAAGATTTCTTCACTAAACTTGAGGTAGTGACTCTCAAGGGACCACTCAACCCCTTCGGGGTTCTCGGAAAACGCCTCATCATTCTCAACGAGAACAATGTCAGACCATGGCACTTCGAGGGTGGCGATACGCAACTGAAAGGCACCGACAATATCACTAAACTCGTCGATGACCACCGAACCGTCTTCATCTACCTCGGACAGATGGTTTGAGAGATCGCACCAAGGACCATTTCCTAACTTCAACGAGTTGTTTGCGAGATCACCCATCTCGTACCGCTTCAACCATCGGACAGTTACGGGAACACCCTCACTGTAAAGATGCAGCCCAAGTCGTACATGAACATCGCGCTCACGTTGCAGGTCACGACTGACTTGAGCAATCGGTTGCGTCGTTGACCAATCCGCTGAAACATCACCTATTGGACTGAGAATGTTGACCAAAAAGGTTTCGGAAGGCAGGTGGTTGAACCGTTTGTAGACGTAATCGACAAGCAGTTGGTCGTCGATTTCGTCGAGCATCCCCATAGAAAAGAGTTCCCAAGATACAGGTTCTTCAGTCGTTGCGGGGAAGGGGGGATAAACGTGAAGCTCACCATCGCCGACATGCTTAATGACATAGGAGCCTTTCGCCTTACCTGTCATCACCTTTAGCCTGTCGCCATTGGTCACACCCAATGAGGCGAAGCCACCACCTGACAAAGCTGCGGTGTCGTCGTAAAACTTATCGTCGCCTTCAGTAAAGGTTCCCTTAGAACCCCGACTCAACCTTGCCCCAATCTCTTTGGTGAGAACGGCTGTGCCTGAAAGACCGTCTTTAACGAAACGGTATTCCTCACCATCGGTGTAGAACTGGTACCCTGGGTCACCGTCAGGCTCTCTCGCCTTAAAGCAACCACCAACCACAGGGTGTAGGCTCTCAGGGATCACGCTTGGGTAGCCGAAGTTGATTGTCGATACAGGCGTCTTGGTTCGGAACGAAAGAGCCTTACTGTCGAGCCATTGGAAACGCTTTTCACCAAACGTGGCGTAAATGTTGTCCATGTGAGTCAGTGCGCGTCGATAAGGTCCGTCTTGAACTTCAAGAAAGACACCCTCATCCACACCAGCTACGTCCTCCAAGGGAGGCTCGCGCAAGTAGAAGTGTGGGGATGCCGTAATGTCACCCAAATAAAGTTCTTCGATACGGTTGAGGCTTCTAAAGTCAGGGATGCCCTTGCTTCCCGTCTTATCGAACGGTGTGCGCCTGAAACCCATACAAGTACCATCATCAGGCAACCAGTTTACGTCATACGCCGTACCAGCCACTTCAGCACTGACAGGGTAGATTGTACGCCAAAAGGGATTGAATCCCAACGCAGCGCAGCCTGAAAGGTCTTTCTCTCCTGAAGCTCCTGGCAAGATCTCAATGCTTCCCTCGCCAGAGGGGTTGGTCAGGAATAGCAGCCCCCCAACTTCACCTGCCTCATAATCGGTATCCGCCAACACTTCGTTCAAGCTGGCTGCGACCTCCGTTGCCGAGTAGGTGACGGGATCGGGCGTGTAAGAGCCTGTTAGTGACAAGGCGTTCCAAGTAACCCACTCTGACTCGCCAACGACGAACTGCAAAACCTCATCGCCACGTAAACTGTAAGGACCGCTGATGCGCGAACACATGCGAACACTTGAGGCGTACGTCGCTGGCGTGAAGTCTGTGTTCTGGAAATATACGGGTCGGTTCTTCCGAATGTCTGAGGTGACAGCCTTTCGGTTGAACTTAACCGCGCTGTCCCCCTCATCCTCTCCGTAGGAGATGAAGCAATCTTTAAGAGAAGGCTTCTTATCATTGAAGTCGTCGTCCTTTTTCACCTGCATGTTTTTGAAAGGTCGGTTGGGTGTGAAGATAAAGGTGTCTCCAAGCCCTCTTGGAGAACGCTTCAAACCAGACGCGTAAGAACGTGAACCAATCTTTTTAGACAAGTCGGGCTTGCGCCCTGTTCCGTCACCCACAAGTCGAACGCCTGAGATGCCGAGACCTGGGGCGGGGATCGCTAAAGGAACGGTTGCAGCCGTACTGTTGAAGGCTTCCGCGATCTTTCGAGGTGCCTTCATCGGCTGCGCGATGCGAGACATGGCAACGCCATCGTAATAAAGCGTCGCACCTGTCCACAAAGAATTAAAGTCAGGGTTTGGGTCTGTGACCTCTCCCATGTCAGCCTTCGTAATATCCGCATCACTCAGTTTGACCTGACCTGTCGATAAGGCAACGCCTACCTGACCCGATTGTGGTTCGATACCTGACAACTCCGCTTCGGTGTCTGCAAAGAGAACTTCTAACCACCGCCTGTTCCCTATACGAAGCAGCGGTCGCTCTGTCGGGCTTGGGATGGGGCAAATGAAAAGGGGTTGAATATCGCTGCCCTTGATCTTGCCGACCAGCCCCTCGGACTTCTTTGAAAATGAGTCGGGTGCATACCAAACGGTTTGACCTGCATACAGTGAGAACACGGCTGGGTTCCAATGGATCTTACCGCTCTTTTCACCAATGACAGCTATGGGGGCAGGGTCGATGGAGCCGAAGTCAAAGGCTTCGTCATCAACGACAGTATCGTTGACAACCAATATCCCCCGATAGCCGATAGCCGCTTCGGGATCATCACCCAATGGGATTGAGCCTGCGTTTGGCAAAGTACCCAACCGAACCATCGCCATCGAATCTGGAATCTGAGAGCCTGCGAGGTAGTCTCCAATAGACAGATTTCTCGGTCGCGGAGATAGTTGGATAGTCGCTTCTTCCAGCAAACCAGCTTTAATGATCTGCCCACCCTTATAGGGCATCCACTTTTGTGCCTTACCGTTCCAACCGAATCTCGTTTTTCTTATGTCGTTTCGGGTCCACCAGAACTTTGGTCCTGCCAGATAATAGGACACCTCAAGCACTTGATCCCTACGGTCATTCGACAGCGAAGGGTTGTCTCCCCCGTAAGGCTTTAGAACATCTCTGGTATAAGTCGTGTCCAGAATCTCAATCAACCCGTTAGCGGGGTCGGTCATCCGAAGATGCCCTGAGTCTGCTCTTAGTGTTTTGATGTTTTCTTCGATTTGTTTGACGTTGCCGCGCCTTACTTTAATGTAGTTGATCCCGACAACTTCACGGTTTCCATCATCCGTAAGAACCAATGTGGAGCTTCCCAAGGTGGACTTAAAGACCTTTACTGCCCCCACGACAAAGAACTCAGGGGTTTCTCCCTCTTGCTGAAAAACAGTCGTCAGACGAAGGTTATCAACGTCGATGACCTCAGCGACTTCGACCGCGTAGAAGTTGTCGCCATCGACAGTCTCTTCTTTCATTAAAAGGAGACTGCCCACAGAGAGTTGAGAGACAAAATCTGTGCCTGCACCGCTTACCAAGTCTGAGCCATTCTCAAACGAAAGCACACCCTTCAGCAGCTCTAAAGCGGATTGCAAGTCTTCGTTGTCATAGTAGTTGGTGGAGATCACGCCACCACTGTCAGCGGCATTCTCGATGGCTTCCGCAACACCGCTATTTTCATTGGCAACGCGCATTTTTCCCGTAAAGGGGATTTTCACCGTTCCTGTTGTGACAGGCTCACCGTCTACTGGAGATGTTGCGATATTGGCTGTGTTCGCCGCGAATACGAGATGTTCTGTACGTTGGTCTTCCTGACCGATAATTTGCGCTGCATGATATTGGTCTACGCACGGGTGGGTCGCCTCATCCTCACCCCAAACCTCGACGAACCTATCCGAGAAGCCAAAAGCCAACCCCAAATCAGAGTCGCTGTCTGCTTGGGCGTAAGCTCGCTTCACGTCGAAATCAACACCACCTCGCGGTGCGCCTGTTTTCGGGTCGTTTGAGGGCGCAACTCGCGGTCCCCTCAGTACATGTCCATCAAAATCGCTCAATCTCTACACCACAATGCTTGTCGGTGAAAGCCCCGCTGCAATAGCGGGAGCAGGTGCCACAGGTGCTACAATACCCGTGCCGTTCAACCCCCCAATCATCATTGCCGCGATCCCGTTTCCAAGACCCGTTGCCAACTGAGGCGATAAAATACCAGGCCCCAAAGCCGTTATGCCCGCCTGTAACGCAGGGATCAAGGTCGCAGGGTTTGCAAAGGTGCAAACGGACACGTCACCCCCACCAGACGTACCAACTGAAGCCCCCGTGTATAAACCCGTTTGTGAGATGGAGTTTGCCACACCGACTGCTACCGCCGTGGCGATTTCTGGTATCTGTATGCCAACCAGTCCCGAACCCCAACACGCCCCAATAACGATAGATGGATTTGGAACGCAGGTGAGTTTGCCTTGGACCATACCTGCACCCGCCGCACCCACAGGCGTACCTCCCATGAGAAACAGGTTTGCAGGGTTAGAGTGAAGCCAAGCCATCACTCCGATTCCGATACCTTCGCTCAACGTAAACCAACTTGGACCGAACAAGCCTGACGCCGCTCTGATGTTGGCTCCAATCAATGAGGATGGGACTGGCATGGCGACCCCCTAAGAAATGAGTGTTCCCGCTGCGAAGTTAGTGCAGATCATCAACGGGCGACCAGATACGGGACACAGCGATCCCGAAGTGATTGCGAAGCCTGGTGCCGCTGCATTCCCAGGTGCAGTGACAACATGGCTTGCTGCGACGGCGGTGTTGACGCCCGATGTGGTAGAACTGATCGCTACTGATGCGACTTGAGAGATAGCCCCCGCCGCCGCCGTTTGTACGATAGCCCCCGTTGCGACAGTGTTGATATGACCCGCAGGGCTGTGAACAACCGAGTTGGGTCCAACTGTAGACGTGTGTACGCCAGCCGCCAGCACTTCAGTCTTCATTCCCGTACCCATGATCTCGGTCTTATCTCCGAGAACGTGCTTACGCATCACGCTGCCCATGAGCATAAAGTAGTCATCTTGAACTAACTGTGGGGCGACGGCACCCGTTGCGGGATTACAAGGGATGCTGACTTTAAGACATGGACCTTCAAGGGGGTTACCCCCGCTGTGTGTTCGAGTAGTCGTCTTCGTGGACATTTCCTCTACGGAACCACCCGATAGGGTCATCTTGGACCCTGAGTTGAGTACGACTTGATCCTTAACCTCTGCGATCAACCCCTTTGCATCAGTGAACCGAAACTTGTCTTGGGTAACGAAGTCGATATTCCTACCTGACTCAACCTTGGCGTTACCTTGCTTTGCTCTGATGTGAACGGCAGGCGCATCTTTTGCTTGGCTGTCTTCCGCTTCAGAAGTCAGGTTCATTGCAGAGCCTTCGGGCATCGCCCGATTTCCCTCAATGACAACACCGCTGTTCTGAGACTCCAAGGTGAGTTTGGTGCCTGCTCTCACAGTGGTTTCTTCGGAGGATGCGAACTCAAGTGGGCTTGCAGTCGAAAACTTGTACCCGTTCTTGACGAATATCTCTAAGCCATTTGCCAATGACGCAATGACTTTGCCGTCTTTACGAACGGCAACCCAAGTTGATGCTTTTGTGGTGTCAGTTGGATTGACCTTCAGCAAGGTCGCTGCATGGTCTCCCAAGGGTTTCCCGATACCCGATTCCAACACGCCTTGGCTTCCATCCAATCTCGCGGCAATCGGCTTTCCGTACAACTTCGGTTCTTTGTAGAAGTTGTTACCAACGACAGTGCCAAGAACAAACTCAGCCAGTGGGACCGTCCCACCGCCCCTTTCTGACGGCAATCGGTCTGCATCGAATCCGTCAGTCTGTTCTGTTACGGGCAACGTCCCGTCAGCAAGGTGTTCAACCTCGACGCGGTATTCGGGGTACATTTTGCCATTGGACGCCCCATCTACAACGGCTCCAATGCCACCGCCATCGGCACTTGGATTCATACCAAAACGAAAGAATCCTTTACCGCCATAATACGAATAATCGGTACTGGCGTCTTCAATTCTTCCGTCTTCCGAAATGAAACCGCCGTTATACAGGAATGCAAAAGGGTCGAGCGACCCCACATTGATCCCACCTGCTTTTTCAAACAGGTTGTCACCATACAAGCCTTCGCTTTTAGCGTCTCTACGGAAGGGCAGGGCTGGGTTCAAGTAGCCTGTGGTTAAGCGACCATAAACGTCGTCCTCCCAACCCTCGGTGTCAGAAAGAGCGGTCAGGTAGTCTGCAAGATTAGTGGTTTCCCAATTTTGCCCGTCGGTGAACACCTCTCTCGGAAGAATATCCGCATCACGTTGCGCTGGTCCTGCGTAGACTCGCGTTCCTGATGTTGCAGTGTGTTGCGCCACTGAGCGCATGACCATGCTTTGATCCTGATCCCGAAGAACAATCTCGTTTCCGCGCCTGTTTGCCAAACGAGCGGACTCATCTAAAACCAAGTCTGCCCCTTGTGCAGAGGACGCGACGAAGTTGCCTGGTTCCATGTGTCGCAGTTTCAACCGCTTGCGCTCGGCTGCGCCATTAACAAGCCTACGGACACCGTACATGTCCATACCTTCGCCATGCTCTTGCTCTTGTATGGCCAACCACTCTTGCGCCATGCTTGGTGGGGGAGGGAACCAGCTTAGGATCAAGGGTCGTCGGGCTGAAGCCTGACCGCTTGAGTTGCTTGAGATCCAACCAACGACACAGAAATCTCCGATGGATGGCATCAACCCGACAAAAGAGCGACTACCACCACCAGGATAAGTGATCGGAGCTGGAAATAAGGACTTGTTTTCAGGACCAACCGAACCCGCGAGTCCTTGGAGCGTGGCTGTGTGGTTTTCGTAATCAACGAAGATTATCTTGCAGATCGCAAGACCCCACTGAGACCACCCTGTACCCGTTTTTCCTGCTTCAAGCTCAAGTGCTTTTTGATGTTGAAGTTCAAGGTTGGCGCCTTCAGACATTGCTTACCTCCTAAGAGACTGTACCCAATGGAGGCTATAGGCAGACCACCCGTTAAATGGGAGGGGGCTAATCGTCGATAACGATATTGGTCCCACCACCTGAGCCGACTTCTTCATCTTGAGAGCCGCCATCAGCGTCAGGGTCCAAATACTGACGCGCCGTTTGATTGCCCTGTAAGTAGGCTGCTTCGTCTTCGGCACGTTGTGCAGCTTCTTCCTGTGGACTAAGGCTGGCACCAAATGGATTGCGCTGTACAGACTTGTGGTTCAATGCGACCTGCATCTTAGCTGCTTCCAACTTACCAAAAGCCGCCGCCAACTGAGGGTCGTCTGGCTTCTCACCAGCAAAGGCTCTGCCCCATTGCCCAAACTTGTCCACAGCACTGGCAAAAACGGAGTCTTCACCCCAACCCTGTGTGATGGTGTCAAAGTCAACTTTGGTGCGAGGCTTCTCTTTCTTGCCTCGATACTCATCTTGAATGGGGAAGTGGGAGCCAGCGGCTTCCGCGATCTGTTGCTGGACCGTCTTGACCACATTGGACTGACCCTCTCCATCAGCACCCTCTGGCATCACGTAGATAAACGAGTTTGAGTCACCCGCTGCCAGACGGACCATCGAGTCCCAAAGAACCTCATCCCCAACCGTTGGGTCTGCACCTTTTCGTTTGCCTGGCATAATATCGACCAAGCTGTGCGCTGCGTTCACTGGACTCGTATACGTCCCAGGCGTATCGTCGCGGTTGAAATGGTTTATCAAACCATTGCCAATCCACTGCTTCAGCTCAGCATCAGTCGGAACTGTTTGTCCGTTCATCTTGGCGTCAATCAACTCTTGAAGGGTGTTCTCTTTAGTTTTGTCTTTGCTGTCTTGGACCCGAAGGGTTCGCATTATCCGTGTAAACGAAGCGGGGTTCTCGTTTTGCATCCTCATAATGGCATCAATCAGACCAACTTCGTTGTAGTTGCCTGAAGTAGCATTGCCATAAGCCCCCGCTTCAAACTGTTCATAATTAGAGATTGATTCGCTGCCTCTTTTCAGCAACTCTCGAATGAACTTGTCGATTGTCGCATCGTCCAAGTCTTTAAGCGGATCTCTTTGCATCAACTCCGATAACGTCCCGTTCGCTCCGACAGTCACCCCGCGACCGTAAGCATAGCTGCCGAAAACCTTGTAACCGCCATTATCGCTGATAGGGAACACTGGCGTCTTGATGTTGGACAACTTGCTGTAGAGTCCCTTGCCCTTGAACTTATTGCTTCGGGTCATGCTGACGACATTGATTCGATAACCCTTGCTCTTGATCTTTTTATTGTAGCTGATCAAGAGCAACGAGTTTAAGTCCTTCATGAACTCATCGAACTTGGCGTATTCGTTAATCCCTTGCTGCTGTTTGGATTTGTCATCCCCTTTGGGATTCTTCATCTTCATCACTTTTTTGTACTCGTTGAACCACTCATCCAACGCCAGATTGAAAAAGTAGAAGATGCGACGCACAAGCCTTTTGCCCAAATCGTATTGAATGTGTGATTTCAACATTTTCACATCAATGTTCTTGGTTTCTAAAGGCTTAGTCCTGTCTTTTGCTGTCACCACAGACACCTTGCCGCGCTTGTTTTTGTGGCACTTACAAGTGGGTAGTGCGCTGCCCTTTTTCCCTGCGGCACAAGCCAAGTGACGAGGGATCTGCCCCAAGGGAACACCCTGTAGTTTCATATCCCCCTTGGTAGCCGCGTTTCCATCAGCCCCATAGTCAGCAATTTGCATCCGAACGCCATCTTTCCATTTTGATTTCGCTGGGTACTTCTCACGGAACTTTTCAGCAGTAAACGAAGTGGTCACAAACGGCGGTGCGTAGTAGCCTGAAGAAAGTCCGTCCCCCTTATCTACACTAAGTTCTTGGGACAGCTTCTTGCCCGCCAGCTTCTTGCCAGGAAACTTCAGGCTGTCAAAGTGTTTAATAATGTCTCTGACGTATTCATCATACGTCGTAGACTGGAGATCAAAGGCACCTGCCTTTTGGTCGATGTAATCAGCCATCGCCAAGCCATACTCTTTGGTAGTCTTGGGACCAACGACGACTTGAGGCATCGTTGAAAAGCCGACGGGAACAAGCGCGTTAAGGTTCATGGGGAACATCGCAAACGACAGAGTGTTGATTTCGTTTGTGTGCTTGTCTTCAACAGAGCTGCCTGCGCCTGCAATACGAAAGGTTCTCACTGGACTGGTTGATTTTTCAGCCTCAATATAACGCATACGGAGTTTAGGGCTTTGGACTTCCGTGCCTGGGTTGAGCGGTCCTTTCTTGAACACAAAACCATCGTAGCTGGTCTTAACGGGATCAGACGCTTTGGTTTGGGTGCCACCCCCTTGTTTCATACTCATCGAAACGGCGTCTGGAGACTGATCCTTTGGTTCGGGGTGGTTTGACGAATAATAGCGATAATAGCCTGGGGTGGTGGCGTTATTGAAGTTGGCTTTTTTGTCGCCGAGCAGGTCAATGATTTTGGCTGAGTCCAACATGTCAGGATCAGCTTCTTCCATCCAATCCTTGATGTCCCCCACCAGTGTCATCAAATCAAACACTGTGGCATTTTTGTCTAAGTTGTAGCCCGCACCAAAAACCTTATCCCGCATCTCTTTGTCGAACTTTTGCTGCGCCGCTTCGATCTTCTTCTTTTCGACGGCATCAAACGATTCTGTTTTCGTCTTACCCTTGCCGACTGTATCTTCCAGATACTTGTTCCACGCTTTCATCTGCTTTTTAACGTCAGTCAACTTGAGGGGCAGATATTTCCAAACGGCTACAGGCTTTGTCTTGGACTTGTCCACACGACTCACAGCAATGTAAATGTCTACGGAGCTTCCAGCTATTTGACCCGTCTCAAACCAGCCATCCAACATCTTCGCAGACGTGAACGCAGCATCGTTCTGGCCGTTGGCGGTTGCCTTGTTTGCAATGAGCGGTCCAGTGATTGTGTCGTTAGACAAATTTTTGGCTACTTCTTTACCTTCAATTTGTGCTGCGATGGGGTGTGAGCTGTTTAAGCCTGCAAGCAAAGCGACCAAGTTTCTAACGTCAATCATGTTTGAAAGGTCGGTAACGTCTTGCCCGAACGCCCAAACAAGCGGAGAGACCGCCGTGGGATCAAGTGCCATCACGACGTTTGGAAAGCCCGATAACTTGAACTCTCCGTTTTTAGTTTTAGTGACCAACGAGATACCTGGGGCATCTGGTCGGCTCAACTTTACAGCATCCAAACCATTTTTAACGGCTGAGAAATCCTGACTGCTCGCTGACGGGTTTTGTCCAACCTCACTTCCGAACACTTTGGGATCACCAGGAGGGAGAAACTTCTTTCGTTGCGCTACGCATTGGAGACTCGTTGTGCATTGCCCTCCGTATGAAAACTGATGGGACAACGACTTCACGTAATAGAAGCAATCTAAATGAGCGACGTAGACGGGGAAGCCTGGGCGTATTTCAGGGCGTAATGGGATCGTAATGTTTGCCGTTTCCATCGCCTCATTGAGAATGTCCATTCTGGCTACTGCCGCCCAAAACGCCCCTCTTGAATCAGAGTAGAACTGAGCGTCAAAGTCACCTGGACGCCAACCGTACTTCGCAACCAATCGGTAGTCGATATATTGCCCTCTGATCCCCCACTCGCCTTCCAAACCCAACCCCTTTACGTTTTGGAAAGCGGCTGACTTCACGGTCATATAAGTACACTGCGGCTCTGCGCTCGCTCTTGTTAGCGAGATGATCTCAACAGGATTGATGTTGTAGGCGGGCAAGTTGCGCGTATCCATGTTGTAAAGCGGCGGTTTGAATACGAGATCTCCATCCACATCTTGATAGAACTCAAACCCGACCGCTGTTGAAGCCGCTGACGCAATATCCAATTTGGACGTGTAGTTAGACTCCCAAAGGTTCACGCTACCCCATTGCCCAATATCGTTGACGAAGGCTTTGAGTTGAGCGGCTGATACGGCATAGCCAGATTTCTCGCCTGCAAGGGGCATGTAGTTCACCATGGCGTGACTCAACGAACGATAACGAAACTCTTTTCCCGTTACGCCGTCTTTGGTCGTCCTCCAATCGTGATCGGCTCGCAGTGGTTCAACGGCTTCGTTCTGAAGGTTGCGCTTGTGCCTGAGATTGATCTCAGCCGCATGGTTGAGTTGTTTGGTTGACATTCGACCAACCATTGCTGTCTGCGCTGTGTTGAGCATTTCTCCGTTCACGCCAAACATGCGAAGGTTGTACATCTTAGATTGAAACCGCTTTTCCCAATACAGGTGCGCCATCTCAAACAAAGAAGACCCTGAATCAAAGAACTTCTTTGACTGGTTTGAGTTGGAGCTGAGTGCGAATGCAACACCACCCGCTGCGCCAGCCGTGTCTTTATACAGAGAATAGATAATCGAGAACGGGGTCATGTTCGTGAAGTTGTGTCCAACCAAACTCATCTTGAGCTTTGATCCCGTTGGTCGCGTACCGAACAATGAAGCGTTCGTAGAAATGTCGTGGTACTGCCAAAAGTGAAGCATCCCCGAACAACTCATGTTGATAGAGTAGAACCCACCGCTAAACTCAAGGTTAGCTGTCGTCGTGATGCCGTGAAAACAGTGGTAATAGGGACGAAGCGCAAGGTTCTCGACCTCATCTCCAAGAACCTTTTTCAAGGATTCCAATTCTGGACCAGACAGCATCTTCGGCAGCTTCTCCACAGGGAAGAAACCACGCATATAGACGTGGACTTCGAGACCTGGCTGGAAGACGGAATGCCCATCAGAGAATAGAGAGCTGCCAACCGTTCTTGGGATCGACAGTGTGAATGAAGCCGATGCGCTACCCGCCTCAGTTCCAGCATCCACTGAAACCTGAGTCAGATATTTCTGTATATCGACAACCTTATGCTCAGGATTATTGCCAGGGACAGTCGTATCACCATTCAGCAAAACGATGGCGTCAGGCGTATACCGAACCACTTTCTGACGGTTCGGGCGATAATTGCCTGCATACGGTCTGTCCCAAACACTCATTTTCGCTCCATCTAACTGTCATCATCAGGGTCGTTATAGCCTTCAAAATCAGAAGTCTCGACAACAGGGTCGCTACTCTGAAAGCCACCAGTACCCCAACCAGATCCCCCATCTGACGTTGGCTTGAACCCAAAAGTTGCCCAACTATCCCAACCGTCCCACTCCATCTCAGGTGTCTCGACTTGTTTGTTCCATGACGGTTTGGCGTCATCATAGTCGTTATTAGAGATGATACCGCTGACCCCGCTCTCACCCCTTTTCTCACGGTCGTTGCGATATTGCTCCATCGTGCTGAAGGACGAATCCATCCCACCGTCACCAAACCGAGCGCCTGAGTTGGGGTTTCTCATCTTGGTGACATAAGGCTTCCGCTCGCTGTCATCTCGCCTGATCTCAGTTGCCGTGAAGTCGAATGAAAAGTTAATACCACCCAAGTTACCCTGTTCTTCAAAAGTATATTCGAGCTTGTCGAAATGCCCGATATAACGCACCCCGTCATAGGCGATCTCAACAGCCCCGACCATCCAGTTGGCTTGGCTTCCATTTACCGTGTCTCGGATATAAGCGTTGTTCTTGTAGAGCTTCATCAGGTTCATCAGGTTTTGGTAGGCAGGGGAGTTTCTGCGAGAGACCTCTTGAACGCCAGACCCATGAGTCGATTTCTCATCTGACATAAACTGACGACGACCTTGCTGCGACTCACCGCTGACGAACGCACCAATTCGACCTGAAAAGTTAATGACAGGCAGTTGCTCGCCCCACGCTTGAAAGATGTAGCCGTACCGTGTTCGCTCTTGATGCGCCTGAATCTTCGAGTAGGTCACATTCATTGACATTGGGTTGATCAGCAAGAGCAGGGGAGGGGTCCGATACATGTCGATGAGTTGGTGGTATATATCCGCGACGTTGGCAACTGAGAGCAACGGTGTTTGATGGGCAGAAGCGTAATCAACACCACGCAAATCGTATTCTGTCTGAGAGCTGATTTGACCCTCATAGACCAACATGCTCAATTCGCTAAGTACGGTGTCTAACTTTTTGGCGGCATTGGACCTCGCGGTGAGACGTGCGCTGTCACCGCTCCAAGCCGAACTGAAATACCGCTTGTCTTCCGCTGGCATGACCATCGTGTCTTCTAACTTCTTGGCGAGCTTGCCCAAACCGCTCCATGAATACGGGTCTTTGTTCGCAGCGGAAGTCTGGTTCAAGTCCGTGATTTCTTTTGGCGGGATCAAGCCTATGGTGAACGGACTGTATTTGCGGATTTGCTTGTTCTCTCCGCTAATCGGAAAGTTCTGCTGTTCTTGGTACGAAGTATCGGTGCGTTCGCCTGTCAGGTTGGCATACGTTGCGTGAGGCTGATGCTCCCAAGCGGAACTGACATTGCGGTCGAAACTGTCAGTCTTCGGAACCTCTTTTTTGGGCTTCTCTTTCTTCGCTGCCACCTTCTCAGCTTCGAGAGCTTTCTTATACTTGTCCGTATCTTGCTCTATTTTGTCTGCGGTCCAAGGTTCTCCAGACTCCTCAGCCAACATAAACGAAGTGTGAATTGCCATCTTCAAATCGTCGCCCGATTTGCCAGCGAATGCTTTTGTTACGTCGTTTGTGTTCCCTTCGTACCCAACTTGCCCGTAGTGCTTAGAAGACTCTGTAGAGAGATATACCGCATGAGCAACCATAGCAGCGTTTTTTGTGGCTTGGTTAGCCGTTGATGGCGTAGCCGCTTGACCGTTACTTTTGGGTTGATCCCACTCACCGTTTGCAGATTTGAGGTCATTCATCACCGTCTGATCTGAAAAATCTTTTCGCTTAACACTCCGCATCAGCCTACTCCGTTTGCCCAATCATCATCTGAGGCTTGGAACGACTTCAGTTCATGCACCTCATGGGACACAGTAAACGTCGCAGACATAGTAAACTGGAACGGCTGTTCGGCTTCTTCTTGGACGGTAAACTGAGTGAACCACCCAAAGTAGTGGTGTCCATCAAAAGACAGCTTGATCTTTCCCTGCATGATGATGTTGCCGTCAGCATCGTAGACAGCACCGTTACAATGAAACAGAGCCAACAGGTCCAGATATTTGTCATACGCGATGGTCTGTCGTCGCGTCCCGTCCGTATCCAAGGCTTGCATACGCGGTGGCAGTCGAGGGTTGTGATGCGTCGGTCCTGTGATGTTAGACAGACCTGAATAGAGGCGCATAAAGCCACCTGTGGAGGCTTCAAAGCTGATCTCAGTGGGAACGTCGCCCCAATGCTGCTCAACCCAACCACCGAGCGTCTGGATGCGTTCAATGATCTTAGACATGTTGACTGACATAGACTTGGGATTGACGTGCAACACCAAGCGGGTGCCATCAGGCAACATGCTTGTCACACCGTCAGGGGAGATAATATCGAAGATGACAGGGCGAATGCCCTTATCTGTCACCTCATCGAACTCGTCGGTGAAAGCAGACTTAATGATGGTCTCATACTCTCTCGACATCGATTACGCCTTCATCTTGCCAAAGTTGCCTGTACCAGAGCGGCTTACTTTCCGACCTCCGACACCTACGTTCCGCGCAGCGGTGTAAATGGCACGTTTCACTTCTTCCAAGTTGTTTGAATAGACGTTGACGTTAATTGTTCCTGTGCCGCCGCCCCCAGCGTTGCGGGTCAGAGCGTTGTCCACGCCGCCACGTTTCCGCATCCCAAGAAAATCATCACCGCTGTGGATGGGTGTGATGGTCCCGCCGCTTGCGCCGCCCCTGTAGATGAAGTCTTGAACCAGACCGAGTTTAGTCAGGCTTGCTTCCATGGTTTCTTTCACCCCCGCAGCCAAGCTCGGATCGGCAAGCATTTGGCGTATCTTACCGCCGACGGAACTCGAATTTGTATCCAGCCTGCCGCCACGAACCAATGACTGAACCTGCTTCTTATCGGTAACGCCAGCCATTGAAGCCAAGCTCTTAGCTACGTCCTCACGCTGTGATTTTATCATCGCCTCAGCTATGTCTTTGGGGAGTTTATCGAGCGTTTTCTTCATCTTTTCGGTAGCTGCAACGAGCTTCTTACGCTTCTCATCGTCTTTTCTCCACCGCTCCGCAAGTTTAGGTTCTTGGCTCTCTATTGCTTTGAGAAAACCATCTCGCGTTAGACCCCCTTCTTCCGCTGCTGATGTACGGATTGCTTTTGCTAAGATTTTACCGGCTTCGAGTTGAGACTTACCACCACCACCTTCAGACTCGGGTTTCTGTAACAATGCCTTGAACTCAGCGAAGTCAGCGAGTAGCGAATCGCCGCTTTCGGCTCGGTTCACTTGAACCCCTGCTCCAACCCCACCTTGCTGAAGATCCGTAACCGCACCTTGAAACTTATTTTGAGTCTGCCTTTTTGGGTCTGTAAAATATGAGGCGTCTTCAGCTTTCAAATCCTCAACGGACTCATTACCAGACGAAAAGTCATTTGACCCTGCAATCATTCTAAAAGGGTGACTTGCACTGTCTTTATCTGGCAGAACGGCGTGTGGGGCCTTTTGCCCACCTAATGTCGCCGCCGTCATGATTTCCTGATAAATGTTCTTCACATTGCCGCCAGCTTTAGTAATGCGGTCGATATTTGGAACTGATGGCATGATGCCTGTGACATGCCCGTCTTGGATTGACGATTTTTCCCCGCCAGTGGACATCACGATACCATGTGCGCTTTTAGATGACGCATTCGCGCCACCGATTTCATAATCTACAATCCCATCACCAAGAGTTGACTCTAAGACTTTTTTATTTTTTCGGCTTTGCAGTTTTTTATCCTTAACGACATAGCCGACGTTTTCATCAGTCAGTGTAGTCGCAACATCTCCAGCACTGGAATTTTGTGCTTGAGTTGATGTCTCTCTCGGTTTCCCCACTAAGGTGTGACCTGAGTACCAGTCTTGAAGCCCCTCGGCGCTCATTGGTGCGTTTTGAGGGTCACTTCCAGCCAAGTTCATGTGATACTTGCTGCCCGTTGTCTCAGTGTTTTGGGGCAAACCCTCTCTCCACCTAACCCAAGAAGTGTCAATCCTACCATCTTTAACAGGCGTAGAAACACGGTCGTAAGTTTTCGCCAATTTCGTTTGTTCTGCCTGTGCCGCTTTAGTTTCCTCTGGTGTCATGGTTGCAGAACCCGCACTCGCTGCTCGCATAGCAGCGACCCAATCAGGGGCAATCTTTTCAATCCTTGCTAATTTTTTGGGGTCATCCAGAATGCTTCGTGCGGCGGCTGCACTGCCCTCATTGGTTTTCATTTTCCGACTTACCGCAGCACCAAAGTGGTCCTTGGTCGTAACCTCAGACCCTTGAATAAAACCAGCCCCAAGAATTGTGTTGTCGATGCCGGTTGCGTTTTTGGCTTTACCGTCATTGGCGACCGTGCCGTCTGTATTGAACACGCTTTCTGCATTCAAACGATGGATTTCAGCCCCAGCTTGGTGTCCCTGCTTTCTAAGCCCTAACGAGACAAGCTCTTTCTTCAAATCTTCCTTTTTTCCAGAGTCCGTCGCTTTAGCCAGTTCTTTCTCTTTTTCACGTATCAGTTTTTCTGTCTCGTTAGCCCTCTTTGTCGCCTCTTTGGACTTCTCATATTCCTCATTTTGAGTTGCAACCGCCGCTTTGTATGTCTTATCAGGCATCATCATCAAGATGGCACGTACAACGCCGTAAATCTTCTCAAGCACGATAGCAATACCAGCCTTGAGCATGTCAGCCATTGACCAAGTGTTATCGGCAATCTCGCGAGAGATGGAGCGATCCTCGTCAAAGTTTTTCGCAGCCTCTAAATCACCAATGCGCTTTCCTTGACTCTGGACATACTTATCCATGTCCTTAATCACAATCGGCTTGCGGTCCTTACCAATCGCGTCTTGGATGTTGCCGTCCTCATCAATCGCTGCCGAAACGATTTTCTTTGTCCCATCTTCCATGACTTTGACATACGCGCCGAACTGTTTGACCTGAGCCAACTGATCTTCTTTGCTTACAGGCCCCTTCTTTTTCGCATCATCTTGTAGAGCCTTGAAGTTGCCCTGTAAGCCTCGTGTCAATCGACGCATGTTGTGAAGCTGCTCGCCGCTCATACCTGTTGCACTTTCCAATGCTGCGAGCTGCTTGGTGGACAGTTCGTGAAGCTCTTTGCCAGGAAACATCCCTGCCATCGACTTGCGAAGCATGTTCAACTTGCCGCCCATATCGAGAGAGCCAAGCTCTTTCGCCATGTTGAGTAGCCCGCCCTGTGATCCCTTATTCACGTCGATAAGCGTCTGTAGACGTTGCCTAAGCATGTCAGCATTTTGGGAGTTGCTCTTAGAAAGCTCTTGGGAAAACTTTGCCATGAACTTGGTCTGTTCTTCAGGCGACATTTTACTGAGCATATTACGAAGCTCTTTGCCGCCCATATCCACCATGTTCCCACTAAACTGACCGCCCGTCATCTTCGACAAGTCCAATGAGATCGACTTTCCTGATTTATCGACAGCGTTCTCTGTCAAGTCACGCGAAAAAGCATCGGCGGTGTTGGCGGCTGAGTTTTCAAACACCTTTTTGGTGTTGCCCTTACCAGCAAGCATCGTTCGTTTGATACGAGCTGTCATAGACTCGTTGACAAAACCTTTTGTGAGCGACTGAAGGAACTCGCCACCTGTCTTTTGTCCAAGAATCTTACCGATACGAACCAAAAGACCAGAGGCTTCTTCAAGTCGGACGTTGTACATTGACATGCCTGACGTGGCTTGAATAACCATCGAATAAAATCGCTTGGTTGAAAAACCAGACTCCATCGCAAAACGACCAATCGTTGAGAAACGCTTTGCGACACCCTCAAGAGTTAGACCAAGTTCTTCAGATGTGGTCGCCATGTTCTGTGCCACAGTAGACGCACTCTCACCAATCATTCGGCTGGTTTGCAATACCAAGCTCATGGCATTGGTGTAGTTGCCCATTGCCTGATTCGCATCTGTCACGTCTTGGGTCATCTCTCGGATAGTGACGCCATGTTCATGGAGCGTCTTTAGAATCTCGATGTTTTCTTTCGCCAAGGACTTCAACGAGAACGTTCCGTAAACCGCAGCTTGGCGCATAGTATTGATCTGGTCTGAAACCCCCCCATAACTGGCGCCGATCATGTCAGCCGCGCCAGCCGATGACAGCATTGTCTTATTCATGTCTTTCGCAGCGGAGTCCGCAGCCATCATCACTGCGAGCAAGCCAGCCAGAACACCGACGGTTGCCCCAATCGCTACCGCTGCGACCCCCAACGCAGCCGCCGCCTTACCCATACCAGCCGCCGCCTTACCGAGCATTGGAGCAGCTTTCGCCATGGTTCGACCACCGCCTTTGCCCATGCCGCCCATCATGCGATTCATCAAGCCGCCAGACTTACCCCCTTTGCTTTTTGGACCCCTTGCGACTTGGCCACCCTTGCCACCGCTTGGAACCTGTGGGAGTTGACCACCCCCGCCAACACCGAGCTTTTGTGCCATCATCATTGTCGCCAAGTAAGCCTTGGCTTGCCGATTCATCATGCTCATCGACTTCGCACGGTCGCGAAATAGCTTACGCTCTTCCTTTATGAGTTTGCGAAGTTCCCTAAGCCTTGAGGCATCGAGTGAAGCCTGACCTTTTGCAAGCCCCTTGGTGCCTTTTCCCGCCTCCGCTGCGAGGCTGCGTTCAACCTTCTGCCTTTGAGATTGGTATTTAGCTAAAGACTTGTCGATAGAAGACGTGTCTATAGTGATCTTTTGGTTAAGGGCTTTCTTGAGGTCATCACCGATCTGCTTACTTGTAGTCGCAGCGTTACGTCGTAGAGCATCGAAATTGATGCTCCCAAGACCCTTTTCGATCTCTGTGCGTAATGCTGCACCCGCTTGCTCAACACTTTGCGCGTTGAGCGTAAACGAGAGTTCAAGTTGTTCGACCTTATTCGCCATTAGTCGGTGCCTCCATCATAACGAGGCAATCGAGAGTTTATCTTGGATTGAAGGCTACGGTTGTCTTTCTGAGGCTTTGGGATCTCCTTTTTTGGAACCAGCTTTCCATCTTCCACAACCAACGCACCTGAGTCGATCTCACCATCGACCCACTTGTCAAAAGATGCTTGTTTTCTACTCGGTGAGTAAGAGACCGTCCTCGCCCCAGGGTTCGACAAGTCTCGACCTGAGTTCTGCATCATCTCACTGAGCTGTTGAGGCGTGTAGCCGACCAAACGGTTTCGGGTTCGGATGCCCAAGTTTTCTTCTCGTTCTTGGATTTCTTGCGCTGCCTCAGCAAGCCTTTCCTCGCGCTGCATTCTTTCGGCAAGCATGTTCTCACGAATCTGGTCTTTGTACCCCTTGACGACGCTATCGTGCCAATCCATCTCACCTGATACCCAACGGCGCATTTCATCAGCAAGTTCATCAGAGGTGTAAGCCATCGAGACCTGATCCCCTGCGTAGGGATCTATAGCATCACCATCCCTTGTGATGATTTTGCCGTCTTTATCCAGAACACCCATGAGCTTGTAGTACCACTCATCTTGTTTCTTCATGCGGTCGCGTTTACGGGTTTCTTCCTGTTGCTGCTCTTGCTTATTCATCTTCTCGATAGCTTTAGGCGCATGTGGTGCGATGCTCTGCTTCGTACACGTCCAAGCAAACTCATCCTGTAACCGCATGTCCTCAGCATGATTCCACGCAATCCAAATCCTCTGAGAAGCATTAAGCCCAAGTGTCTCAAGACCCTTCATTCCTGTCAGATGGTCTTGGTTGGGGCTTTGCTTGCCTAAACCACGCCACAAATCGCGAGACACGTCTTCATACAGGTAATAAACAATATGACCCCGAGCCTTAACCATTCTTTGAATCAGTTCGGCGGCAACACCGTATAAGGTGGAGTAAACATGCTCGGGAAGCGTCTCATAGAGACTTCGTATTTCTTGGCGAGCGTTCTCATCGTCGAATACGACCAGCCCGTCGATAGCCCAAGTGAGGCGAGCCAGTAAGTGCCGCGTCCACTTGAGTCCACCCGACTCAAAAACCAAATCTAAAAACTCGTAGTCGGACGGAAAGGGGCTTCTTAGACACAAGTCTACCCCATTCAAGGTTATCCGCTGAGAGATAAACCCAGGTGTGATTAACTTGAAGGTATCAGAAAGATACTCTGCTCGTTGCTCCGCAGTTGTGGGAGATAGACGAGCCATTCATCACCGCTTTGCAGGGGGAACGAACCTCGGATTGGTTGACGTTTCAACTTGATTTTGTGCCGTTTCAACTTGACGACCTGTAATCTCGGCAGTCTCGCTCGGTGGGGCGTAGGTCTGTGCGTTTACAGCGTTAGTAATGTTCGCTTCCTGAGTCGGACGACGATTTCTCATCTCCATCAAACGTGCGTTCTCAGCGGCGACGATTGCTTCCATCGAATCTGAGTCGCCTTTATCAACCCAACCTTCGTTTGCAGCCAAGGTTCCTGTTGCACCGCTTGCGTTGGTGACAGTGTTGCTTGTCGCCTCGGGTGTGGGCGTAGGTGCCGCAACTGTCTCAACGGGGGCTTGAGGCTCAACAGCGGTCGCCTGAGTTGGGATCATTGATTGGCGTGGTGCTGATGCTTGAGTCGTCGTTGTCGGAACGGCTTGAGTCGTCGTCGCTTGAGTCGTCGTGGCGGAGGTTGCAGCCTCGGCTTCATCCGTATCGTCGTTAGGGTTGACAATCGGGTAGTCGCCCTTGATAGCCTGTACGTTCTCTTTACCCTCTTTCATTTCTTCAAGGGTCTTCAAACGCTGGAGAACACGCTGGATTTCTGTGTCAATGTCTGGTGGATTAAACTCGATAGATTTATCTGAATTGATCTCACACCGTTCTGCGATCTCATTGAACTTCCGAAACACCGCAGTCAATAAAGGACGAGGCCAAGATTCGAGCATTTGCCGCACAGCCTCAGTACGCTTCACCTTAACGGCTTGTCCGTTTGGAAGAACCTCACCCGTTACGACAAAATCTTCGTTCCGAAGATCAAGCCCATTGACCTCAACGATTGAGTGGGACAAACAGCCGAGCTTAAACTTGTTCAAGTATTCAACAGCCAATGAGTTGTCTCGATCTTGATCTTCGGGGCTTGCCGCTAAAAGGGCAGCCTGCGCCCAACGCTGAATCTCAAGTTCTTCTTTTGGGTTGAGTACACGCATGACTACAGACGTGCCTTGGATTTCAAAGCGTTCTTCGACCTCACCAATCTGACGGATTGGTTGCAGCGTAGCTTTTAGGGTTGCAAGATCGAGCATGTTTCAGCCTCCAATGGTTCAATACACTATTGGTCAGACTTTACCCCGACCGAACCAGTAGAAAACTGATTAGCCGCCGCCAGTTCCGAACGTGGCACCAGTAAAGGCACCCGTTCCGCTGGTTCCACCTGTAGCACCCATGCTCACGCCGCCTTGTGCGCCACCTGCGCCGTAGCGAATCGATCCAAGCTGTCCGAGTGTTGGGTCGTTACCAGTTGCAAGGAACTCGCCGTAGTAGCTGGAGAAGTCGTGTACGTCGGAAACAATCACTGATCCCGTTTCCATGATCATACCTGCGTCCTTTGCGAACGATGCCGACCATGCCGTAAACCAGCAAGCCTCGTACATAGTGATGATAGCTGAATGTCCACGGCTGTTAGAGTTGCCCGAACCAGCAGCATCCACGTCGCCGTCCTTTGGGTTGCCGCCATCGAATGACGAACCAGAGCCAGGACCACCGCCATGAGAAGTCGAGTTGTCCTGTGTGGTCTTTGAATAAGCAACCTGCTTTACACCGCCGTCAAAAGAGCCAGTGCCACCGCTATGACCTGTGTTGGCTTGTCCGAGATCGTTGTCTGCAAGAGTAGAGAAAACCAACTGCTGCTCAATGTCGAAGGGCCACTTGTGGTGCGCCAACGAACGAACGGGACCGTCGATTCCAGCGGCATACCCTGTGGACTGCCAAAGATTGCAGAGGTAAAGAAGTGCGCGCTCAAAGTCGCCTGTGGTCGGCTCCGTCACTGACGGGACCAGTTCGGCAACCTGATCGCCAAAACCGATACCGCGAACAGGCTCAACAGTACGTGACTGCGAGGGGTTGAAAGATGATAGAACGCCCATCTGGTGCATGGCAGCGTTATCGCCATACTGAGGGGTCAGAATGCGTACCTTTTGAGATACAGCAGTTCGGGTGTTCGGACTGGTTCCATAGTCATACAGGTAAGAAGTACCTTGTACGCCACCTTGCGGATTCTTGTCGGTATTAGCCATTGTGCATACTCCATAGTCAGACGAAGCGGTGTCTATCTATGAAGGTCAACCTATAGCCCCCCTATCGAAACGCAGAACAGCTCATATAGACTACCGTTGAGATTGAAAATCAGCCCCCCTACCAACGAAAGGGGGCAAGGGGGGCTGATTTATTTCTTCAACGGTAATCCGAATGAATGGCAAAAAGGCCCAAGGGGGGCTGATTTAGACCTTTGGCGGTAACCCATTCGGAGGATAGTGATGATGCGAGTATACAAAAACAGATACGCTGGTAAATGCCAGTTCTGCGGAGTAGCCGTTGGTGAGAACCAAGGCTTTGCTTATGCAGAGCAAGGTCGTCGATTCAAGACCGTTTGCAACAGCTCTGCTTGTATCTCGGACGCGCCTGCCGAAGTCCAAGCCAAGGCTAACGAAGTGCCTCGACGCGAGATTACAGACGCGGGTGAGATCTTCATGCCTTACGAAGCTGACGCACTTCCCATCCTTCGTGGGATGCCCAACGCACGGTTTAACCGTGATAAGAAGTGTTGGACTGTCAGCGTTGAAATGAAGGACCGCGCTCGCGTGGTCGATGCGTGTAAGCGACTCAACCTCGATATGCCTGACGGCTTCGATTATGTGAAGATGGACACGACTCACCTCGCTGCCGTGAAGCGAGCAATGATGGGTGGTGCTTACGGGTATCAGCAAGTCGGTGTACGGTTCCTCGCTCAACACGACCGCGCTCTTTTGGGCGATGACATGGGGCTTGGCAAAACCTTTCAATCCATCATGGCGATTGAGGGACGCGCCATTGTTCTATGCCCTGCAACTCTCAAGACAAACTGGTCGAACGAAGTTCGCAAGTGGCGCAAGGACTTGAACCCCATCGTGTGCCAAGGTCGCGATGGCTTCCAGCTTCCAGCCGATGGTGATGTGGTCATCCTCAACTACGAGATTTTGCCCAAGGAGTTCGACCCAACCGACAAGTACGGCAATGAACACAACGTGCCTGAGTTATGGGGCAAGGTGTTCTCCAAGACCACCCTTATCGCTGATGAGGCTCACCTTTGTAAGTCACACAAGGCGACCCGTTCCAAGCGAACCAAAGTTCTCGCGTCACTGTGCAAGAACACATGGGCGTTGACGGGAACCCCGCTTCTCTCCAAGGGCTTTGACCTGTGGGGGGTGCTGTCCACCTTCGGTATGGCGCGTGATGTATTCGGCGGGTGGAAAGGTTTCATTCGCAGCATGAACGGTCAGCAAGATCGTTTCGGCGGGTGGCACTTTACGCCTGACGCCTCTGTTCCTGAGCGGCTTCGTCGCGTCATGCTTCGTCGCATGAAGACTGAGGTGTTGACCGACCTTCCACCTAAGCAGACCCAGACCATCACTGTCGATCTCAGTGCAGGTCTGACGCGCCGCGTAAACAAAGCGTGGCAGATTCTTCAGGAAGCCGACATGTCAGAGCTTCCGAGCTTCCAATCGTTCTCTAAGGTTCGGGCTGCGCTCGCCAAGGACCGCATCTCTGCACTGACTGAGCTTGTGGAATCGTGTGAAGATGCCAACGAGCCTGTGGTCGTGTTCTCTGCACACCGCGCACCCATTGAAGCCCTTGCGGGTCGAGACGGGTGGGCTGTCATTATGGGCAACACATCGCAATCAGAACGCCAACGTGCTGTCGATGCTTTCCAAGCTGGCGACCTCAAGGGAATCGCTTGCACCATCAAAGCTGGCGGTACAGGCATCACCTTGACCCATGCGTCGAAGATGATCTTTTGCGACTTGGAGTGGAACCCTGCGCTCAACCTCCAAGCCGAGGACCGCATCTGTCGCATCGGGCAGACCGCATCTAACCTCCAATACATTCGCTTGGTAAGTGACCACCCAATGGACTTACATGTCCTCAATCTTCTCGACGAGAAGACCGCTCTTATCAACGGTGCTGTCGAAAACGAGTGTGCGGCACTGACCAGCCACGACAAAGGTACGGCGAACGTCATCGTGCAAGAGACTCGCGAACAGCGTGACGCAAGAATCGCCGCCGTCGCGAAGAAGTTGGCTGCGAGCAAGGCAAAATCCAAGGTGTCCAAAAACAAGGCGTCATGGACCTCACGAATAAACGGCTTTAGTAAGACCGCCGTGTCCCCTGAGATCGCGACTGAGATCGCCAATGCTGTGACCCACATGCAGTCTATCTGCGATGGCGCACGAAGCGAAGACGGCGCGGGTTTCAATAAGCCTGATGCTGCCATCATGCACATCATCACTGAATCCAACCTGTTGTCTGGCGACGATGACCTGCTCCGCTTTTGCTGGTGGACGCTACGCAAGTACAAAGGGCAACTCCACACCACCCACCCTAAACTCTATGGAGCCGTATAGATGAGCATCCTTGACGACGTTTGGTGCCACTTCGACGCCAGCCTCAAAGTTACCACAATGAAGAACACCCGTTCTCGCATGAAGATCGGCTATCAATGGACCGACGTGTTCAAAACCGTCCGCGAAACGCTTGCATCAAAGGGTGTCCACCACAGTCGAGGCGGGTTTGATGAGAATCTGACCCCACAAGTGGGCTTTAACTTTACTCCCCAAGACGCATCAGAAGACGTTCAAGTGCCGTCATTTGAGATGCAAATCTGCACCATGATCGACTACGAGAGGTGGGGTCGGCAGAACGTCGTCATCGGTCCTCAAATGCAGGAAGCCTTTGCTGACACCGAGCTTGGAAAAGTGCCGTCGAAGTACCTCAAGTTTCCATTCCCTGCGTATTGGATTGCATTACCTGAGAACGAAGACATCGTGTGTTGGGGCGGCACTCCCGAAACTAAAATCGAGGCTGGCTCACATGGCTGTGGTGTCTTCGGAACGGGGTGGCACTCAGTAAAAGGTGCGTATGTCATCGCACGGGACAACTGTTTGCTTGTCCACATGTGGGCGCCAGAACCCCAAGACGCAGGCATCCGAAAAAGGATCGAAGACAAGTTTCGCGTTGAGCAAGATGGGGGAGATGATTGGGGTCATACTTGGTTCAGCTTCAGCTTCAAAGGCGATCAAGACCTTGAGGAAACCTTGATCGCGCAGTTTGAAAACCCCGACAACGAGGTTCACGACCCGAGCTTGGCAGACGGGCAAACCAACTTTTGGGGTGCTGACATGAACTTTCGCGAAGACGGTGATGATATTCATAGAAGGGTCACGGAGTCTGCGGTGAGGCTTCTCCGAATCGTCATCAACTCCGCACTCTACATGACTTCACCCAAGCCAGACCTCAAGCGGATTCCGAGTAGTGCCGAGCGGCACACAAAGGCGGCTCAGGACTTAGAAGACCTTGCGAACCGTAGTGAGGGTCGGTCAGCACGGAAACTCCGCAGAGAAGCCGAGAATAAGCGCAGAAAGGCGGCTCGCGCCAAGTCGCCTGTGGTTTGGATTGGACCTCAGATTGAAGCCAAGCTCACTCAGGCTCGTAACTCAGGTGAGCGTCAGGAACACAGCAAGCGTAAGGGTCATGTCCGAAAGGGGCATTGGCACCCATTCCGAACAGGTGCGATGAAGCGGGACGACGGCACCAAGATCCCCAACGAAGAACGGGGGCGCATCTTCCATTGGATTCCTCCGACGTGGTGTGGAGACTTGGACACCAAGCAAGACAGTCAGACCTACGCCTTCCGCGAGGTGTGAAAATGAGCGTTCCTATAGATGAAGTCTATGTCGGCTTGGAAAAGCGAAAGATACTAAAGAGGCTGCTGAAGGACAGGGGTATCGAGATTGACGGTGATTTGGATGACCTTGTGATTAGTATGGACCTACTCAGGTACGCGCAAGAATATGCCGATGTCTACGAGGGCTTCCACTCAGGGAAAGAAATAACTATGGACGAGATTAAGAGACAAACCGCTTAGTGAGTGCCTTCAAATACTCCACATCATCGTATGGCTGGTCAAACCTGATCTCCAAGTAGCTGTACTCAGAGTTGGTGATGTGGTCCCGCTTCGCCTTATCCCTGTCCACCATCTCAAGCCATTTCTCAAGGTGGAGGAAGTCGCGCTGAAACGCATTGGGGAACTCGAAGTGTTGGTGTCCATGAAACTCGACCACCAAGCCTATGTCGGGAAAGAACCCATCGTACTTGAACCGCCAACCCGTCTTAGGGTTGGTGAAGGCGGGATCTGACCATTCCATTTCATAGGGCAAGCCAAGAGCCTCTGACAGCGTGTCCATACAGACATACTGCTTCTCCAGCCTGCTGGTTTTGTAGCCCTGTTCGACGCACTGCTTCTTACAGGTAATCCACGCATAGCCCGTCTTCTTTACCAAGCGGGACAGAGAGACCTTTCCGTTCTTGAACAGGCAAGACTCGATGACCTCCTTCGGTATGGGATCAAGGGTTCGAAACTTGTACGCCAAGTATTTTTCTGTCTTAACCAAACCCAACTTCTTCAAATACCGAACAAGGGTAGGGTCAGCGATATTGTGTTTCTCGCAAAATGCTCGGTGGTCAACAGAGCCGTCGTCCTCTAAGAATGGTTTGAAGTCTTTGAGAGTGAAACCAATAGTCTTCGCCTCTCGCACCTTGTCCTTGAACTCTTGGGTTCGGACAATCCCAATCAGTTTCGTCTTGTTTTTGGAAGTCAGGGCTTCGATGAGCGCATCAGGATGCCGTTCTCTGTATCCAAAGCAA
>MDTG01403058.1_pt1 | contig 34388 bp, 33 predicted proteins | sample 811421 | NCBI WGS metagenome assembly MDTG01 (sample SAMN05326645, study PRJNA326480) | marine metagenome | isolation source: seawater | place: Pacific Ocean: South East | collected 2011
TAGTAGAATTTTTGGATTAATTTTTTTTTGTTTAAGTATCTTTTATTTTTTAAAATTTGAAAATGAAGATCATTTTAAAAATGCAATTAAATGTATTTTTGCATACGCTGTTGCTTCATATATTAGTCCAAATTTTGCAGTTTTTGCGATTTATTTTTTTTATTACTTTTATAAAAAATTTAATTTTAGTAAGAAAATTTTTTATATAATAATTATAAATATTGCACTATCTGTACCAGCAATTATTTATTTATTTTCATTAGATACAATATTTTTATTTACAACAGCTGTTCCATCAAAAAGTATAGAAAATTTAGATTTTTTAAATATTTCTAATAAAATTTTAATTATTTCTTCATTAATATTTTTTTACGCAATTCCCTTTTTATTGACCAAATCTATTACAATTAATTTCAAAAATTTAAAACTTGTAATAATATCTGTATTTATAACATTTTTTTTAGCAATTAATTTTAATTATAATTTTGATTATACCGGAGGAGGAATATTTTATAAAATTTCTTATTTTTTATTTAAAAATAATTTTCTTTTTTTCATAATTTGTATATTTGCATTAATTTTCAATTTGAGTTTATTTAAAAATGATAGAAAAAATTTATTTTTAGTAATTTTGCTTATATTAAGCAATCCTCAGTACACAATTTATCACAAATACTACGATCCATTTCTTCTAATTCTTTTTACATTGATTTTTAATCTAAATTTAAATACAAAAAAATTATTTAATTATAAATCAGTTATTATTTTTTATGTATACGCTAGTTTATTTTTAATTTTTAATTTTGTAAAATGATTGACTTAACTTTAATAATTCCAGCTAAAAATGAATCTGAGTCTTTGCCAGATGTTTTAAATCAATTGAAAAACTACAATTACAAAGTAAATATAATTTTGCACTCAAGCGATACTTCAACTATTGAAGCAATTAAAAGCCATAATATAGAAATAATTTACCAAAAAAATTTGGGATACGGTGATGCTCTAATAGAAGGCATTAATCAATGTAAAACAAAGTTTTTCTGTATTTTTAATGCCGATGGATCTTTTGATCCAGCAGAAATTAGCATTATGCTAGATAATTTAAATTCCAAAAATTTAGATTTTGTATTTGGCTCCAGATATGAAAAAAATGCTGGAAGTGAAGATGATACATTGGTAACGCTAGTTGGTAATTTTATTTTTACCAAAATTGGAAGTATATTTTTTAGATTACCTATTAGTGATATTTTGTATACCTTTGTATTAGGTAAAACAGAATTGGCAAAAAAACTTGCTTTAAAACAAAAGGATTTTTCTTTTTGTGTTGAACTGCCTATTAAAGCTCAAAGAAACAAAATGAAAATGGGCTCGATTAGTTGCTATGAAAGAAAAAGAATTGCAGGCAAAAAAAAAGTACATGCGTTTAGGGATGGATTAAAGATATTGCTGTATATGATAAAATTGTTTTTTTTAAATAAATAATGTCTTTTTTAAGAGAGAAATTTGCAAAAAATTTGAATTATATTTCTTTATCAATAATATTATTACTTCCAGTAATAATTTTTTTGGGATCTGGGATTTTAAACTTTTCAATTATATTATTAGATATTTTATTTATATCTGAAATTTTATTAAAAAAAAAATTTAAATATTTTAATAATAAATTTTTTTATTCATTCATATTTTGTTGGTTAATTTTGCTATTGAATTTGAATTTTAGTATTAGTTTTTATGATAGCTTGCCAAGATCTATTGGTTTTTTAAGATTCATTTTTTTTGTATTTGCAATAAATTATTATTTATTTGAATCAAGTAATAAATATGCAAATTTAATTTTTAAATTTTGGACAATTATTTTTGTTATAATCTCAATTGATTTAATTTATGAATATTTTGTAGGTGTAAATACCTTGGGATTTAAATCGTATATGCCTGGAAGGTTAAGTGGTTTTTTTAATCAAGAATTAAAAATTGGCCATTTATACTCTGCCCTTATATTAATATGTCTATCGTCAATATACTTGTATCTAAAAGATTTCAAAATGAAAAAAATCAATTCCTCTTTTGATTTTATTAAAAATAACTTTTTTTATTTAATTATAATTTTGTTTTTATTTATATCAATTATTATAGGTGAAAGATCTAATTTTATTAAAACATTGATTATGACTACTATGTTTTTATTTATTTTTGAAAAAAAAAATATCCTAAAAAAAATTACAAGCATTGCTATTGGTTTATTTATAATTTTTTTTATTATTATTAATAATGCAGATTATAAAGAAAGGTTCTGGAGAACTTTTTTACTGCCACTAATAACTGATCCAATAAATTCAGTATTAGATTCCCATTATGGCAATCATTATGAAGTGGCTATCGAGGTTTTTAAAAACCATAAATTAATGGGTGTTGGTCTTAAAAATTATAGGAAAGAAGTTATAAAAGATAAGTATCCTAACAATGCATCAATTCATCCTCACCAAGTTCACCTAGAATTATTATCAGAGACTGGAATTATAGGATATGTTTCTTTTTTGTTTTTATTCTCTTACCACTTATTCTTTTCAATAAGAAATTACATAAAAAAAAGAAATATTTATCAATTGTCAGGAATTTTATTTGTAGTCGTAAGTCTAATTCCAATAATTCCTTCAGGTAGTTTTTTTACAACTTATGGAGCTGCGTTATTTTGGCTTAATTATGGATTAATGTTACCAAAAAAATAACTTTATTTAATTAATTTTTTTTTTATGAAGAAGTATAGTGCCAGATAAATAATTACATTTATTAACAATATAACAATAATTTGATTTGTCTTTGTTATATAATTTATTGAAATGGAAAAAATTAAGGAATTATATAAAATAATTAAAATAGATGTTGTTTGATTTGAATATTTTTTAAGTAATAAATTTTTTTTATTTATATATTTAAAAATTAATTGATGAAGATGGTTGGTATCTGGTTCCGTTGGGTTAATTTTGCTAACCTTTTTTCTTATTATTGAAAACAAATTCTCAAAAGCTGGGTACCATAACAATAATGCTAAAAAATATGGTGATATACTCTGATTGTAATGATAAGTTTCAATTAAAATACTACCAATTATAAAAGATATTAAATATGCACCGGAATCTCCTAAATATAAATAGTTAAAGAAATTAAGAATAAATAAAAATAATATAGCAATAATAGAAACATAAACTATTTCACTTTCTAAACTTATTGATCCGTTGTTTAGTAATATTTGTAAAATAACTAAAACAAGAAAGAAATATCCGAGATTTAAGCCATTAGATCCATCAATAAAGTTTGATCCATTGACTAAAATTAAAATACATATTGCTGTAAATAAAAAGCTAAAATAAATATTTAAAAATAATTCACTTAGAAAGTCTATTCTTATATCGTTTATTCTATATTCGAAAAAATTGAGAAAAAAACAAATAATGACAAATTGTATTAAAAGTCTTATTTTTGGAGAACTTAAAAAGTTAGTATCTGAAACTATTCCAAGCAATAAAATTAAAAAAGAAAAGATAGCTAATGTGTAATTAAAAACTGAAAAATTTATCAGTATATAAATAAAAAATATTAAACCACCAATTAAAGGAACTGACTCTCTACCAATAAGTTGTTGATGATTATTATGAAATTTACTTTGAAGAAAATTTGATTTATTTACAACAAACCTTAAAATTACAAATGTTACAAAAAGTATTAAAAAAGATTTAAAAATAAAAATCATTTAGTTTTTTTAAGATAATTAATAGATAAAACAAATGTTTTAATAATTGATTGAAATAAATTAAATTTTTCATAATAATAATATACACTTATAGAGTCTTTAATTTTTTGAACTATTGATTTTGATAGAGAATTTGGAGTATTTGTCCAGTTTGTTAAATTTTTATTTATGCCATAAAAAATTACTCCAGATTTAGCAATTTTTAACCATAAAACATAATCTTCTTTTGTAATTAATTTTGGAAATGGATTTTTTATTTTTAAAATTTCTTTTTTTAAAACCACTGTAGATAATCCAATATCACAGGAATTTAATAAATCGCTATAATTTAAATTTTTTGCTTTTCTTGTTGACTTATAATTTTGACTATTGCTAACAATATTATATGAAGTATGACTAGCTAAATATTTATTTTTTTCCATAGTTTTAATTTGAATTGCAAGTTTTTTTTTTTTCCAAGTATCATCACTATCTAAGAAAGCTATATACTTGCCTTTTGCAATTTTAATACCTTTGTTTCTAGAAATTCCGACACCATAATTTTTTTTATTTTGAATAATTTTTAATTTTTTAAAATTAAATTTTTTTTTAATATTTTTAATTTTACTATAATTATGCTTATTAGGATTATCATTAATAATAATTATTTCATAATTTTTGTATGTTTGATTTAAAATAGATTTTAAAGCTCTATTTAAGCAAATTAAATTGTCATAGAATGGTACTATAATACTTACTGTACTTTTCATTTATTAAAATATTTTTATAATTTCTTTTTCTAGAATACTCGTAGTTCTGAAATCAAGAAATTTATGTATCTTTATTTTAGATTTAGTTATTTTTCTCTGCAAAATTTTTGGATTATTAAAAAAATTTTGAATTTTTTGGGAAATTTCTAATGGATCATGATTTTTAACTATATTTCCATATTTTCCATTACCTAAAATTTCTGATATTCCTCCGTATCCATTATACGCAATAACTGGTACTCCATAATTAATTGCATCAACTATACTGTTTGGCAAACCTTCAAATAAAGCAGTATGTATTAATAGATCTGCATCTTTGTAAATTAAATCTTTGTTTTTTATTTTAAATTTAAGGAAAACTTTTCTACTTAGTTTATTATTTAATATAATTTTTTTAATTTCATTTTTTTGATATCCTTCTCCATATATAAACAATTTAAAATTTTTTAATTTTAAAAATTTTATAGAATTTAAAAGTAATGTATAATTTTTTTGCTTAGTTAACCTTCCTACTGAAATAAGTTTATAAAAATTTTTTCTTTTAAATTTTTTTTTTGGCAAAATTTTTTTTAACGAACCTGAGTAAATTACCTTTGATTTTATTCCCAAGTTATCAAATTCTTTTTTTAAAGTTAAAGAATTTGAAAATACAGAGTCTGCAGATTTATAAAAAAATCTTATTAACAATTTAATTATTTGATTTTTAAAGAAAGAAAGAAATGAAAAAAATATATCTAACTCTTTAAGTGAAGTTCTTTCAAATAAAAATATTTTAAGATTTTTTAATTTTCTAAGGAAAATTATAGTTAGAATATTTGAATAATGAATATTTGAAATAAATAAGTTATATTTTGTTCCTTTAGTTTTATCCTCAATAATTTTTTTAATTTTAAAAAAGCTAAAAAATGTCTTTAAAAATAAAAAATTATTATTAATTTGTAAAATATTAATATGATTAGGTATTTCTTTTAAATATTCTGAGTTTCCAAGATAAATTATATGAATATTAAATTTATTTTTGTTTAGGTTGCTTAAAAAATTAAGAACAGCATTTCCAGCTCCCCCAAATTTAAAATTAGATATAAAAAAAAAAATATTTATTTTTATCATTATAAAATTTTTTTTAATTTTTGAAAATGACTTAACAAAGTAAATTCTTTACATTTCTTTTTAAGTCTGATTTTCTTTTGTTGTAGATTAAAATCATCATAAATAATTAATTTTTCAAAATTTTCTATAAAATCATTTATTGAACTTGATTTATATAAAAAACCATTTTTTCCATTATCTAAAATTTCAAGAGGTCCGTTTGGACAATCGCTTGAAAATATTATTTTATTTAAATATCCAGCCTCTAATAATACGAAGCCTGGATCTTCCCAAAGAGATGACATGACGAAAATTTTTGAGTTTTTTAAATAATCGTAAATATTTTTTTTATGTCCAACCAAAAATATTTTTTTATATAAATTTAAATCTCTTATTTTTTTTTCTAAATTTTTTCTTTCCTCACCTTCTCCTAATATAAATAAATTTAACTTATCATATTTTTTTTGAATTTCATAAAATGCATCTATTAAAAAGCTAAAGTTTTTTTGTTTTGTAAGTCTTCCAATTGATATAAGTGAATTATTTTTTGAAAGTTCTTGTTCAACAATATTATTCTCTTTTTTCTTTTTTTGAATCTCGCTTATTTTTAGTATCGGGTCGGGTAGATAAATAAGTTTATCACTTGTAAATATATTGCTGTCAATTAATGTATTTAAGGTTGATTTAGTTGGTGTCGTAACTAAGTGTATTTTATTGTTTGCAGTTTTCCAAAAAAGTTTTCTTAAATAGTTCAGTTTTGGGTATCCAGAAATTCTTAGGATAAATTTTGTCCTATAATTATTAAATAGCATTAAAATTAAAGGTATAAAAGTTATTAAATGTATAATTAAGTAATCAGGTCTATCATTTTTTAAGGTTCTATTTAACTTGAAGATACTTAAAAAAAATATAACGAAGTATGTAAATCTACTTTTAAAAAAACCAAGTTTTGGCAAATAATTAATTATATTTGTTGACCTTAAATTTATTACTTTGATATTTTTTTTATTCAAATAATTAATTTTACTATCCCATTCTCCTACAACATTTATTAGTAATGGCTCCAAATTACCGTTTGAATATTTTTTTAAAGATAATATAGAATTTATTACTGCATCAACTGTTGCTACTTTACCTATAAAAGGACACCAATAATAAATCTTTTTTTTTTCATTTTGCATAATATTTATTTAAAAACATTTAAGTAGAAATTTTTCAAAATTTATTTTTAGATTTTTTTAAAGTCCTTTAAAATATTAATTGCTCTTATTTTGTGACTATATTTTTTTCCTATTTTAAAGTTATTTTTGGAAATGATAAGTCTTTTTTGATTTAAATTTTTAATTTTGTCAATTTCACTTTTCCAAGCAAAAGGTCTGTTAAAATTCTTAATAAAAATAGCATTTTGATTATCTTTTAAAATTTCTTTTAACACAGGTATATTTGAACAAATTATAATTTTACCATTAACTAAATAATCAAATAATTTTAATGGAGATGTAAAATTTGTAATATTTCCAACATCTCCAGCAGATGTTATTTTGTCAAGATATGGCATAATTAAAATATCCATTTTAGAAATTTCATTTACAATATTTTTAAGTGGTACATAATCATATAAAAATAAATTTTTATTATTATTTTTTAAATTTAAATTTTTATATTTTTCTAAGTCACCATAAATGAAGTAATCATTCTTTCTATCAATTTTTGATAATTTTAAAATTAGATCTATTCCTCTTGATTTGTTAATTGATCCAAAATAACCAATTTTAAGTCTTGCTTTACTAAAATTGAATGAAAAAAATTTGGGTGTAATTGATGTTCCACTTGGACTTATTATAAATTTATTTATATCAATATTATATTCATTTGAATAATGTGACTTAATATTCTTTGTAATAGCAACTAAGCGAAATAAATTTTTATTATTAAAAAAGTTAAAATATTTGCAAATAAATCTTACTATTCTACTTTCTATTTCAAGACTATGATGTAGTTCTAAAATATTTTTCTTACCCATGTAAGTTAATAAAAAAGAAGAATAAAAATTTCTTGTAATATAAATATCAGGTTTAAAACTCAAACTGCAAAAAATAGAAATAATTGAAAAAAAATAGTAGTAAATTCCAAGAGGAAAAGATTTAAATAATTTTAATTTTTTTATTTCAAACTTTTTTTTTACATTGTAAAATTTAAAAATATCTTCGTTTAAAACCTTTGTGTTTGGGCATATAAGTAAAACGTTATTTCCATTTTGACTAAAAGCTTCACACATTTTTACTATTTGTAAAGCACTGGCTGTTTTAGCGGGAATTGCATTATTAGCTAAATAACAAATTTTCATTTATAAATTATTTTATTTGAATATATAGTTATAAGATATTTGGTTGAAAAAAAGAAAAATTTAAAAATTTGAATTATTATCTTCACAAAATAATTAATTATTATAAAAAATAAGATTGGTATTTAAATTAATGATTAGAAATAAATGTTTAATATGTAACTCAAATAAATTTTTAGTTACAATTATCAAGGTTAGGTTTGATAACAAACATTTATTAAATTTTTTCACAAATTATTACTCTTATTTAGTCTCTAAAAATATCACAAAAAAATTAAAAAATTTTAATTATGAAGTTATTAAATGTATTAGATGCGAATTTATTTGGCAAAAATTTGTCCCAAATACAATATTTTTAAATAATTTATATGAAAAATATATAGATAAAAAATCAAGTCTGAAGAAATCATTGAATAAAATAAAAAAAAGTAAACAAAATGATGAGTTTCAATTTAATCAAATTGAAAATTTGATAAATAAAAAAAAGAAAAAAATTAGTATTTTAGATTATGGAGCGGGATGGGGTCACTGGGCTCAAAGTGCTAAAAATTTTGGATTTAATGTATCTTGTCTAGAGTATTCAAGATCAAGAATCAGTTATTTAAAAAAAAATGGATTAAATACAATTAATAAAAAAAAAATAAATAAAATTAAAAGTCAGTTCGATTTCATTAGATGTGAGCAGGTAATAGAACATGTATCTGAGTTAAAACCAACAATTAAGAATTTATTTAGGCTACTTAATAGAAATGGCATAATCTATATATCTGTACCAAATGGGAATAAAATTATAAATTCTAAAAACTTTGAAAATAAATTAATTAAAAAAGGTCCAGTTCAACCTTTGGAACATCTAAACTGTTTCAACAATTTCTCGCTAAATAAAATTTTATTAATTAATAATTTTAAAAAAATACCTATAATTAAGTTAATATATATAAAATTGTTTTCAAATAAGTTTAACTTTAAAAATATAAAAAGTATTTTAATTGATGTTTACAATTATTATTTTGGAACAACATTATTTTACTTTAAAGATTGATAATATTTAAAATTGAAATTTTAATTTACATGAATTCATTTTTTATATAGGAAGAGTAATGCAAAATAAAAATTATATAATTCCTTGTGTGTTAGGTTTGGGTTATGTTGGATTGCCAATTTTCCTTGAGCTTCAAAAAAAATTTAAAACAATTGGCTATGATAAAAAAATTAAAAGAATAAAAAAATTATCTAAAAAAATCGATGAAAACTATGAATATAATAGTAATGATCTTAAATTAAAAAATAATTCTTTTTATACAAGCAAAAGTAAATATTTAAAGGAGTCTAACTTTTTTATAATTTGTGTTCCTACTCCAATATTAAAAAATAAGAGGCCAGACTTGTCTGCAATAAAATCAGTTTGTGATGAACTTGGAAAGCATTTAAAACAAAATGATATAGTTGTACTAGAGTCTACAGTATACCCAGGTGTTACAGAAAAAATATGCGGAAAGATACTAGAAAAAAATTCAAAATTGAAAATGAATTCAGACTTTTATGTTGCTTACAGCCCAGAAAGAATTAATCCTGGAGACAAAAGTCATACTGTAAATAAAATAAAAAAAATTGTTTCATATTCTGGAAATAATAAAGATATTAAATTAAAAATTTTAAAAGTTTATAACGCAGTAACAAAAAAAATTGTTTTTTCAAAAAAAATTAAAGAAAGCGAAGCTGCGAAATTAATAGAAAATATACAAAGAGATCTAAATATTGCACTTATCAATGAAATAATGGTTGCTTGCGATAAAATAGGTCTAGATTTTAAGGAAGTAAAAAGACTTGCTGAAACTAAATGGAATTTTTTAAAATTTTCACCGGGCTTAGTTGGCGGGCATTGTTTGCCAGTAGATCCATATTATTTTTCCTACATTTCAAAGATAAAAAAATATAGTCCAAAAATTATTTTATCTGGAAGAAATGTTAATGAAAAAATGGATAATTTCATTATTGGTAAAATAAATAAAAAAGTTAAAAAAAATAGAATTAAAAATCCAAAAATTTTGTTATTAGGCGCAACATATAAGCCCAATGTTGCAGATTTTAGAAATTCTTTATCTTTAAATATCTCAAAAAAACTTTGTAAAAAGTACACCGATGTTTTTATTTTTGATCCTTTTTTAAAAAAAAATCAGTTTAAAAATTTGAAATTATTAAAATCTCTTACTTCAATTAACAAATTTGATATAATAATTAAATTAGTAAAACACAAGACAACTGAGGATAGATTAAAAAAAATAAGTTTTAAAAAAAACAAACTTTTAAATATTTTTAATTAATTACCACTGCAAATATTTTTTTAATTTTGACTTGATTAAATTCTGGTCATTATTGCTTAATAGTTTTTTTGCTTTATATGCATTAATTCTAGATTTTTTTATATCAAATTTCTTTAAATTCAGATCTTTTATTTTTAAAAATCGCGCAATATTCTTAGATGTTTTTTCATAATTATTTACAAAATCTTCAAATTTAAAGTTTAAAGTTTCTCCATAGTTTTGCTTTTTTAAATTTTGTTCGTTAATTCTCATTATTTCTTTGTACCATATTATGAATTTATTTACGTCATATCCTGGAAAAGCTCCTGCTTTTCTAAATTTCATACTGTAAAAAACGCTTCTAGGATCCCTGATAACTCTAATTATTTTAGCATTAATATCATATTTTGTTAATTGGTTTGGTAAAAAAAAACTATTTGCTTGGTCTAATAAAATATTTTTTTTTATTTTTAAATTATTTTGATTTAAGGCATTTTTAATTATTTTATAAATAAAAATATGGAGATGATAATTAAATTGATTTTGATTTACAGGCAATGTCATAAAGAAATTTTTGCTTCTAACATCCTTTTCAAAATTAATTTTTTTTAATAATTTTATCTTTAATTTTTTATATCTATTTAATGAATGAAGTTTGTAAAATGGCAATGCTTTATATGAAATTTTAGTTATATTTTTTACAAATGTTTTTGATAAATGTTTTAGATGATTAGTATATATTTTTTTTTGTTCTCCATCTCTAGTAAAATACATTTTGTCTGCACTATTCATATATTCTATAAATTTATAAAAAGCTTCTGAACAATTATTTGGGCTAAAATATTCGTATAAAAAAAAATATAATTCATTTACGCCTCCGGGATCATTGAACAGTCTAAATTCTTGTTCTAGAAAAGGTGATACAAAGTTTTTTTGCGTTCTCAAAAAATCTAGTATAGCACCTCCGCCACTGTTGCCCGGACTTGTGGTAATAACAAAATTATGTTTATTTAAAATCACTATATGATAAGATAAATTAATTTTCGTAATTTATAAGATTTTAAAAAAATTTCAATCTATGAATAAAAAAACACTTTTTAAAAATTTTTTAAATTTTTTTTGGCTTAGACCGGAGAATGCTCTTATTTTTTCCTTAAAAGCTGAAAAGCTGAATCTTTGTAAAAAACATTTTAAGGGAAATTCTATTGATATTTCATGTGGAAATGGAATTTTTACCTTTTTAACATATGGTGGCGAAATATCAAAAAAAAATGATATGTATCAATCATTAAATTATACAAATAAAGATATTTACGATAATTACAAAAAATACAAAATAAATGTAACTAAATATCCAAAAAAAAAATTTACTTTTGGAACTGACTGGAAAAATAATTTATTAAAAAAATCAAAAAAATTAAATTTTTATAAAAATTTAATTTTACACGATAACAATTTAAAACTTCCATTTAAAGATAACCATTTTGATTTCATGTATAATTCAAGCTCTTATTGGGTTAAAAAATTTGAATACCATATTAATGAAATGTTAAGAGTCTTAAAGCCAAAAGGTAGATTGATTTTAACAATGAAAACAAAAAATATAATTAAATTCAATTTAAAAAGTTTGACTAACAAAAACTTTGATAAGAAATTTTACAAAATCTTGGATGGAAATAGATTGAGTTCATATAAAGGATTAAAAAATATGGATGAATATATTAAAATTATAGAAAAAAATAAAAAAATTAAAATTCTTAAAATTGAACCAATTTACTGCAGAAAAGTAAATTTAATTTGGGACGTAGGATTAAGACCAATTATTAAACCGTTAGCAATTTTAGCAAACTCTGCTAAAATTCATGACAGAATTAAAGCTAAAAATTTAATGATTAAAATTTTTTTAAAACTTTTCGACTCATTTATAAAAAATTATAAACCAGAAAAAAAGTTCGCAGTTGAATGGTTTGTTGAAATAACAAAAATATAATTAATTTGACAGAACAAAATCTGGATTATCATTATTTTTAGTTGCACCATTTATTGAATAGTTTGCATTTCCACAATCTCTAATAATTTGAACATTTTTAAAGTGTTTTTTACATATATTTTTGAGTGTTTTTTCATCCCAAAAATTTAAATGAAAAGGATTGTGATATTTTATTTGTATTTCATCTGATAAAATAATCTTTCCTTTTTTTTTTATTAAATTTTTTAAAATGCTAAATGAGTGGTTAAAATTCAATGAATGAACAATTAAATGATTAACAACTATTAAATCAAAGTAGTTTTTTAATTTAAGAAAATCGCCAAAAAAATAGCCGTGAATGTTACCATTTAAATTATGAGCATTTTTAAATTTTTGCTTTATTGTTTTTTCGGATATTTTTGAAATATCTAAGAAGTAAATTTCAGATCGATATTTCTTAAAATATTTCATAATTAATCCAAGTGTTGGTCTTAAAAAAAGAATTTTTTTTGGTTTAGGATTAATTTTTAAGTTTTTTTCCCATTTTTTAAACCTTTTTTTAAAATGCCTATTATATAAAAAGTTTTCATATTTTTTTGGAACTGGAAATTCAGACCAAACTTCTTCGGATATTGTTTGATCTTTATTGGAAAGTTGTTTCAAATATTTAAATAAATCATTTCTGCTGAATCTATTAAAATCTTGAATTAGTCCACAATTATTGCACTCTCCAACAGATCTAATATAAAATTTTTTAGAGATATCATCAGAAAGATTTTTAAGAATATTAAAATCAGGTAAACATTTTGATAAATAAAACTTTTTTTTTTTTGAGTTACAGTTACTACATTTGCTGTTTTCTAATTTTTTTACATGATATAAATTTATGTTTAAAAATTTCTTTAAAAAAAATGCAAAATTCGAAAAGTCGTTAGGTTTGTTTCGTAATATAATTCCAGGTCGGTGTATTTTCATTGGCTAAGCATGTTTATGTTTAAAATTATTAATTAAAAATTTTAATGAATGAAAAAAACCGTAAGGCTTAGTTAGATATATTAAATGTTTATTATCTTCAAAAATATTTAGATCTTCATTTGATAATTCTTTTTTATTAATTGGCAGAGCTGCAAGTACTAATTGTATAGTATCTCTATAGTTATTTGGTATGCCGGCCTTATGAAAACAAAGTGATGGTGAAAAAATTAATGAAGAACCTTTTTTTCCTGTATTTTTAAAAATTATACTATCATCAAAATTAGACTTATAATTGTCTCTGTTGTGATAATTTGTTTTATTAATAAATTCTTTTGTATATTTTTTTGATATTAAATGCAGGGGTCCATCATTATCTGATATATTTTCTAAGTTAATAAATATTTTAAAAAAATTCATTACATATCCGTCATTGTGAAACTTATTTGCGTAAAGCTCAAGATTCTTGTGTGCAAGATGATTGAAATGTTCGATCCTAAACGCTTTAAAATTAAGAAGGTAAACTGGGACATTATAATAATTTTCTAAATCTTTAATAATTGGATTTATCTTTTTCAAGAGATCATTTTGAAATGATTTTTCATGCTTTTTTTCGAGGAAAAAATATGTTCTATGATTATTAAAATCCTTTTCTTTTACTTTAGAATGCTTAATATTATATTTTTCAATTAAGTCCTCAAAATCCAAATTTAATTTAGAAAAACCATGTTCTTCAAACTTGAGAATATAATCATTATTGTTTTTAATTTTTAAAATAAGTTTTTTATAAAGAAAATTATAAAATGAATATGATAAAGGTAACCTTATTTTAAATAATTTTATAGATATATATATCGATATTTTTAGTAAAATTTTATATAATTTCATCTTTCACTAGTTTAAATATTTTATCAGCAACAACGTAATCTTCGCGATGATCTATATCCAAGGATCTATAAAAATCCATAAGATAGTATACTGTTCTACCTCCAAAAATGTATTTTTTTAAGTTTTTTTTTGGAGTGATGTAAATCGCTCCATTTCTTGCAAGATTTTTAATTTTATCTTGTTTTCTAGTATGCTTTATTTTTGAATTTATAAAATCTTTAACTATAAATTTATCCACTGGTTTATACTGAGAAAATGGCTCAAAATTATGTGGTACATTTACACAACTAACCAAAGAGTCTGGTTTTTTTTTTAAAAATAAATTTAATGAATTATCTATATCATAATGGCTTCTAAATGGTGATGTTGGCTGTAGTGTTACAAAAATATCAGCATTAATATTATATTTTTTTTTTAAGTACCTATCGGCATGTAATAATACTTTTATTGTTGGTGTCTTATCTTTAGATAAATTTTTTGGTCTTGAAATTATTGGACAATTTATATCTTTGGCATATTTTAAAATATTTTTATTATCTGAAGAAAGATAATATCCATCAAGCATTTTAGATTTTTGTGCAGCGCGGATTGTATGATAGATTAATGGTTTTCCATTTAACTTAAGCATATTTTTATTTTTTATTGTTTTTGAGTTCCCTCGCGCGGGTATTATAGCTATTATTTTCATCAACTTTTTTTAACAATCATTCTTAAGTTTTTACCATTTCCCGATGCATTTATGTAAAACTGTAATATTTCAATATCTAAATTTTTTAAATTACCTAAAAAAGACTTTTGTTTATTTTTTTTATTTAAAAAAGACTTATAATCTTCAAGATCTAATCCTTTTGTTTCCCAAAAAATTGTTTTGAAATTAAGTTTTTCAAAAAAATTTTTAAGAGTTTCTGGAGTAAAATAAGTTAGGTGATGAGTTGGGTTTATAAAGACTGAATCTTTTTCACCTACAAGTAATCTTTGAGCGCAATTCCAATTTGGAACATAAACAAATATTAAGCCTCCCTTTTTAAGAAGTTTTTTTGCAAGTTTTACTGTTTCCCTTGGTTTTTCTAAATGTTCTAATACATCAAACATTGTTATTATATCGTATTTTTCGTTTGTATTATAATCATTTAAGGTTTTCTGCAAAATATTAAGTCCTCTATTAAATTTTCCAAAATTTGCTGTTTCAGGATTTATTTCTAACCCAGTTGTTTTCCATCCAATTTTATTAGCATATTCGATGACAAAGCCTGTTGAACAACCAACATCTAACATGTTAACTTTTTTTTTTTTAAAAATACTTCTTAAAATTTCAATTCTTTCTTTTCCAAATCTATTTACTCTATAAACATGTGAAGAATTTCCTAGTTTTTTCATTATATTTTGATAATTTTTTGATTTGTATAGATCTGTATAAAATTTTGAATCTAATATATCTCTAACATAGATTGTGCAGCACTTTTTACACTGAACAATGTTTAGATTATCTTTTTTGATAATTTTTTTAAAATTTTTAGAATTGCATGAAGGACAATTTCTTTTTTTAATTATTTTTTTTAGATTTTTTTTATTTTTAAAAATTGAATTGTAGTAATCATTTCTTTTATTCACACAATAGTCATAAGATTTTTTTGGTCTTAACTTTTTTATGTCTATTTTTTGTGATTCAAATTTATCTTTTAATTTTAAAAACATTTTTAAAAATCAGTCTAATTTTAAATAATTCCAATTTAATAATCTTTTAAGTTTTTCATCGATTAATTTAGGTTCTTTTTTAATCCTAAATACCCATGATCCATAAATACCAAGAAATCTAATGGAATTTATACAAAATCTTGTAATTATTTTTCTAGTAATTGCTGAACCATCTATAATTATTATACATCCAACTTTTAAACTTTCAAAAATATTAAACAAATCTCCTCTGGGTAAATCAGTAATTAATCTTTTTTTTTCATCTATAAACCATGCCGGGCCATCACAGACTAATAAATCTATATTTTCAAAATCTTTCATACCTAAATTTTCAAAACAAATTGTTTCTAATCCAATTTTTTCTTTTGATAAAATTACTTTGCTATGTAAAATACTCACTTTTTTACGAAGGTCTTTTATTCTTTCTTTTGCTAATTTTATACACTTTTCTTCATGCTCAACTGCTATAAGCTCGCAATCCTCTGACATTTGCTCAGCTATTGCTTCTGTAGAAACCCCAATACCCGGGCCAAGTTCTAATATTTTTTTCGGATTATACTTTTTTATTAATTTTCTTAATACATACAAATCATAGATATTCATTGTCCAATTGAAGTCACTATTTTTTGTGATTTTATCTTTTTTGATTTGTTTAATGCATTTAAGCCATAATGAAATATCGAAAAAAAATATTAGATTTAATAATCTTTTTATATTTTTTTTAATAAACATTATTTAAGTATTTCAATTAATATATTTGATCTCTTTGAATTATTATTATTGATTTTATCAAAGGGGTGATATTTAAAAATTACAGTTGATAGATTTTTATTAAAATAATTAATTATATCATTAGAGTTATTCAATAGATTATCAGACAATCTCTCTTCTTCTTTTTTTTTGTGAGTATGGCATAGACTTATCAAACAACTATTTTTTCCAACTCTAATAAATTCATTTGCTGCTACTTGAACTGAATTTGAGTAAGTAATTACCCATCCAACAATTATTAAATCAAAATAATTATCTTCAAAAGGTATCTTGGTCATATTTGCTAAAGTTATTAAATTAGAATAACTTTGAATATCTATTGATTTTATATTTCTTAAACTAAATCCATAACCTAACAATCTAAAAATTTCACTCTCAACTCTTGGTCCAACAACTAAAACTTTCATTTTTTTAAATTTTAAAAAATCTAGAGATTTTAATGGACCCATATGTATTTCAGTTCTTTTAGATGTAAATTTACCATATGATTTTAAAAAATCTTTTATTGGAGAATTTGCATGATCTAAGTTACTTGTTAATGCTGTTTCTTTTTTCCCAGATACTGTTCTGTGTCCCATCCCACCATCTTCACTATTTGGATCATAAAGAGTTTTAAAACTTTTTTTGATATAGAAAAAATATAAAAATCTAAAATAACTTACTATATAAATTAATAGAGAAAATTTAAAGATTACTCTAAATAATAAATAACAAAAATTAGAAAAAATATTTTTAAACATTATCTAGTTAATAATTTCTTTTGAATTTTTGGACTTACTTTGGACAAAATTTTTGCAATTTTTATTCCAGTATCTCCTTGACCATAAATTTTACTAGATTTATATTTTCCATGTTTGATTTGTTTTTTTATAGCATTTATAATTTGCAATTTGTTATTTTTAACTTCTATTACATTTGATGCTCTTTCTCTGTCTGTTTGTCTTGTTCCAATATTAACAACTGGTGTTCCTAAATAACTTCCTTCTCTAATGCCGCTTGAAGAATTGCCTATAAGACATTTAGTGTAATTTAAGATGTTAAGGTAATGATTTGTTGGTAAGTTTTTTATAAAGAAAAAATTATTTTTTTTGTTTTTTTCTCTAAATAATCTTATTCCTCTGGATACTCCATCAGAGCCAGCATCTGAATTTGGCCAAAATACCAAGGTTGGTAGCCCAATAATTTTAAGCGCTTCCAGAGAATTTAAAATATGATTCATAGAATGTTCGTATTCTGTTGTTACTGGATGTTGTGACAAGACTAAAAAATCTTTACCAAGATTAAATCTTGTACCAACTCCATGTTTAAATATTGCATTTTCGTCTAATTGTTTTTTTTTTTTTAACACCTCTTTTGCTAAGTCAATTCTTGGGCAACCTACATGAAATACATTTTTTGGATCTTCCCCTAGGTTAATAATATTTTTTTTTGCTTTTTTACTAGATGGAAAATGTACATGAGCAAATTTTGTGTTTGCGTGCCTTATACTTTCATCAATAGTCCCTGTAATTTCTCCTCCCATTGTATGAGCAATTTTAATATTTAAATATGCCGCTGCAATGGTAGCTGAAAGTGTTTCATATCTATCACCAACTACAACTAAAAATTCTGGCTTTAATTTACTGAGTTCTGTGGTAATTTCTACTAGTCCATACCCTGTTGTCTTAGCCATAGTAATTGGGTTTTCTCCTTCTAAAAGTGAATAAATTTTAGAGTTTATCTTAAAACCGTCAGATAAAATTATCTTTTCTAAATCTCCATATTTATCTAGAACTCCAGAAGCTGCTAAAATTATCTGTAATTCTAAATTTTTTTTTTTTTTAATTGCCCGTAAAGCACTTTTGATGCTCGCATAATTTGCCCTTGATCCAATATATGCACAAATTTTTCTTTTCATTTTTTAAGATTATTATTATTAAGCTTATGTCCAAAAGGTAATGTTTTTTTTAATTTTAATCCAATTATTTTTTTGTATTCGGACGCTTTTATACCATTTCCTGGTTTTTTAAATTCCAGATCAGAAAATTTTATTCTTTTATTTTTTTCAATTTTTTTTTTTAGAAAAATACTTTTTTCAAAAATTTTTTTCATATTAATTAAATTCTTTGTTAGTTTATTTTTATTTACAGGGTTTTCTCTTATTAGAGAAGCTTCATTAATACTTCTAACAAAAATTTTAAATTTATCTGGTTCCATCCCATACTTTGCATCGCTTCCATACATATATTTTGAAAAAGTAAAATGTTTTTCTATAACAGTGACTCCAAGATAAGCTGCTATTATTGATGCCGTTAACCCCTCGGTATGATCAGAAAACCCAACATTAATTTTAAATTTTTTTTTAAATTCTAAAATATTATTGAGTCCAGCATTTTTTAAATCACATGGATATTCTGATGTACATTGCATAATTGTAACTTTGCAATTTTTTTTCAAAATATTTAAAGCATTCTTTAATTCCTTCAAATTACTCATTCCACTAGAAAGAAATACTTCTTTTTTTGTTTTACCAATTCTTTCTATCAAGGGTAAATTGTTTACTTCACCCGAAGGTATTTTATACTTACTTAATTTTAATTTTTCTAAAAGGTCCACTGCTTCTATAGAAAAAGGAGAAGATAAAAATTCTACTTTATTTTTTTTTGCAATTTGAATTAGTTTTTTGTATTGCAAAAAACTAAAACTAGTTCTTTCAAAATAATTATATCTATTCTCTTCTTTAAAATATTTGGGTGATGGTGCATTTTTAATGCTCTCATGTTTGGCAATATGTGTTTGAAATTTAACAATATCTGCACCACATTTTGCAGCAATCTCAATTAACTTTTTTGCATTACCAAAAGATCCATCATGAACAGAACCAATTTCAGCTATTATTTTAACTGGCATTTTTTTTTATATTAAAGTAATTAATATACCATTTTACAAATTCTTTAATCCCATACTTTACGTCAGTTTTCGGTTTGTATTTTATAAATTTGTACAATTTATTACTATCAGAGAAGGTTTTATAAACATCTCCAGTCTGTAATGGCAAAAGTTTTTTTTTAGATTTTATATTTAAGTTTTTTTCAATCTCTTTAATATAAACTTTAAGATTAACTGGTTTATTATTTCCAATATTAAAAATGTTAAAATTATAGTTTTTTTTCTTTTTAAATACTTTAAATAATATGTTTGCTACATCTTCAACATAAGTAAAATCTCTTACATGATTTCCATAATTAAAAACAGGAATAGGTTTTCTTTTTATCATATTGTTTGTAAACTTAAATAAAGCCATATCAGGCCTCCCCCAAGGACCATAAACTGTGAAAAACCTAAAAACTGTTGATCGTAATTTAAATAAGTGACTGTATGAAAAAGCCATTACTTCGTTAGATTTTTTAGTTGCGGCGTAATATTGTCCTGGCCTATCTGTGTTTAAATTTTCACTAAAAGGATATTTTTTATTTAAGCCATAAACACTACTTGTGCTAGCGAGGTATAAATCTTTAATTTTGTATTTTCTTGATAACTCTAAAATTGTTGAAGTACCCAATAAGTTATTTTTTGTATATGAATTAGGATTAACTAAACTATATCTAACTCCAGCTTGAGCGGCAAGATGAATAACAAATTTAATTTTTTCTTTCTTAAAAATTTTTTCCATTCTTTTTTCATCTGTAATATCCACTTTGTAAAACTTAAAATAATTCTTAAATTTACTTTTTTTTAAATTTTTAATTCTATCAAGTTTCAATTTTTTGGAATAGTAGTTATTAATATTATCAACACCTACTACCTTCATTTTATTTTCCAAAAATTTTTTTGAAGTATGGTACCCAATAAAACCCGCAGCTCCTGTTATTAATATCATTTGAAATTATATTCTCGCAATCTTTCCATATATAAATTTATTACAATCATATCTAGGTAAAGTATGTTTTTTATATATAAAATCATTATAAGTAATATCTCTAGGTTCAACATTCATAGAGAAAGATACTTTTTTCTTTTTAAGGTATCCCTTAATATTTTTATTAAAAGTATGAAATCCACCATAAGGATAGGAAAACGTTTTTTTATTACTAAAATTTTTTAAAAACTTAAGAGATGAAGAAATATCATTTTCATAATCTCTTTTGTTTAGGCTTGAAAGGACTCTATGAGAATGACTATGTGCACCTATAACCATATTATTGTCAGCTAATTCTTTTAAATGTTTTTTTTTCATATACAATTTATCAAAATAGTATTTCTCTTTATTTTTAAAAAAATAACTAAATAATTGATTTACAATTTTTTGTTTTTTTTTCTCATCAATATAATAGTTTAATATTTTTTTAAAAAGAAAAGTCTTTTTACTACTTTTTTGATTCAAATATAATTTATTTTCAAAATATTTTATTTTTTTAATATCTACAAAATTATTTTTAACTAATTTATACTTTAAATATTTATAAGCTTTTTCTCCACCATATTTGCCCAATATCAAGTGAATTTTATGTACTGGTAAAATTTTCTGATCAACTATCGGCCCTGAAGGAATGTAGAAAATTCCATTAATATTATGTTTTTTTAATATTTTATATGCATATTTATAATGACACAATAATCCATCATCAAATGTTAGAAAAATCTTCTTTGAAAAGTCTTTTTTTTTAAAATTACTTTCAAATAATTCATTGCAATCAAAAAACTTATATTTTTTTTTAAAATAAATAATTTGTTTTTCAAAATTTTTGAAATCAAGATATGAAAAATACTTTAAGTTGGGATTAAATTTTTCAATATAGTGGTACATTATACTTTTCATTTTAAATTAAACTGTTTTTGTAAATTGGGTATTTCTTATTTGTTTTGTTTTGATTTTTTAGGTATTTCACGATCATTTTATTCTTTTGATTGTAATACAGTTTGTCGATATCACTTTCTTTAATATCGTTTTTAAAAAATAATTTATTATTTTTATTTTTTTTGAAGTTGAATACTTTTAATTTTTTATAGTTTTTAAATATTTTTTCCACGATTATAGTACTTTCTTTAATAAGTCTATTGCCAACAGTATGAACATTATCATTGTGTTTAAATTTTGGTCTTATTTGATGTATTATAGGACCATTATCTATTCCAGATTCTAATTTCATAAATGTTACTCCAACAAATTGTAGTTTATCATTTACAAAAGGCCAAAAGTTAGTTGCGCTTCCAAGATAGTATGGAGAAAGTCCTAAATGAATATTAACAGATTTATTTTTAAAATGTTTTAAGATTGGATTCTTGATAATTGAACATCCATAACTAAATAAATAGTCCGCCTTTAAACTAATAATTTCTTTAATAAGTTTTTTATCGTAGTTAAATTGACCTCGTTCTATTATTTTCAGATTATTAATTTCTTTTGTTCTTTTAATATATTTTGAGAAGTATTTTTTTTCAAAATTTCTCCTTTTTAGAAAATGACTTTTGATTTTATTTTTTTTTTTTATTTTGAAAAATTGAGTACTCTGTCTTTTCAAATTATTTTCACTTAAACATAAGCAAATTGTAAAATTTTTAAATTTACCAATCTTTCTTCTAAAATAAATATGTCTATCTTCATTTGCGGTAATTATTACAATTTTTTTTTTTATCATTTTTATATATTATCTTTATGAATAAAAATTACTCTGTTGCCAATGAAATTAAACTTTATTCTTAACTTTCTTTTAGTAATAAGCTTAATAAATTTATTAATATTTTCATCTATTTCTGTTATTTCAAAATCACCAATTTTTTTGTCTGAATAATATTTATAGTATCTGAATTTTCTAAAAATTAATTTTGAAAAGTTTTCCATATTTCTCAACATTCGGATTAAATTTAAAAAAATCATATTATAAAATGTTAATTTTTGCTTTTTAGTTTTTGATCCATTAACAAGGTTAATTATTTTCTTAAATGAAAAATATTTAGATTTTGAATTAGAATACCAATGATCAATTTTTGTATAATTATTTTTTTTTTCCTTTTTATCATCATCGATTAAACGATTTATTTGAGAATGAGTTTTACAAATATAACAGATTTTTTTAAATAATTTGTCATGGAGACCCTGGCCATGTAACGGATCAAAACATATGGTTTTTTTGTTTAAAATCCATGATTCAAGACCTATTGTGTCTCTATTATGAATTACTTTTTTTGCAGCTAAAATCCAAGGTATTGCACTACCTTTAAATATAACCTCACAATTTTTAACCTGTTTTGCAATTTTTTTCCACTCTATGTCACTTTCAGAAGGATGAGTTCTTATTATAATTTTTGTTTTTGGAAATTTTTTTCTTATTGCTAAGGGTAATTTGTAGAAGTGATTTAATAGCGTTGTTGACTCATTAAAATATTTTTTTGTTGTAATCATTGATTTGGAATTCTGAAGTTTGTTAAAAGGATTATTTCTATTTACAGAACCAAATCTTGATGAAATAAATATAAATTCACCGTATTCATCATATATCTTTTGTGCACTATAATCATATATTTGTCTCCATGGCTTTTTTAATATATCAATTCTTGGGTTCCCGACTATCATAGATTTTTTTACAATATTGTTTCCTTTAATCATTCTTTTATGCTTATCACTCCATAAAAAAAATAAATTTAAAAATAAACCAATATCGTCATCTATATTTTGTTTTAAATAAATTTTGTTATCGTGATACATGAGGGCTTCTTCATCGAGTGAGTAAATTTTGTGACCTAATTTTTTCCAAATTTTAAATCTTTTATTACTCCCTTTTCTCATAGCTTTTTCAATAATTATACCTGCGGGAAGATATTTAATTATTGATCTGAGCTCATTTTTTTCACCAATTACTATATGATAATTTTTGACTAAAGCATAAGCGCTTAATAATAATTTTCCTACCAGCTCTCTATTTGCATTCTCATAAATAATATAAATAATTTTTTTTTTCTTCATGAAAATTAATATTAAATTATATGAAAGATCTTAATAATGTTAAATTATCAGAATATTTTCTCAATAAAGATAGTTCTTTGGAATCCATACTACAAATATGTGCCATTTGGGTATCAACATTCATTGAGTTATTATTAGAAAAATGCTTTTCAATGTACTCTGCTCCTCTTGATACAGCAAATATACAGGCTCCTATTCCTACTGTGTGATCGCTAAAGCCAGAGAAAAAACTTTTATCAAAATTTGGCATCTTTATTTTTTTATAATCAGTAGGATAATTTGATATACAGTATAAATATTCAATATTTTTATCTTTAAATGGTACTCCTTTTTTTTCATAATTATACATACCTAAAGAAATTATAATTTTTTTATTAGTTGAAATTATTTTTTTACATAATCTTTTATCTTCAACTGTTCGACTTGCAATTTTATATAATTCAAAATCTAACCTTTCACACCATTCAATTTTTTCCTCATCAAATATTGATGCAAAAATTTTTATATCCAAATCATCAGAAAACTTTTTTAAATCTTTTAGTTCATTAAAATTTATTTCGAGATATTCTCTATTGTTATTTCCAAATAACTTGTCACTACTATAAAGCTGAATTTTTACAAAGTCTGCACCAGATAATTTTGATTGAATTATCATCCTTTTTATTTCGCTCTTTGACCCCATAAACTGAGGATGTATTTCTGAAATTATTTTTACTTTACGCTGTGCTTTATTTGTTTTCATTTTTTGCTATTCTTTAAAAGATTTACTACATCTTTCTTTGTATGAATATCTAAAATATCACTATATGTAAATCCAGCATAGGTACTTAAACTATTTTGAAAAACTGCTTCATATTTTAAAACCCTTATAGCTCCATTTTGATTGTTATTTCTATCTACAGACATTACTTCGCTTAGATTATATTTTACCAAATGCAAAATAGATTTATCTATATCATGATGGGTAATTTGTGGTGAGTTTGCTTGTAAACTAACAATAATAGTAGGTTTCTTTTTTTTTGAAATTTCTTTAGTTGCATGAACTATTGCTTCCATCTTAAAAACATAATCTCCCGATAAATGAGGAGGTCTTTTTATGACTTTAGCACCATTTTTTTTTGCATAATTTAAAATTTCACTATCCTCAGAAGAAACATAAACATCTTTAACTAGTTTTGATTTTTTTGCTGCAATTATAGACCAGTAAATCATTGGTTTATTCCATATATTGTATAAGTTTTTTCTTTTTAATCTTTTTGAACCGCCTCTGGCAGGTATAACTACAACTACAGATGGTTTTTTTCCTAATTTAGATTTTAATAGCTCTACTTTTTTTTTATTTTTTATTTGTTCAAGTTTAGATTTATAAACACTAATATAATCATCTTGTTTTGTTTTATTTTTTCCATGCATTCTATAAAAATACAACGGTAATTCTAAATATTGAATTTGGTACTCATCTCCAAGTCTGGCTCTTAATTCTTCTTCTTCTCTATGTTTAAATTTTTTGTCGTAAAGACCAAGAGATATTAGTTTAAATCTATTATACATTATTCCACAAGATATAGGTTTCTCTCTGGCAGAAGTAATTTTTGTTTTTTTTCCTTTTGAATTAAAATATTGATAATCACAAGCAACACAAAATAAATTTTTGTTATTTTTTAAATAACTAAATAATAATTTTATAAAATCTTTTGAAATTAAATCATCTGCATCAACTCTTACAACATATTTTCCTCTGGCTTTTATAATTGCTTTATTTGAGCTTTCAGCTACTCCTAAATTTCTTTTATTTTTTATAATTTTAAAATTTTTATAAAATAAATATTTTTTAGCTACATTGATAGAGTTATCAGTTGAGCAATCATCTACTAAAATTACTTCAAATTTTTTTTTATCAAAATCCTGGTTTAAACAACTCTCTATTGATGCTTTCAAAAATTTAGAGTAATTATAATTTGTTAGTATTATTGAAACTTCCATTTAATTAACCTAATAATTTAATATTTTTAAGTGAGCAATCTAAAAAAATTTGTTTTCTTTTAGATATATTATTAAATAATTTTTCTCCACAGCCTATTGCAGCTGGCAAACTAAATTCAGAGCACCTAATTGACATATGAGAATTAGAGCCTCCATATTTTGTAATTAAACCTTTTATTTTATGAGAAAAAATCCAATCAAAGCCCGGGTCTGCATTTTCTATCATTACTATTTTATTCTGTAAATTTATATTTTTATTTGAATTGTCTAAATGAATAATTTCCCCAATTATTTTTTTTCGCGTCACAAAATTTGGTATATTATTTTGAAATGGAGTAATAAAGCTAGAAGATACATCAAAAATGATTTGAGGTAGTTTTACTGAATTTAAAATTTCATCATTTTTTTGTTGAGAAAATTTACTAGATATATTTTGATTATTTTTTTTTAAATCCTCAAGCTTTAGATAAGACATTTGATCTCTTGTCATATTTTTCTTTTTTCCCAAAATAGCAATTTTTTCAAGAATAGAGCTTACACTTTTGGTAAATACAAATTTTGAATATTCTCTCAATTGTATTGCTTTTTCTATATAATTAAACAAATCATGACTATCCTTTAAGCCCAATTTATATTTTTTAATTAATTTATCTATTTTCTTTTGTTCAATATTCTTAATTTTAAAAGTTCTCTTTTTATTGTTTATCTTAATATTTTTTGCACTTTTAACAAAATACTTGTTTGTTTGATCATATCTTTTTGAATTTATATCATATGTTCCAGGTCTAAGATGGCCATATTTATTAATAAAATTTTTTTTATTATTTTTTTTTAAATTTAAACTTTTATATTCATCAATCATCTCAGTTGCCACAGTGCTAATATTATTTAAAAATAAATTAATTCTTGGTTCTGAAATAATATTAACTATTTTTAATGATCTTAATATTGTTGTTGCAATAAAAGCGTGTCTAGCAAGTATAGCAAAATAAAGTGTTCCGTAATTCCTACATTCTTTAAGCATGTTTTTAATACTTTTTTTAGGTGATTTTTTTTGAAGAATTGAAAGTTGATTAATTTTTTGAAGAGATTTATCTAGTGAAAAGTTAGTATTTTTACTTAGACAATTTCTTGTCAATTCCAGATACGAATTTGTAATTGTTTCAATTTCCTTTCTATCTAAATCAGGCGGCATAAGTTGTTTTATTTTTTTTTTAAAATCAAAGCTAAAGCAAGTTATTGCTAAATTAAATTCTATTTTATCATGAAGCTTAGGATTTTTGGTCAATTTATTCATCCAAAAATTAAGAATTTTATTAGAAAGCTTTAAAGGAAGTTTTTTTGGCAATAAAGAAATTAAACTTAACTTAAAATTAATATAGGGTTGACCAGCAAAATCCATCATTAGATTATTTTCTTTAGGAAATTTATATCCCATAATTTTTCTAGCATTTTTCCAGGTTTTGTTAGTTATTAAATTTTTATAAATAGAATATGACAACGGTCTTGGATGAAGCCCAATCATTTCAACTGGATTCCAGTCTGGCATTTGACCATAATAATTTGGAGCAGAAAACTGTTTTTCAAATTTAAATAAATTTTTTTTTATTTTATAATTAGTTTTTTTTAAAAAGTTATTAAAAAGTAGTTGATTACTAATATTCCATTTTTTGATTTTTGTAATTGGTCTAACTTGCAATAAAATAGGATTTAGTTTTTTATCAATTACAAATTCAATATCTAAATAACTGTTATTTAAAAATTTTTCTAATTCTTTAACTGAGTTAATTAGTTTTATAAATCTGGTTGATTTTAGTAAATTTACACCTTCTCTAAAAATATATAATGATTTATTTGAAAATTTTCCACTTCCAGAAGTTACTGTATTTGTAAGGCCGGTAGTATCGTCATAATTGATTATATAATATGGTGCACCATTATTAATGTCATGAGTAAAAACTACACCGCTCGACAGGACACTTTTGACCATCTCTTGAATGATTATCTCATCTTTAGATGTTGTTTTATTTTTTAATTTATAATTTTTTATAATTTCTTTGATACAATATTTAATTTTATTTTTATTGTTTGTTGGAATATTTAAAAAACTTTTATAAACGCCTGCTTTTGACTCGTTTTTTTGATCTTCTTCAAAAGAAGAAGATCTGATTGCTAATTTATTAATTTTTTTTTTTTTAAAAAGAGATACAATCTGATCAATTTTGGCCTTATTTTTTAAAAAATCGTTTACACTTATTACCTCTGTAATTGGAATTTTAAATTTATTAATCTTGTCTTGAAGTGCTAATAAAGTTCTACCCTTACTCATTAATATCTATTTTTTGCTCTCTATCTTGAATATATGTGGAAAAATTTTTTTGATATTATAGCTACTTGAAGATTTACCATTAAAAATTTTTTTACATTTATTTTTAAATTCATTATAAGAAATTCCCTTGCCAAATTTTTGATTTTTTCTTCTTTCTACTCTTGCATCAACTCTTTTAAAAAAATATATTTTTTTTAATAATTTTTTAAAAAATGCTTTAATCTCATAAAATAATAAAAAAACTGGTCCAGTTCTTAAATCAATACTATTAAATTTATCAAATTCACTCTCTCTAGATTTTATAACTTCTATAATATTCTTTACTGAGCATTGGTCCTGTTTAAAATTTGTTAAATATAAGCTTAATTCAAGATTGCCTGTATCTCCAATAACATAGTCATTAAAATTTTCATTTTTTATAACTTCATTTAGTTCTGTAAGTGACCTTATAGTTTTAGTAAATTTTTTTAAAACCTTATACTCAACGCTTGGATAGTCTCTGCATGGAACAAAATTTAAAACTGGTTTATTTAAATATGATGCTTCAATTATTGTTGTATCATTATGGCCTATTAATAGATCGCTTGCTAGAATCCATGCATTTGTGCTCATATTATCACTTACAGTAATAACATTTTTTAAATTTTTAGTTAGTCCAAACCAAAATTTCTCATTTTCTGCTGGGTGAGGTCTTACTATTAATTTTTTATCTGGGAAATTTGTATCAAACTCTTGAATAAATTTTATATAATGTTCTAAATCATTTTGTAATAACGACCTCCAGTTTCTTGCAACTTCAAGTTCTCTTGAATAAATATCTTTTCCCATAGCTACCATATTAAATACATGACCTATTCTTTCTTGAGGCAAATTTTCGTTAATCTTTGAAAAACTTGAAGTAAACAATATAAATTTCCCATATTTAGATTTAATTTTTTCAGCCTCTTCGTGAAAAACTTTGTTTTTTTTATTTTTTAAAATATCTACCCTTGGGTTGCCGGTAGAAAAAATTTTGTTTTTAAATTCAGGATATCTATTACCAATTGCATTTCTATCATCATCGCCCCAACAAAAAAAATAATCTAATTCTTTCATACTCTTAGGATAGATTCTTCTTTCTACTGCGTCTTCGATATCATAATTAATGAACATTTCCTCATCATATGCTGCAATTTGGTGGCCATAATTTTTAAGTGAGTTCATCATTTTGGTATTTCTTGGGCCTATACTTTTAAAAATTACTACACCGGGTCTCAAATATTTTAATCTTTCCCATAAGACACCTTTATGTCCTATTACAACTGAATAGTTTAATTCTGATGCTACTGATGCAAAATATATTCGTGCATCAATTTCTCTTTTTAATATTTCTACTAATAGATAAATTCTTTTCTTCATATATTTTTATCAAGCAATACTCTTGAAGGGAAGGACACAAATAGTTATATATTAATTTCAAATTTATATACTAGAAATTTTACAAATCAACAATTACTTTATATTATAGCAATTCTTATGAAAATTCTCATTGTCCCAAAAATTATCTGCAAATATAAAAACCAACTTGAATATAGCATTGAAATCAATCTTCTCAATTTTTTTATAAAATTATTTAAAAATGTAGAATTTAAGTTTGCAACAGAAAAAAATTTTGAAAAAAAAAAATTAAATTTAATTATATTAAGTGGTGGAAATTCAATTATTGAAAAATCTAAAAAGAAAGAGGATAAATTTAGAAGCAAATTAGACAATAAAATTTTTAAGTATTTTTCAAAAAAATCTATTCCTATAGTGGGAATTTGTCACGGAGCTCAATTTATTGCAAAAAAATATGGTAGCTCAATTTTAAACAAAAAAGGTGTTGGTGTTCATCATGTTAAATTTAATTCTAAATTTAAAAAAAGTTTAAAAAAGAATTTTTTAGTAAATTCTTTTCATAATATGAGCATAAAAAACAAAGGTAATCTTTTGATAGAATTTGCTCATACAAAAGATGAATATTTAGAATTTTTTAAGGTAAAGAGTAGTAAAATTTATGGAATTATGTGGCATCCCGAAAGATATAAAAAATTTAAAGAAATGGATAAAGCAATTTTTAAAACAATATGCAGCTAGTAATCCTAGCCTCAGGCAGAGGCAGTCGCTTAAATTACAAAACCAAAGTACCAAAAATATTTGTGAAAGTGAAAAATCATACTATTTTTGATTTAAATAATAAGTTTTATTCTTTTTTCAGAAAAAAAATAATTGTACTGGGGTATGGTTACCAAAATTGTAAAAAGATATTAAAAAATGAAAATATTAAAATTGTTAGAAATCCAAATTATTATAAAACAAATATGGTCCATAGTTTGTTTTGTGCAAAAAATTTTATAAAAGAAGATATTTTAGTTTGTTATGGTGATATTTTTTTTGATTGGCGTCTTGTAAATAAATTAATAAATGCGAATAGAAGAAAAAACCTAATTATATTAAAAAAAAACTGGTTACCCCTTTGGAAAAAAAGAATGAATATTAAAAATATTTATAAAGATGCTGAAGATGTTAAAATAGTTAAAAATAAACTGCATCAAATTGGTAACAAAATTAAGTATAATTTACCAAAATTTCAATTCATGGGTATTATAAAATTTAAAAAATCGTCTTTTTTAAAGTTAAGTAAATTTTATATTAAATTAAAAAATAAAAATATAGACTTTACAAGCTTTTTAAACCAAGCAATTGTAAAAAAAATTATTGATATTAATGTAATTACTACAAACAAGTATTGGTTTGAAATTGATAATAAAAAAGATTTAAAGATACTAAAAAAATTTATTAATGATAAAAAAATTATTTAATATTCTTCCAACAGGTCAAAAAAAAAATACTATATTTTTTTTTATTATGCTTGTTATTTCGATGATTTTGGAAGCATTAAGCATTGGGTTAATATTTCCAGTTATAATTATATTTTTGTCAGAAGAGGGTGGTTATGAAAATTTATTTTTTTTAGACAATATCATAAAAAATTATTCTGATAATCAAATTTTGATCTGGCTAGTTATGGCTATCGTCATATTATATTTTTTAAAAAATATATTTTTACTATTTCTACATGCTTGGAAACACTCCTTCACTAATAATATGAGCTTTTTGCTTCAAACAAATCTTTTAAGCAAATATTTATTTGAACCTTACCTAAATATAATTGGAGAAAATTCTGCTTTAAAAATAAGAAATCTTCAGATGGAAGCTTCAAAATTTTCTAAATGCCTGGGGTCCTACATGACAATGATAATTGAAATAATGATATCAATTTCACTAATATTTATATTATTTTTTTTTGATCCAAGATTATCTAGTTTAATCATTGTTATACCATTAATAATGATTTTAGGTTTTTATCTTTTTGCAAAATTGAAAACTGTAAAATGGAGCGAAAGAAAGATATTTCACAACGGTAAAGCAATTAAAATATTAATGGAATGCCTATCTGCAATGAAAGAAATTAAAATTTTTAAAAAAGAAAATATATTTCTTGAAAAATATTCACATCATGAGAAAGAAAATTTAAAACTTATTACATATTTTAATATATTTAACGATAGTCCAAAAATTTTTATAGAATTAATATCAATATTTGCAATATGCGCAGGGATATATTTTATGATTATATCTGGATATCAAAAAGGAGAAATAATTGCTTCTTTGGGATTGGTAACTGGTGCAGCATTTAGAATTATTCCTTCAACAACTAGAATAATAAATTCATTAAATGCAATAAAAATTAATTCTCCATCTATAGATTTATTACATTCTGAATTAAGTAAGAGAAATTTTAATAATAATTACTCTCAAATTGATAATATTAAAATAGAATCCTTTGAAAACAATATAGAATTTAAAAATGTTTATTTTGGTTACGATGGTAAAAAAAATTTATTTAATAATTTATCTTTAGAGTTTAAAAAAAAAGATAAAATATTTTTATATGGAGAAAGTGGTAGTGGCAAAAGCTCTTTCATTGGGTTGTTAATTGGTCTAATAAAACCCTCATCAGGTATAGTAAAAATTGATGGGCTAGATGTTTACAGTGAATTTGAAAAGTTTGAAAAAGTTTTTGCATATATATCTCAGGAAAATTTTTTGCTAGATGAGTCCATTTGTTACAACATTACATTAAGTGATAAAAGTGAAATAGATTTTGAAAAATTCAATAAAGCTTTAAAAATATCAAGTCTTTTTAATTTCGTAAATAATTTACCAGATAAAGAAAATACTGTAATTGGTGAAAATGCTTCTTTTATATCAGGAGGCCAAAGACAAAGATTGGCAATTGCAAGAGCTATATATTTTAATGCGGAAATACTCATACTTGATGAAGCAACAAGCGAGATAGATAGTGCAACAGAAAAAGAAATTTTAAATAATATTTTAAACGAGTATCAAAACCGTACTGTAATAATAATTTCACATAATAAATCAAATATGGAGTTTTGCAAAAAGTTATTTAAAATTGAAAATGGAAATTTGATTAAAATTTAAATGATTTAAATCTATTTTTTATATATTTTTCTATATATATAATTTTTTTTAGGAATTGCTTTTTCCCTGTATTATTTGAAATGTACAAGTGAGATCCGCTGGGCTTTTTAAACTTAATATCTATTCCAACAACATTTTTTATTTTTTTATTTAAAGCTTTGGAATATAATTTTTTGTAGTCCCTATTAATTAAATTTGACATATCAGCATCAATAAATACTTCTATGTAATTCTTAATATTTTTTCTACACCATAATCTATATTTGCTTGAAGTAATATTTGCAGCCACAACTATATTTAAATTTTGAAATGATAGATATTTGATTAATCTGGTTAATCTTTGAGCATTAATATCTCTATCTTTTAACGTATAATTAATATCATTTTTAAAAATTTTTCTAAAAAGATCTCCATCAAAATATAAAAAATTTTTATGTTTTTTAATAAAAAATTTACCTAGAGTTGTTTTGCCAGCGCCAGATATGCCGGTTATCCAAATGACCATTAATTTTTCTTTTTACAAATATAAAGCGGTGATCTTTTAATTATTTGAAAATACCCATTTTTACTAATCTCTTCATCATAAATTTTTTTATACTCGTCCCAAAAATTATCAACTAGTTTGATACCCCTAGGTTCTACACCGGACGCTACAAAACCCATTAATATTTCCCAATCTGTAACTCTTAATTCTTCTTCTTCAATTTTTTTTTCAATTTTAAAATGATTGGGTAACATTTTATCTGCGACTTCTTCAGTAAAAGAATCTATTATCCTGTCTGTAGGAAAGTTTTTATCTAAATTTCTACCAATTTCATAAACGTTTAACATATGTTTTTCGCTATTTGTTGTGATGCTACAAAATGATTGAGGATTGTCGTTTAAACATTCTTTAAGATTTTTTATTGAACTATCTTTATCACCAGCATGATAAAGTACATTATGACAAAAAACTATATCAAATTGGTTTTTATATTTTTCTAGATTATCAATATCTGCAATTTCAAAAGTTTTTTTTGCATTTAATCCTTCTGTATTAATTTTTTCTTTTTCAACCATGGCTTCAGTCGCATCTGTAAAAGTTATATCAAGTTTATATTGATTGAAACTTTCCATATTTTTTTTCCAAAAAACACCAGTGCCACATCCAACGTCTAAAATTTTTATTTCTTTATTGGCTTTTTCAAAACCAGAAAAATCGTATTGATTAAAAATCCACTCGTGAAAACCAATTTTATTTTTTGTAAACTGATGAATCTTTATTCTAGCCTCTAAGTACTTTGTTGTGCTATATTGTTTTTTCTTTAGATAGTTTTTTGTTATTTCTTCAGGCATATTGATTATTAAATCATTTTATATAAAATAAATTATCAATATTTTCAATATCTCTTTTTACATCCTTTGCAAGATAATTTTCATCAAAAACTATTTCATAAAAGTCTGGCATTGATATTTGTTTCCACATTTTAAAATCAAACTCTAGATTGAAAAAATACTTAAGAATAATTCCGATCAGATTTCCGTGAGTAACAAATATAATGTTTTTTTTTTCTTTTTTAAAAATTTCAAAGGTATCTTTTAAAAAGATTTCCATTCTATCATAACATTCTTTTTGTGATTCGCCTGTTTCTACCTTGAAGTTTTTATCTTCCCACATTTTTTCAATTATCTGATGTTTTGTAAATTTATCACTTTTGCCAATATTTATCTCTCTTAAATTATCATTAGGCAATATTTCAATTTTTTTATATTTTTTTGATAGCGGTTCAAGAGACTGTAACGCTCTTTTAAAAGGACTTGAGATAATTATTGAATTGTCATCAATTTTTTCAGAAATTTTTTTTGAAAGTGATGAGGATTGTTTAATTCCATCCTCATCGAGCTGACGTAGTTTCTCATCGCCACCCATTACAGATTTACAATGTCTACAAATAAAGAATTTATTATTCATATGTTTGCTTATAATAATATTATTAATATATTTTTTTAAAATTTTTTTCAGTGCATAAATCAAGCCAATTGAGCTATTAGTACTGGTCAGCTACATGCGTTGCCGCACTTCCACACCCAGCCTATCA
>MDTG01341927.1_pt1 | contig 34364 bp, 31 predicted proteins | sample 811421 | NCBI WGS metagenome assembly MDTG01 (sample SAMN05326645, study PRJNA326480) | marine metagenome | isolation source: seawater | place: Pacific Ocean: South East | collected 2011
GCAGCATATTTTATGCCTACCGGCAACAGATAAAGACCGATTGCCATAATGATCATGCCTGTAACTAGTGGCGGAAACCAGTGGCGTATTTTGCCAATGATGCTTCCGAGTAGTGCATAAAAAATCCCAGCCACAATAACAGCGCCAAATAAAACGGCGACACTGCTAGTTTTCACGATAGTTATCATAATTGGCACAAAGGCAAAGCTGGTGCCTTGCATTACGGGAAGGCGAGCCCCCACAGGCCCGAAGCCAATGGTTTGCATTAAAGTTGCGACGCCAGCAAATAGCATTGCCATTTGAATTAAAAAAACTGTATCATTGCTGCCAAAGGCAAATCCAGCAGCCCCAGCGATTATAATAGATGGTGTTACGTTGCTAGCGAACATTGCTAAAACATGTTGCATGCCAAGAGCAAGACGAGGGACTATTGGCACCTCATAATTCGGGTCTTGCAACTGAGCAGAGGTACCTAAACTTTTATCATTAGCCATAATTCTTCCCCTTTATTACTAATGTTAAAAACATCTGGTTTGCAGTAACTACTTTTCTATGACTACATTTTCATTAAACCAGAACTCTTCGAGATTTTTGTCTATGCCGATTTTATCGACCACTGCAAAAAGCCCGGGAGCCTCTAATGGCGTCAAAACACCATGCCAAATATTACGATGATAGTTTACCCCAATTGATGGTGGGGTGATAAATGCCTGCACGTTCTTGGGCTGGCCATTACCATCCTCTGCGACTACAACTAAAAAAGGATTTTCGTGAAGCGGCAGGAACGCTTGCGAGCCAAGCGGATGTCGTTCCATCATTTCCAACCGATAGGGAAGAGCTCGTGGCTCGGCATCAAACAGACTGATGCCCGCATACCCCTCACCAACAAAATCTAGCTGTGCTAGGTCATGATAGCGTGCGCATTTCCCTTGATTGATTATCTTGTCTGGGGTGGCACGTGCGCAAATAGCATCGCCAAATTGTGCGAAAATCATCGCATCGAAGGGTTTTGCCTGTAGCCGCATTTCTGTCATTTTATTAAACCCAAAGGTGTAAGCGGCATATGACGGTTCACATCCTTATACAAAAGATAACGGAACGGCTCTGTCCCCGCAGCATAGCAGGCCTGCGGACAAAAAGCACGTAGCCACATATAATCACCTTTAGATACTTCTATCCAGCGGCCGTTCAAATAGTAAACGCCGCTACCCTGCAAGACATAAAGTCCATGCTCCATTACATGAGTTTCAGCAAAGGGAATACGGCCGCCTGGCTGAAAAGTAACAATATTTACGTGCATATCGTGACGTAAATCATCTGGTAAAACAAAGCGTGTGGTGGCCCAGACACCGCCAGTTTCAGGCATTTTTATCGCCGGTGTATCAATATCTTTAGTCACAAAGGCGTCAGGCGCATCTATACCCTCAACTGCCTGATAGCGCTTGCGAATCCAGTGAAAATGAAAAGGCTTTTTATACCTGTTTTCCAACTTCCAATTAAGGCCAGCTGGAAGATAAGCATAGCTGCCAATATCCAGATTTGCTTCGCTATCACCATAATATAATTTAGCCTTTCCACCGACAACAAATAGCACCGATTGGGCAGATAAGTCGTCTTCTGGCTTCTGGCTACCACCACCTGCGGCAACTTCCATCAAATAGTGCGAAAAGGTTTCTGCAAAGCCTGTCATTGGACGCGCGAGCACCCATAGGCGCGTAGCCTCCCAATGGGGTAAAAAGCTGGTCACGATATCGGTTTGAACATCACTTGGGATAAAAGCAAAGCTTTCAGTAAATATAGCTCTATCGGCTAATCGCTCAGATTGTGGCGGCAGGCCTCCTTGAGGCACATGATAATTTGTATAGGACACCTTTTTTCTTAAAGACTCCATTGTTTTTACGAAATCTCGTTCCGCTTCCACTAAAACTTATCACGTAAACGCAAAATAGCAATCTTTTCAACCTGTCGGCAAGCTTCGGCAAACTCCGCATCTGGATTGTTCTCAATTCTTGCTTCAAAGGCTTGCAGAATTTCCTGCTTATTCAGGCCCTTGACGGCAATAATAAATGGGTGGCCGAATTTTTCTGTATAGTCGCTATTCATTTGAGTGAACTGCTTAATCTCCTGGGTACTAAGATTATTAAGTCCAGCTGAGGCTTGTTCTTGGGTACTGCTTTGGGTCAGTTCTCCTTGCTGGGCCAGCTTTCCAGCTAGGTCTGGATGGGCGCATAAGACGGCCAGCTGTTGCTCATAGCTCGCCGCCCGAAACGCGCGGCAAAGCGCACTATGTACCCCGTCTGCGCTGTCGTGAGCTGCCCCTAGCTCAAGCCCGAAGGCATCTTCTGCAACCCAAGCAGAATCTTCAAAAATACCCCCGAAAGCGGCCATAAATTCGTCCTTATTCATGGTACTAGGGCGGTTTTTTTGGGCGCTAGCATCAAAGGGGTGGGTTTGTTTCCAATGCCGGGCAATATCCAGACGCCGCGCAACCCAAACTTTTTCATGTGATTTCACGTAATCAACAAAGCGGCGCAAAGCCTGAATACGCCCCGGCCGCCCAGCTAGGCGGCAATGCAAACCAACCGAAAGCATTTTGGGTGAACCTGCCATGCCTTCTGAATAAAGCGCATCAAAGCTATCTTTTAAATAGCTGTAGAATTGATCGCCTGAGTTAAAACCTTGCGGGGCGGCAAAGCGCATATCATTCGTGTCCAGTGTATAGGGAATTATAAGCTGAGGTTTGTCAGCTTCCACATGCCAATAGGGCAGGTCGTCCGCATAGCTATCTGATATATATTCAAATTTGCCTGTCTGACTGACCAAAGAGACGGTATTCACCGAACAGCGTCCAGTATACCAGCCGCGCGGCAACTTTCCAGTTACCTCATAATGAAGCGCGATGGCAGCTTCGATATGGGCGCGCTCATCCTCAGCCGAGAAATCTTTGTATTCGATCCATTTATAGCCATGGCTGGCAATTTCCCAGCCCGCTCTCTGCATAGCCAGAACCTGGTCAGGATTGCGTGCAAGTGCAGTTGCAACCCCATAAATGGTAAGCGGAATATCTGCACCTACAAATAAATCATGAAGCCGCCAAAACCCTGCTCTGGCGCCATATTCATAAATAGATTCCATATTCCAGTGCCGCTGATTAACCCATGGCTCGGCACCGACAATTTCAGACAGGAACGCTTCGGAATGCGTATCGCCATGCAATAGACAATTCTCGCCACCTTCTTCATAATTTAACACAAATTGCACCGCGATATATGCGCCATCTGGCCAATTTGGAAGCGGCGGCTGGCCTCTATAGCCTGCCATATCACGGATATATCGTCTCATACTGCCCTCTTGATTGGGGGTTTACCAAAATGGGGATGCGGCACCCGTCTCAAAGTATCTCTAAAAACAAGATTGATCTCAAATATAAAATAAGTGAGGTTTACAGACAGGTGCTTTTTCGCATTATAAAGGGGGAGTAAGCTAAAAAATGGCAAGAGGCTTTTTAACAACGCATGTTCTAGATACGGCTAAGGGTTGTCCAGCTGCTGACCTCACTATCCGATTATTTAGCGTAGATGGCCAGCACCTCACCGAAATTGCTGAGATGACCACTAATGAAGATGGGCGTACCGACAGGCCAATATTGCCAGCTGATAACTTCAGAACAGGCAAATATCAGCTGGTTTTTGAGGCTGGAGACTATCTGCGCCGGCAAGGGATTAATGATGAAATTCTGTTTCTGGATGAGGTGATTGTGCGCTTTGGCATTCAAGCTGCGGACCAGCATTATCATGTGCCGTTACTGCTATCGCCTTATGGCTATTCGACTTATAGGGGTAGCTAGATGGATTTAGCATTTTTTATGCCTTTTTTGATAGGTTGGGCAGAATTTGCGGTGCGCTGGTTGCATGTCATTACCGCAATTGCATGGATTGGCTCTTCCTTTTATTTTATTGCGCTTGATTTAGGTTTGCGTAAGCATGACCAATTGCCTGCGGGTGCTGCTGGCGATGAATGGCAAGTGCATGGGGGTGGATTTTATCATATCCAGAAATATTTGGTCGCGCCCGCGCATCTGCCAGAACATCTAACCTGGTTTAAGTGGGAATCTTATGCAACCTGGCTATCTGGATTTGCGCTATTGGCGATAGTCTATTATGGCAGCGCTGATCTATACCTGATTGACGCTGAAAAGCTTGAACTTTCAACGCTTGCCGCCATCGCCTTATCCATAGGCTCACTTGTGCTAGTCTGGTGTGTTTATAGCTTTTTATGCCGCGCTACTCTAGGTCAGAACGCGACCTTGCTTATGGTGATTTTATATCTGTTCTTGATCGCGCTTTCATGGGGCTTTCACCAGATTTTTACCGGCCGTGCTGCCTTTATTCATCTTGGCGCGGTAACCGCAACTATCATGTCTGCCAATGTGTTTATGGTGATTATTCCAAACCAGAAAATTGTGGTTGCAGATTTAAAGGCGGGGCGTACACCAGACGCAAAATATGGCCAGATCGCTAAGCAACGCTCTACCCATAACAATTATTTAACGCTGCCAGTGATATTCCTGATGCTATCGAACCATTATCCGCTTGCCTTTGCGACCGAATATAGCTGGATTATCGCAAGTTTGGTGTTTTTGATGGGCGTAACTATTCGCCATTATTTCAATACTCGTCACGCCCGCAAAGGCAATCTGCGCTGGACATGGGCGGCAACGGCCTTGATCTTTTTTGTGATTATGGGGTTATCACTCGCGCCGCTAATGCAACGAGATGATTTAGCTGAGACAGACACGCGTGCAGACGTCAGGGCGCTAAGTCCAGAATTGCAAAGAAAGGCAAACCACCCCCTATTTGAAGAGGTGGGATATATTGTTGAAGGACGCTGTAGTATGTGTCACGCAACTGAGCCTTTTTGGGACGGGATAATTGTTGCCCCAAAGAATGTTTATTTGGAGACGAGCGCAGATATTCTGGCCCAAGCAGAGGCTATCTATCTGCATTCGGCTGTATCGCATGCTATGCCGCCTGCCAATATTACCTATATGGAAGCAGAGGAGCGTGCGCTCATTCGGCGTTGGTATCAAGACATCAATTAATAGGTAAGGAAAAGATTAGATTTCCAGCATTAGGTGTCTGGCTCGGGTAGAAGCTGTTTTCTGGCATATATCGCCTAAATCTGGCCAAATAAATGAGAAGAAGATTTTGAGGAGGGTGGGAATGGATAAACTTTCAAAACCAGGAGATTATATTTCAGATAGTAGCAGGTTTAGCCACATAGATACGCCCATTACAGATTTTGATACCGCCTATGATAACGGGCTTGCCGTACCGACAGTTGCAAGCTACATCAGCGCTTGGGAAGAAAAAGCGCCGCTTTTCCGAGCCAATTGGGCAAACAGCCATCTTGATCTGGCTTATGGGAAAGGGGCGCGGAACCGTTATGATATGTTTCTGCCTGACCACACGCCAAAAGGTACGCTTATTTTTATTCATGGCGGCTATTGGCGGCGATTTGATAAATCATACTGGTCACATTTCGCTAGAGGGGCGCTGGAACAAGGCTGGCAAGTCGCTATTCCAAGCTACACTCTAGCCCCAGATGCGCGTGTTGCTGATATTGTGGCTGAGATGGCGGCGGCAATTAATCATATCTGCAAGGATGGGGAAGGGCCTATCGCTTTGGCTGGTCATTCGGCAGGAGGGCATCTCGTCAGCCGTCTTGCTTGCAAAGATACAGCCCTATCAAAAGAAATTCAGGCGCGTTTAAAGCATATTACCTCTATTAGTGGGGTGCATGATTTGCGCCCTATCCTTAGGTTAGAAATCAATGCAGATATTCGCCTTGATGCTGGTGAAGCAGTTGCACAAAGCCCGGCTCTTTTAGAACCGCTAGCCAGCATAGCCCTCTCTTGCATCGTGGGTGCAGATGAATTGCCTGAGTTCGTGCGCCAAAGCGGTGTCTTGGCAAATATCTGGTCAGGCTTCGGGATAGATACAGGTAGTTGGCAAGTGAAAGGCCGACATCATTTTGATATTATTGATGACTTGCAGAAAGGGGATACAGCCCTTACGCTTCATATATTGGGGATAGAGAGACTGTCCTAAGGTTAGCGGTTTCTTTGAATAATAAGAAAAGGTTTGAAATATGAAACTAACAAAATTGCAGGATAGATGGGCAACAGGCAAGCCAGCCTTAAATGGCTGGTGCTCTATTCCAAGTTCGGTAACGGCTGAAATTATGGCGAACCATGATTATGATAGCCTGACCATAGATTTACAACATGGTTTGGTAGACTATCAAACGGCACTTTCCATGTTGCAGGCAATGAACGCGTCAGGAATAACTCCAATGGCGCGGGTGCCATGGAATGAACCTGGCATTATCATGAAGCTCCTGGATGCGGGGTGTTTAGGAATTATCTGTCCCATGATTAATACAGCCGAGGATGCGGCTGCTTTTGTTGGGGCGATGCGTTATTCCCCTGATGGATATCGCAGTTCTGGGCCAACCAGAGCCATTATGGTGCATGGCGCCGATTACCATCATCAGGCAAATGAAACTTTAGTATCTATGGCCATGATCGAAACGGTCGAAGCCTTTGGGAATGTTGAGGCGATTTGTGCCACAGAAGGGCTGAGCGGGCTTTATGTAGGTCCATCTGATCTGGCTGTATCTATGGGGCACGGCCCGGGGCTGGATCGCAAAGAGGAAGATGTCGACGCCGCCATCGGCAAGATACTTGAAACAGCTAAAAAACATGGGTTAAAGGCTGGCATTCATTGCGGCTCACCAGATTATTTGAAATCTGCTTATGACCGTGGCTTTGATTTTGCAACAATCGCTTCAGATATTCGTCTGATAGGTCAGGCTATCTCGATGAATATCAATGCCATACGGTAATAATTGGACCGCTACTGCTTGCTATTAGGTGTCATCTTGGGATAGACCGAGCTTGGCAACACCGCTTTCGCCTAAATCTGTGGTGGCAAAAGGGCCGCCATGCATCATCTGGTCGGGGTCAAGCGGGTTAGGGGCAGGCGCATTTTTGAAAATCTCATCTGCAAATATTTCTGCATTATCACGCGGGCAATAACCAAGGAAGGTTGCGGCTGAATTATCAACTGGCGCACGGTCATTACCAGAAACCCCGTAAACGATTGTGAAGCCGGTTACAGGTGTATCCACTGAACGTTCAACCAAATGAATAAGATCATCATAAGATAGCCAACTACCAAGCGCGCGGACATTGGTTACCTGCGCGCAGGAAAGGATGCGTAAACATACCGCCTCTAATCCTTTTTTATCCCAATAGAGCTTCGCCATATCTTCCGCAAAGCATTTAGCTAGCCCATAAAAACTATCTGGGCGATGCGGGGTTTCTGCATTTATTGCCAGCGTTTTTGGATGCAGGCCAACCGCATGGATGGAGCTTGCATAGATAATCCGACGGACCCCTGCTTTATGCGCTGCCTGCCAAATATTATAACAGCCGATAATATTAGCATGCAGAATGTCATCAAAGGGCTTTTCATCTGGGTGGCCGCCAAAATGCACCACCATATCCGCCCCTTCAACTATTTCGGATATTTTTGCATAATCAGCAAGGTCGGCGCTAATAAAACGCTCACCCTCAACGAGTGGCTCAGCTAAGGGCACAATATCTGTGGATACCAGCTCGGTGCATTTTGCGGCCAGAGGGGTGCGTAAATAACCACCAAGCCGGCCAGCCGCACCCGTTAGGACAATTTTTTTCAGCTTCATTGATTTAGCTCCATACAGATTTTAGAAAATATCTGGCTCTTTGGCAGTTTTGCCAAAGCTAGTTTCAAGAAAGTCGAAATCACAGCCTGTGTCGGCTTGCTGGATATGCTGGGCAGACATCCATTGATAGCCGCGCCCGGTTTCTTGTTTCGGCGGCGTCCAATTGGCTTTCCGTTTTTCAAGCTCATTATTATCCACCAACAAATTCAGGCTTCGTGCAGCAATATCTACTTCTATCATGTCACCATTTTGCACGAAGGCTAATGGTCCGCCAATGTAGGCCTCTGGCGCGACATGCAGGATACAAGCGCCATAGCTTGTACCGCTCATTCGTGCATCTGATATTCGGATCATATCGCGCACACCTTGTTTTACCAATTTAGTTGGGATAGGGAGCATGCCCCATTCTGGCATCCCCGGACCGCCGACAGGTCCAGCGTTTCTGAACACCATGATATGGTCGCCGGTAACGTCCAGATTTTCATCATCCACAGCCGCTTTCATTTCAGGATAGCTGTCAAAGACAATGGCCGGGCCTATATGTTTGTGCAGGCGCGCCTCTGCAGCAGCAGGTTTCATTACCGCCCCATCAGGGGCAATATTACCGCGGACTACAGCTAGTGAGCCCTGATGATATACAGGATTAGATAGGGGGCGAATAACATCGTCGTTATACACTTCAGCATCTTTGATACATTCCCCCAAAGTTTTGCCATCTACCGTCATTACCGACAGGTCAAGCTCCCCCTCAAGCTGTTTTAGCAATGCAGGCAGGCCGCCAGCATAATAAAAATCTTCCATCAAATAGGTATCGCCCGTAGGCCGGATATTTGCCAGCACTGGAATTTCTTTTGACAGGCGGTCAAAATCATCTAGCCCAAGTTCAAGACCAGCCCGGCGTCCAATCGCTATCAGATGGATGATTGCGTTAGTTGAACAGCCAGAGGCCATCGCAACTTTAACAGCATTTTCAATTGAGGCTTGCGAGATAATTTTATCTAATGTCTGCCCTTCTAAAACCATTTGCACAGCTCTGCGCCCGCAAGCTGCTGACATGCGTTTATGATTGGAATCAGGCGCTGGGATAGCAGATGAGCCTGAAAAACAAACGCCTAGCCCCTCGGCAATTGACATCATCGTGGCGGCTGTGCCCATAGTCATACAGGTGCCATAAGAGCGTGCAATACCTGACTCTAGCTCACGCCATTGTGCATCAGTGATGTTGCCAGCCCGTCTTTCATCCCAATATTTCCATGCATCTGAGCCTGACCCAAGCGTTTTACCCTGCCAATTGCCGCGAAGCATTGGTCCTGCTGGCAGGTAAATTGCCGGTAATCCAGCACTGATTGCGCCCATCAAAAGGGCAGGTGTGGTTTTATCACATCCACCCATTAATACGGCCCCGTCAACAGGATGTGAGCGTAATAATTCTTCAACCTCCATCGCCATCATATTTCGATATAGCATGGTGGTTGGTTTTACAAATTGCTCAGATAAAGATAGGGTTGGCAGTTCTAACGGAAACCCGCCTGCTTGTAAAATCCCGCGCCGGACATCTTCTGCTCTGGATTTAAAGTGAGAGTGGCATTGATTAATATCTGACCAGCTATTGATAATTGCAATCACTGGCTTACTTTGCCAATCCTCCGCGCTATAGCCCATTTGCATGGCGCGTGAACGATGGCCAAAAGAGCGCAAATCGTCAGGGCCAAACCATCTATCGCTACGAAGGTCTTTTTTATCTTTACTCATTCATCTCTTCCCCTCATTAAAAATCCGTCTTTACAACCCACCGGTTAGAATAAAAAATACCATAGACAGGGTCACCAATGCCAGTGCTGAAAAAGAAGTGTTCCAGCCAATACTAAGCCGCAAGGGACGCGCTTCGCTAAGGTTAGATACCATGAGCACTACCGTAGCAAAAGGAGAGGTTGTCATGGACAATGCCCAGCCAGATGAAATAGCTAGCGCAGCCAATGTTGGGTCTACAGGCAGGACAGGTAACGCGCCTAAAATACTGCCAAAAAAGACAGCCATCATAATCGGACTAACCCCAAGATATGACATGGGCACCATGATAAAGGCCATCATCGTTAAGAAGAGATAATCTGGCATTGCATAACGCTCAATCAGGTTAGCGACGATATCTATCGGCACCATTTCTGCGCTCAAACGGCCAATGTATCCCGAAGCAGAAAGCGCAAAGATAATCCGCCCATTATGTGGTAGCTCTCGATGGCAAATATGGATGGCTTGCTGTGTTGCGGCGCTGAAGCGGGCCCGGCCCTTGCCCCAGTTTTGGGCGGTTAGCCAGCCAAGCATAATCACCGGGCACGCTACCAACAGGCCAAAAACAATAGTATCATCCGCCCAAACAGAAACAGCTATCGTGATTGTGAACAAGGAAAAGAGAACAAGCAGAAAGCGCAAGATTGCTGCTTTTGGGAAGGCCGGCTGATTGCGTGTTGCGGTTGGGCTGCGCTGTATTTTACGAAACCGCCAAATATCTTCTAGCCAACCAACACATAAAATCGCGGCGGTGCAGATAAGCCCGTAAGCCGTCCATAGCTCGCGGCTAATCCCGTCTATTAATTCCATTACCGCGAGGGGTGCCATGGCCGTTGGCGACCACACCACACCCCATGAGAAGCCGCGCAATAAGGCGGTTAGTTGCCTGCGTTCTCGCAAAGCAGCAATTGCAGGCTCGGTCGCTTCATCCCTAACTCCTTTTTTAATCAGCGGCGTTAATAAAGAAACGATGCCAAGATTGAACAGAACTGCCATTAAATTGGTACCGCTAAAAATAGCCAGATAGCGCTGTTTTGGGGGCTGTTTAGTCAAATAATGCCCACACTCACTTATTGTGGGTGAGGTCATGGCCGTCTCATGCAGCAATGACAATAACAGCAAGAAGGCCATTAGGAAACTAGCTTGGGCAAAGGCAGCTTCATAAACAGCAAGGGGCATATCAAAGATAAAAAAGGCAAGTCCGCTTAAAAGCGCACACACCCCTAAAAGATAAATTTCCCGAAAGGCAATTAGCCGCCAGCACAAAAAATACAACATGCCAGCGGCAAAATAAGAGGCAAGCTCAAAGCCTCTAAAATCAGTCGCCCGTGCTAATAAAGTCATGGCCATTAATAGGACCATAAAGGCCCCTGTGGCTTTATGTGTTCGCATTTCAGTGCTCACGCGGAAATCGGAAAGAACTAATTGATTTACCCCAAAAATATCAGCTAACAATGACGTGAAGACCCGCCAAGTTTGTTAGAGTTTCTTCAGTTTACGCCTTTGAAGGAATAGGGCAAGCACCTTGACAAGCCAGAAGGGGTAAACTTTGATAATATATAGTTTTGGTAAGCGTTTCTTAAGCGGTGTTTGTTTTCAGCAAAGTCCCATGAGAAGCTGAAAAGAGAGGAAAAAAACATGGATGGGCAAGTTTATATCGCCAATGGTGCTGGGTTTTCTGGTGACAGGTTTGATGCGGCGGTGCCGTTAGTAGCCCATTTAGCTACCTGCAGTGGGGCACGCTATTTGATGTTTGAGGTGCTGGCAGAGCGCACTATTGCACAAGCACAAATTGCTAAGGTAAAGGACCCCGGTGCAGGCTACTCGCCCTATCTTGAAAATTATCTGCGTCCAATATTAAGGGATGTGCAAAAAAACCAGATCAAAATCGTTTCGAATATGGGTGCTGCCAACCCTGCTGCTGCTGCAAGTCATATCCATCACCTAGCTGATGAAATGGGTTTAGCTCCATTTAAAATAGCTGTTCTGACAGGCGATGATGTCACTTGCTATCTGGACAGGCAAGCCATCATAGAAGCAGAGACAATGGAAGGCACTTCGCTTGCGGGCCGAGATTTATGTTCAGCAAATGCCTACCTTGGTGGGGATGCTGTAGCAAAGGCATTGGATACTGGCGCGGATATTGTTCTTGTCGGGCGCACTACCGATAGCGCATTAGTTTTAGGCCCGTTGATCCATGAATTTGGCTGGCAAGAAGAGGCGCTGGATAAGCTTGCTGCCGGCACCATTTGTGGGCATTTATTAGAATGTGGAGGGCAGGTGACAGGCGCATACTTTGCTGACCCCGGTTTTAAAGATGTACCAGATTTAGCCAATGTGGGCTTCCCACTGGCCGAGGTTCGCTCCGATGGGCATTTTATCATAACTAAGGCTGATGGGACAGGCGGGTGCGTGACAAAAGCAACAGTTACCGAGCAGCTATTATATGAAATGCATGACCCATCCCGTTATGTGGTGCCAGATGTTAGCGCCGATGTTACCTCTATGGAACTGATAGAAGAAGCCCCTAACCGGATTAAGGTGGTTGGCATTAAAGGGCATGCGCGGCCTGAAAAGCTGAAAGTTACGGTTTGTGTGGATGGGGGCTATATGGCGGAGGCAGAGATGACCTATGCAGGTTTAAATGCGTTGGAACGGGCGAAGCTGGCAGGCGAGGTGGTATTGAGCCGGATGCGGGAAAGCGGCCATAATGCAGATATACGCATGGATATTCTAGGCGCGTATTCGGTGCTAGATGGCGGCAGGGCTGAACAAATGGAAGGCAAAATGCTGCCCTTTAATGGAGATTACCGCGTGCGGCTTGCGCTGATTTCTGACGACCGGAACACGGCTGAGCTTTTATGTAATGAGCTGCAGCATTTATATTGCTCTGGGCCTGCGGGAGGAGGAGGCTACCGTGCGGCTATTACAGAACAAATGGCATCCGCATCTATCTTGCTCGATAGGGCATTAATAGCCCCGCATATTCACGCAAAGGTAATCTCGCATGACTGATATACGGACCCGCCAACTGCCATTACACGCGATTGCGCACGCACGCGCAGGCGATAAGGGTAATGTTAGCAATATATCGCTGATTGCCTATCTTCCAGAGGCGTATGATTTTTTGAAAGATGAGGTAATAGAGGCTAGGGTTGAAGCCTTATTTTCCCATTTGGGGGCAGGGGCAGTCAAACGCTATGCGCTGCCCAATCTTCATGCCTTTAATTTTGTTATAGAGGATGCGCTTGATGGCGGAGTAAACGCATCACGTTCGCTAGACAGGCATGGTAAAACCCTAAGCTTCATTCTGCTTAGTCGCCTTATATTGGATATTCCAGAAGCATTGATTCCGCAAGGCTCCTCCTACCGCGACCCAAATTTTGACTGGCGATAAGTTTCTCAGAGGTGGTCTGGCGAATATACTTCTAGAGAGTAGATATTGCGCGTTGGCACGCCGCCCGCAAAGCAGTCAACAATATTTTGCGCCGCTTGGGTAGACATACGCTCCAGAGATTCAGCGGTGAAGGCAGCGGTATGTGGGCTAAGCCAGCATCGTTTGGCCTCTAGTAATGGGTTTTCTGCAACAATGGGTTCAACTGAAAACACATCAAATCCTGCGCCCCCTAAATGGCCTGTTTTGGTCAGGTGCCGTACGGCTTCCTCATCGACAATACCGCCTCTGGCGCAATTGATAACAAATCCACCTTTTGGCATATTAAGCAAGCGTTCTTTTGTAAATAAATGATGGGTTTTATCGGTCAGCGGTACATGCAATGTCAAGAAATCTGCTTGTGCCAACCCTTCATCTATATCATGGAAAATTTCAAACCCGTCTTGTTGTTTTGTTTCTGGTGAAAATTTTTCATCTGCGATAATAACGCGCATACCAAAAGCCTGACAAAGCGTTGCCACGCGCGCGCCAATTCGCCCATAGCCAAAAACAAAGACACAGCGTGCGCCAATATCAAATGCCTTAATTGACTTGCGGGTTGTGTAATCACCGCGCACCACACTATCCATATGATAAGGGGTCTTTGCACAATTTAGCATCATCATCAGCGTATGTTCAGCAACTGATGGTGCGTTACCATCGCTGGTAATAGCGACCGTGATACCATTTTCTCTGGCATAGGCAACATCGATTGTATCACAGCCAACACCATGTTTCGAGACGACTTTCAAATTAGGCATTTTTGCCATAAATTCAGCTGTTAGACTGCCTATCCGCACAAATATGGCTTCGATGCTGTCATAATGTGTGGCAAGTTCTGCCTCGTTTAGCTCCCACTTAGGAATGAGGGTAAAACCGTTTTTCTTGAGCAAGGTCAGACCATTTTCATGTACTGGCTCGGTGACTAAAACCTTTGTCATTTCCCTTTTCCTCATCTGGTTTATTTTCACGCGCTTCTTTTAATAGGACGCCCTTGTCTGCGATTACGGACAAGGGCGCGCATTATTATTTTAATTTTTGTGCCTCTATCAGTTCAATATTTTGGGCAGATAGAGCGCGATATCTGGGATAAACATTACCAACAACATGCCTATGATTTGCATTGCTATAAAGGGTAGCACCGAGCCAAAAATTTCTTGTAGTGTAATATCAGGGGGGGCTACCGATTTTAGCCAAAAACAGGCTGGGCCAAACGGTGGAGATAAGAAGTAAATCTGGATGTTCATCACGAACAATACACCAAACCACACCGCAGCCCATTCTGGCTCTAGACCAAGCTCTGGTGCCATACCGACTACCACTGGTGCAAAAACGGGCACAGTAATAAAGGCGATAGCAATCCATTCCATGAAAGTGCCCAAAACCACCAAAATAGCCATCATTACAAACACGATGCCTAGAGCAGGCAGACCAAGATTAGCAAATAGAGAACGCAAGAAGTCGCCTCCACCAATTAAATTATAGATACCAACAAAAGAGACTGCGCCGAGAATGAGCCAGACAATCGTGCCAACCGTTGACATCGTCCCAGCCAAGGCGACTTGAAGCAAATTCCAGCTAAAGGAGTTCCGGACCAAGGCAACGATAATCGCGCCAACCACACCAACGGAGGCAGCTTCGGTAACGGTTGCTACGCCGCCATATATCGAACCCATCACACAGAAGATTAAAAAAATGCTAAGACCAACAGCGCTCATTTTCTCACGTGATAATTTGATTTCGGTACCACGCGCTTCACCAATTTCTTCTGCTGTTGGCGCCATCTTGTGGTTTAGATTACATCTGACAAGAACGTAAACCCCATAGAAAGTTGCAAGCATTAGTCCTGGTATGGCACCAGCCATAAATAAGTCTCCAATTGCAACTTGAGCGGCAAGACCATAAATAATCATAATAATACTCGGGGGAATTAGTGTCGCCAGTGAACCAGCTGCGCATATTAAACCTATAGACATCTTTCGATCATAGCCAAGGCGCAACATCTGTGGCAAAGCAACTAAACCCAACATCACAATTTCACCACCCATAACCCCTGACATTGCTGCTAAGATTACTGCAACAATTATGGTTTGTATTGCTACTCCGCCCCTCAATTTCCCGGCGAAGATTGACATTGCGTCAAATAAGTCTTCGGCAACCCCTGCTCGTTCTAAAATTGATGCCATTAAGACAAAAAATGGTACTGCAATTAATGGGTATTTTTCGAGCAGGCCGAAAGCGTTTGTTGAGACTAAATACATCCCTCCATAACCAAAATAGAAAAGCGCACTCAAAACCGATACAATCAAAGTGACGATACCAAGAGGCATTCCAGTCATCATCAGCGCTATCATTAAACCAACGATTAACATACTAGCTGACGCTATCCCCATTTCGCGCATGTCAATCATGCTTGAAGGGTCGATTAGAGAACCTGCCGAGGCATAAGCTTGGTTTATTGTTCCAAATATCACACTTGCTTCACCAAAAAAATGAGCACCAACCACAGCTATCAATCTTAAAAAGATTAAACCAGCCCCTAATAAAACCAAATTTTTTCCGAGATTAGACTCAAAGTGCCGGTGTAGATTTACCAAAAGCTGAACTAAGTACATTATTGCACCGACAACTAAAACAGTCTTTAAAACTAAAGGTTGTGGTGAGTTCCAGGCTGAGCCCATCTTTTCGCTCATTCTAATTGACTCAAGAGCTCTGACTATAGCGTCATCAGCAAGAAGCCATAATGCAATAGCACCTACCAAATAAGCAAATAGATCTAATCTCCACTTACCTTTATCCCCAGCCATCAGGTAGAGAACATTAATAGCAATATGCCTCTTGTGAAGTGTTATGTAACCCGCTGATAACATCCAAGCTGTGGCGCAGAGAACCATAACCACTTCAAATGCCCATTGGGTTGGTGAGTTGAATAGATATCTGGAAACTACTTCGTAAATTGTACAAAAAGCAGCAACTAAATAAAGTTGAGAGACTGCGAGGCCGGAGAATTTACTGAAATGGTCAACGAGACGGAAAGGGCCCTTCTCAGGTTCATAAATCGAATCGTCACGACGTTTTCCGATATTCACACTTATGGACATTCTTACCCCCTTGGAAATCTCCGGCAGACTTCTAAATTCTAATAACTACCATCAATAAAAAATAAATTTCTTATCTGGCTTTTTAAAGCTTGCAGTTTTTTGAAATCTATTCAAGCATATAATTCTATAACTGTTGAGGTGGAGGAAATATTAAATGAGTGAGAGCGGTGGCAGAGTTGATAGTGTTCGGACCTATGGTCATAAAGCGGCTATTGCGGGCGTACTCTTAGCTGTTGGTATCATATTATTTATGTTTGCCTTAGCCGATGGTTTTAGTTGATTTTAGTTACGTCGAAAAATTTAAATTTAGTGGAGGAAGAATAATGAAAAGGCTAGCAACGCTAACCATGGCTGCTGCATTAGTTTCAGTAGCTGGCATCGCAGATGCAAAGACGTTGAAATTTCAGCAAAGCTCTAACGCTGGTGACTGGGCGCACACATATATGAATAATGCGGCTCCACTCTTAGAGACAATGTCGGGTGGAAGTCTGAAGATTGAGGCGTTGCCGACGAAGTCGGTAGTCCCACATCGCGAGACAATTGACGCGGTTGCCAATGGCATTTTAGACGGCGATTTTAACGCGATTGCGTATTTTTCTGGGCGTGACCCGGCCTTTGCTATTATGGGTGATTTGATTGCTGGGTATGACACTCCTGAACAGTACCAGGATTATTGCATGCATGGCGGTGGTAAAGAGATGCTGCAAAAGATCTATGACTCATTAATGCCAAATAAGATCAAAGTTATTGGGTGTGGTCCTTACGGAAAAGAGGCGTTTGTCGCAAAAGTGCCTTTATATGGTGTTGCTGACCTAAAAGGTTTAAAGCTTCGTTCACCAGAGGGGCTTGCAGCAGACGTATTCCGCCGTGCTGGTGCTTCACCATCTTCAATTCCTTTTTCTGAAGTATACACCTCACTGGAAAAGGGCATTGTGGATGCCGCGGATGCATCAGTATACATCAACAACCACGCTTCAGGTTTTCACAAAATTGCAAAATACCCGCTTTATCCAGGCATCCACTCCATGGCAAACCTTCAGACGATTATGAATAAGCGCGTTTGGGATAGTCTGAGCGAGCAGGAGCAGGCAATTTTTGAAACTTGGACATATGCTACATGGCAGCGTAAGTTGCGTGACGCAACTCTTGAAGGTTTAGACCAGGTTGCGAAGGATAAGGCTGACCCAGATATCACCGTTATCGATTGGTCTGTAGAGGAGCGCAAAAAATTCCGTGAAATCGCTGTTGAAGCGTGGAATGCAATGGCCGCTAAGAGCCCACTTGCGAAAGAAGCATTGGAATCCAATCTGTCATACATGAAGAAGATCGGTCTTCTCGACTAATCTCTTGCTCAAATAAATAAAATCAACAGGTAGCTGTAGTGTAGAACTTAGCTACCTGTTTTTTTTGAAAATTATTTGCGTTTTGTAAACTTTAAAAATTTGGATAAGGAAAGCCATGGTTAAATTTTCTGCAAATCTAGGATTTCTATGGACAGATAGACCTCTATCGGAGGCTATTGTCTCTGCTAGGGAAGCAGGCTTTGAGGCTGTAGAGTGCCATTGGCCTTATAAATATGACGCGAGCCAAATAGCCGTTATCCTAGCTCAAACTGGGTTGCCGATGTTGGGACTAAACACTCGCAAAGGCGACCTTTCTAAGGGTGAAAACGGGGTTGCTGCCTTACCAGGGCGTGAGGGCGAGGCGCGCGAATATATTGATGAAGCGATAGCGTATGCGGAAGCGACCGGCACCAGAAATGTACATGTTATGGCAGGGCGTACGGATGGGGGGGAAGCGGCAACAAAGGTATTTTGCGATAATTTGAACTATGCAGCAGAGGTAGCTGCAAAGCATGATATCACTATTCTTATCGAACCTCTCAACCACCGCGATGCCCCTGATTATCATCTGCAAACAGTTGAACAGGCAGCAGGTTTAATTGGACGAGTGGGCGCAGATAATATTAAGATTATGTTTGATTGTTATCACGTGCAAATTATGCAGGGTGATCTATATGTACGGGCAAAAGATTTCATGGATCAAATAGGCCATATTCAATTTGCTTCGGTGCCAGCGCGTGCCGAGCCAGATAAGTGTGAATTGAATTATCCTATATTATTACCGCGTTTTTATGACGCTGGATATCAGGGCTATATTGGTGCTGAATACAAACCAACAAACATAACAGAGGAAAGCCTTGGCTGGATGGCGGCTTATAGCTAGTGACCTTAGTTGCTTTGGTTGCTTGCGGTGTTCGACGGCGGCGGCTTGGAATGAAGGCCAGATGCAATAGCTAGCTTCTCTTTGCTTGTCCTATGCTCACGCATAAACACATATAGACCAGATCCGACGATAATAATTATTCCTAAAAAAGTGGTTTGCGTGGGTAAATCGCTAAATACCCACCAGCCAAAAAGTGTTGCTGAAATAATTTCTAGATATTGTAACGGTGCTAAGACTGCAACAGGGGCATGACGAAATGCAAAAGTTATAAACATGTGTGCGATGCTGGCCGCAATACCAACACCTATTAGCAAATTTAGCTGATATAAATCTAGAGGAACGATATCAAGGATATCAATCGGCCCATTATCCATTAATACCAAAACAGGCATGATAAGCATAAATGCGGCAATCGAGGTATAAATTTGAACGGCTAGAGGGTGCGCTGTTTGGGTCATTTGACGGGTCAGAATAAGATATAATGCAAAACAGATAGCCGTGCCCAAGGGAAACGCCGCGGCAATCCCTACCGTAGCATATTGTGGTTGAATGACAAGCAATGCGCCGCAAAACCCAGCGAGACAGGCAGTTATGCGCCGCCAGCCTATTGTCTCGCCCAGCAATATTGCCCCTAAAAGCGTTAACACAAAAGGCTCAATAAAGAAGATGGATATTGCGTCTGCAATTGGCAGATAATTTAAAGATGCAAAAAAGAAGCTGGTGGCGATAAGAATAAGTCCGCCACGTAAAATATATAAGCCAGCTTCTCGTCGGTTTGGCAAATGTAAGGCGTGATAAAATAGCGCAAAAGGAATTAATATAAGCGCCTGCGAAGCAAAACGGGCACCAGATATCTGAAAAACTGGAATCCCAGCCTCACCTGCTAATTTAGCAAAAACATCTATCACTGGCCCAAATGTTGCGAATCCTAGCATCATAAAAATACCAAAGACAGTATTAGAGGTTGATGCAGATATTTTTGTCATGGAACAGTCCAGTCATGCTGTGATGCTAGTATACCTCATCGCAAGAAGAGGTGCTATAAACTCATATCGGAAAAGTTATGCCTGTGATAGTTAGATTATGTTATTACCTATGGTAAAAACGAAAAATTAGGGGTGGTTTTGCTACCCTAAATCCTTCATAGCAGGAGATAGGCGAAGCAACATGGTCCGGTTTCCAAAAAATTGGCACGAACGCCCTGAATATCTGCTAATGCTCATGGCCGCAGCGATGCCTCTATCATTTTGGGCATGGATGGTTTTGTTGAATAATTTTACTATTGAAGTGGCTAATTTCACAGGGCGGGAAATAGGTATTTTGCAGTCTCTTCGGGAAGTACCGGGCTTTCTATCTTTTCTGGTTGTGTATGTTTTGCTGATTATTGCTGAACAACGTCTGGCGTTATTTTCTTTGATCTTGCTTGGAATAGGGGTTGCACTGACGGGGTATTTTCCAACTGCTATTGGGCTTTATATCACAACGCTAATTTCCTCTATTGGCTTTCATTATTATGAAGCCTGCAATCAGTCGCTTACGCTTCAATGGCTGGATAAAAAAACAGCGCCTACAATGATGGGACGTATTGTCGGGGTAGCGGCTTGTGCGCAATTGCTTGTGCTTGGGCTGATATTTGTTGCATATCTCTATAATCTGCCTGAAATTTCATGGCAGGCATTAGCAGGTTCGAACGGTCTTGCCACCAGCAAAGAGAACTATCAGATCACCTATTTGATAACAGGGCTAGCAACAGTATTTTTAGCAATTTCGGCATTTGTACTGTTCCCGTATTTTAAGGAAAAAACTCTCCAAACTCGTAAAATTATTCTTCGCAAACGGTATTGGTTATATTACGCACTGACCTTTATTGCTGGGGCGCGCAGACAAATTTTTATCGTATTTGCCGGTTTTTTAATGGTCGAAAAATTTGGCTATTCTGTTACCCAGATTACAGCACTATTCTTGTTAAATGCCGCCTTTAACATTTGGTTTGCACCGGTTGTCGGCAAATTTATAACCTGGGCCGGAGAGAGGGCTGCGCTGGTCTTTGAATATTTGGGATTAATCGGAGTTTTTGTTTCCTATGCGATAGTGGAATCTGGTATGATTGCAGCCGGTCTTTATGTGCTAGACCATATGTTTTTCGCGTTCGCGATCGCAATCAAGACCTATTTTCAAAAAATTGGTGATCCCGCGGATATGGCGAGTACAGCTAGTGTTGCTTTTACCATAAATCATATAGCCGCTGTTTTCGTGCCTGTATTGTTTGGTGGTTTATGGCTCATCAGTCCTTCTGCAGTATTTTTTGCTGGCGCGGCTTTGGCATGTATTTCTCTTATCTTGTCATTTAATGTGCCGCGTCATCCAGGGCCTGGTGAAGAGGTGGTTGTTGGGCATCGCGGTGCAATCTCCTCTATTGCTCACTAAAATATGCAGTAAGTGCCCTCTTGAATTATTGAGGGACTTGTTTTGGAATAAAAATATTGTTCGCTGAAGAGTGCCTAAAATTGGTTTGGAAATAGGTTAGGCTCTAGATTTAATGCAGGCAGAAATGAATGATAAAACAGCACGTCAAAAATTACTGAAAGAACAAAAAACTTTAATTGCTCTTTGCCAGCAATCTGAGGAAGCACGCGCGCCAGTAATGCTGGACCAGCAAGCTGTAGGCCGCATTTCACGGATGGATGCGATCCAACAACAAAGCATTGAACTCGCAACTGAACAACGCCGACAACAACGCTTGCAAACAATTGCCGCAGCTTTATTACGAATAGAAGCCGGCAATTTCGGCTATTGCATCTTATGCGATGAAGAGATAGCGGCGCAAAGGCTGGCGTTTGATCCAGCAGTAGCTTGTTGTATACAATGCCGTGCCTGAATATTGTTAGTTGCGTCTCTATTAAGTAGATTTATGTTGGGCTACCGCGTTATTTTATGCGCCCGTTCGCGCTGGAAGATATACCAAGCCGAGCCAATAATTATGCTAGTTCCTAAAATAAAACTCACCGTAATTTTTTCGTCAAAGAATGCGATGCCAATAAAAAACGATAGAGGCACAGAGCTGTAATGCACGGGTGCGAGTGCTGAGGCTGGCGCAAGTTCATGTGACCAAGCCATAAAAAACTGTTGAAAGCTTGAGCCTATCCCAGTAAAAAGTAGGACCAACCAGACAAAGCTGTTCTCAGAGTTTAGCGAGGGAAATTGTGCGCCGCTAGCCAGCATAATTATGGCGAACAAAATTGTCCCAACACAATTATACCATAAAGTAGTAGATATAGCGGCTTCGGTGCGGCCAAGTCGGCGTAAAAAAATAAACATCAGCGCGGCAAAAAATGGCGTTGCAAGTCCGGCAGTAAGACCAATTAAGTTCAGTGTTCCAGTTTCCTCAGAGAACGGATTAATGAGGAATAATACCCCTGAAAATCCTATAATTACAGCAATAATGCGCCGACCACCTACAACCTCTTTCAAAAAAAGGGGGGCCAGCAAGGTTATGAAAATGGTTAATAACGCTCCTAGAACGGTCGCAAGAGATATGGGCAGAAAGCTAATCGCAATAAACCATGAGCTTAGGCCAGCCAAGCCAGCCAGAATACGCTCCGTCAAAACGCTTTTACTGTGTATTTTGAACAGTGCCGCACCCCGCTGATACCAACCTAAGCATAGCAATAACGGCAGGCAGAATAGATATCGGCAAAATAAAATCGTAATTAGCGAGATATCTACGCTGATTTGTTTCACTAATGCCGCAAGCCCCATTGAAATGGCGATTTCAGCAAATAATGCGAGTGCTCCGCCTAGAAGTCGGGTTGTTTGTGGCTTTGAATTATCAGGTGAAGCTGTATTCATGCATTTTCGATAGCGTGTTTTATAGGCAAACGCAACAAAACAGATTATCGTTGATGGCAGGGCCGTATTCATCCCATAAGAGAGTAGCGATAAAATTTTATTGGTAATTTTTAATAAAAAAACAGTTGAGCAAAATATTAGGAGCGTATGATGGGCTATCAGCATTGGCACTTTAGCAAGGATAAAGATGGGACAGCTTGGCTGGAAATAGATGTCAAAGATAGCTCTGTGAATATTCTGCGTGTAGCGGTCATGCAAGAATGGGCAGAAATTATGAAAGAGGTGGCCGCAGATACCTCTCTTACTGGCTTATGCATGGTCTCTGGCAAGCTAGGTGGCTTTGTCTATGGGGCAGATATCGCCGAGTTCGATACACTGGCTAGTGAGGCAGATGTTCATAACATGATAGCGCTTGCCGCAAGTGTTCTATCCGCCATTGAAAAGTTGGATATTCCAACGGTTTGCGGCATTAATGGGGTTGCTGTTGGCGGCGGCCTGGAGATTGCGCTACCGTTTGATCGTATCGTTGCCGTTGGTCAGAAACATACCAAGCTCGGCTTTCCAGAAATTAATTTAGGGATTTTCCCGGGCTATGGCGGCACAGGGCGTGCATTGCGGCGTGTTGGTATCAAAACCACTCTTGATATGGTGCTTTCCGGCCGCTTGTTAGGGGCAGAAGAAGCCTTATCTCACCAGCTAATAGACAGGCTAGCAGATGATCCTAATAGCTTGCGTGATACTATGCGTGAGGAATTGGTAAATCAGCGCAACCCCGATCGGGTGGAAGGCGATACTGAATTTGCGGCCGCGCTGAGCGAGGCAGAAGACCACTATTGTCGCTCAGCCATAGAGGCGTCCACGCCAGCACCGTTCGCGATTATTCAGCATTTCAAGCGCAGTGGCGGGGATTGGCAAGAACTGGTCACGAGCGAAGGACAGGCTTTTGCGCCGCTACTTTTGGGCGAGGCGAGCTATCATTTAAGGCGCGTTTTTCTGATTAATAACGCCGTTCGAAAGAACGCGCGTGGGGACAGCCAGATTAGCCATGTGCATGTTATTGGGGCAGGCACAATGGGTGGGGATATTGCCGCTGTTGCCGCGTTAAATGGATTTTCGGTCAGCCTATCAGATCGAGATGCTAGCGCAGTCGAAAAAGCGGTTTTGCGGGCGACTAGCCTGTTTGAGCGCCGCCTGAAAACTGATAAGGCAATCGCAGGCGCAAATGCACGCCTGATCCTGGATGTTGCGGGCGCACATATTGGCGATGCCGATATCATCATCGAAGCAGTAGCCGAAAGGCTGGAGGTCAAGCAAGCTATTTTTAAAGAGGTAGAGAGGGTTGCCAAACCGGGAGCTATACTTGCGACGAACACCTCTTCCATTATGATCGAAGATATCGCGGCATCCCTTAACCAGCCAGAACGGCTAATAGGCTTGCACTTTTTCAATCCCGTTCCGGTTTTGCCGCTTGTAGAAGTCATTTTTGGGGCGCAATCAGATAGCGATGTTTTGACCCGTGCCATGTGCTTTGCTGGCCAGTTGAAAAAAATGCCGGTGAAGGTGAAGTCAGTTAAAGGATTTTTGGTAAACCGCGCCTTGCTGCCCTATATTTTTAAGGCAATTTGCCTAATGGAAGGCGGTGAAAGCGCAGATAAAATTGATCAAGCAATGGTGCGTTTTGGCATGCCGATGGGCCCGATTGAGCTTGCAGATCAGGTGGGCTTAGATGTCTGCTATGATGTGGGCAAGGTGCTGGGTATGCCACAAGTAGCTGATGATGCTCTAGTAGCTAAATGCGGTGCGGTGATGCTAGGCCGCAAAACTGGGTCTGGCTTTTATGACTGGGAGGGGAAGAAAGCCCTCCGCGAACGGGCAACTTATCCGACAGCTGAGCTTGATGCACTAGCCGCAGATTTACTTGCCCCGATGATAGATAAATGCCGTTCAGCTGTTAGCGGCGGTGTGGTGGCCAGCGCTGATGATGCCGATATTGGCTGTATTCTTGGGATAGGGTTCCCGCGCTATCGCGGCGGCCCCTTAGGCTGGGCAGATTATCCGCGCTAAATCTCGGGGCTAAATTTTGGTATCGACAATGACGGCAATACCTTGACCACCGCCAATACACATGGTCGCTAGCCCATAACGCGCATCTCGGCGATGCAACTCAAAAATCAGCTTGGTCAAGATAATAGCCCCAGTTGCACCCACCGGATGGCCAAGCGCAATAGCCCCGCCATTCGGATTAACGATATCACTCGCAAAGCCTAGCTCTTTTGTTACCGCACAGGCTTGTGCCGCAAAAGCTTCATTGCTCTCCACTACATCAATATCGCCTACCTTAAGCCCCGCACGTTCTAGTGCCATTTGCGAAGCTGGAACCGGGCCCATGCCCATAATACGGGCTGGAACACCGCCAAATCCATAGGCAATAATTTTGGCTAATGGCGCCTTATTTCCTGACTTGGCACCTGCCTCATCATTGAGAATAAGCGCGGCGGCCCCATCATTAATGCCGGACGAATTACCAGCAGTTACCGCACCATCTTTTGCAAAAGCAGCCCGCAAGCTAGACAAACTTTCAAGGCTTGTATCGCCGCGTGGATGCTCGTCAGTTGCAAAAACCTTTACTTCACGGCGTGTTTTCAGCTCAACAGGTACAATCTGACCTGTGAAATAGCCCTTTTCAATAGCTGTAGCAGCGCGTTGCTGGCTGGTATGTGCAAATTCATCCATAGCTTTTCGTGTAATATCATAATCGTTTGCAACATTTTCTGCAGTGATACCCATATGGCCAAGTCCGAATGGGTCATGCAATGCCCCAAGCATCATATCGGTCATATCGGTATGGCCTAGGCGTGCGCCCCAACGCATTGCCGGAACCAGATAGCCGCCTCGGCTCATCACTTCGCTCCCGCCTGCGATAGCCGTTTGCGTGTCCCCTAGTTGGATAAGTTGTGTAGCACTAACCACTGCTTGTAGCCCGCTACCACACAAGCGATTGACGGTCAGGGCAGGGGCACTATCTTCCATGCCTGCACCAATAGTAATACAGCGCGAGATATACATATCGCGAGGCTCTGTATGGATAACGTTGCCGAATACGCCATGCCCTATCTGTTTTGGTGGCAGGCCAGAACGTGCAATGGCTTCTTTTGCCGCGATGATGCCAAGATCGATAGGCGCGCATTCTTTCAAACTACCGCCAAAACTGCCAATTGCAGTTCGTACCGCAGATAAAATATATACCGGGTTCATGTTTACGCTCCTTAATCTCTGTTTTATTTTAGCCGATTTCTGCCTTGCTCGTATAGGCTAGCAGCGCCAATGTCATATCTTTGAGACCCATATCCCCGCCAAATTCCATTGGCCGTAATCCGCCATCAGCGAAGCCATCCTCAACCGCCTTTTCTATCAGGCGGGCTGCCTCTACCAGCTTCTCATTCCCAGCTTGCCAGCCTAGCCAATCTAGCATCATAGCCCCGCTTAATATTGCTGCCAATGGGTTCGCTTTATCCTGACCCATAATATCAGGTGCGCTGCCATGTGCGGGCTGGAACAAGCAATGAGCATCGCCTATTTCTGCTGAGGCAGCCATCCCCATGCCGCCTACCAATCCACCAGCCAGATCAGACAGAATATCTCCAAAGATATTTTCCATCACAAGCACGTCCAATGCCCATGGTTTTTTAACCAGCTCTAATGCTTGTGCATCTACATAGGCATGGCTGCTTTTAATCTCAGGAAATTGCGCTGCACGTTCATCAAAGATCTTTCGGAAGAAAGCAAAAGCCTGAAATACATTTGCTTTATCCACGCAAGTCACCATTTTTTTGCCGCCAGCATGCGCCCGTCTTTCGGCTAGTCGAAAGGCAAAATCACATAATCTTTCCGTAACAGAACGGGTTATACGCAAAGTTTCTCTGGCTTCATCTATATTGGTTTTTGGGCTTCTATTATGGACAGCAGCGGAATAAAACAGCCCTTCGGTGCATTCACGGATAATAACCATATCAATATCGTTAGCCTGCTCATCCAGCAATATACGCGGCGCCCCTTGATATGCCTTTACGGGCCGTACCCCTGCATAAAGCTGAAAGCGTTCACGAAGCCGTAGATGCGGCGCTATTTCGGTACCATCCACTGCGCGAATGGCGGGCAGACCAATGGCGCCAATATACATGGCATCCGCTTTGCCAGCACGTTCCTCACCATCGGCTTCAATATCTTGCCCGGTGTCGCGGTAATAGCTTGCCCCGGCTAGAATATTTGTCTGCCGTAGGAAAAATCCGCCCATGCGCGCGCGCGCTGCTTCTACAACTGCAAAGGTCGCTTCGGTAACTTCGGTGCCGATACCGTCACCAGCAAGGATGGCAATTTCAAATCGGTCGTTTGACATGGAACTTCCTTATAAATTACCCTTACGGCCCTATAAATTACTATTATGAATTGTGCATCCGGCAGGTAATTGGTGTTCTGGCTAAGGTTGATTTCAAGACATGAGTTCAGCGCGAAGCATAAATTTCTGCAGTTTGCCGGTAGAGGTTTTTGGAATTTCGGTGAAGCGCACATCTTTTGGACACTTAAATCCTGCTAGATGTTTGCGCGTGAAAGCAATAACTTCTGCGGCACTTGCCTCAACACCTTCTTTCATTTCGATGAAGGCACAAGGCACTTCTCCCCATTTTTCATCAGGCTTCGCAACTACGGCGGCAAAGGCAACTTCCGGGAAACGATAAAGCACGCTCTCAATTTCAACAGAAGATATATTTTCCCCGCCAGAGATAATAATATCTTTAAGCCGATCTTTGATCTCTATATAGCCATTTGGGTGGCGCACCGCCAAATCACCTGATTTGAATAACCCGTTCCCTAGCGCTTCTTCGGTAGCTTCTGGATTTTTATGATAGCCCTTCATGATACAGTTGGAACGGAAACATACCTCACCCAGGGTCTCCCCATCTGCGGGAACAGGAACACCTGTTTTTTGATCCAAAATCTCTATCGATTCGGTATGCGCAAAACGCACTCCTTGCTGCGCTTTGATGGTTGCACGTTCGCCGAAATCCAATTCATCCCACTCTTCATGCCACGCACAATGGGTTAAATGGCCATAGGTTTCGGTCAGGCCATATACTTGCGTAACATTAAAGCCAAGCTTTTCAATTTTTTCTAAAACCGCGGCTGGTGGCGGCGCCCCTGCTGTCATCGCATTTACCGTCCAATTAGGACGCTGGATAATTTTATCAGGAGCATTTACCAGCATAGATAAAACAATAGGTGCCCCGCCAAAATGTGTAACTTTATGTTCATGTAATAGCGGGTAGATAACATCCGCTGCTATTTTGCGGCAACAAATAACGGTTCCAGCTAAAATAGCCATCATCCACGCATGGCCCCATCCATTACAATGGAACATAGGGACCACATAAAGATAGGTGGGATGCATCTGCATATTCCAGACAGGCACAGTGCCCATAGACATCAGATAAGCGCCGCGATGATGATAAACCACTCCTTTTGGCCGCCCACTTGTTCCTGAGGTGTAGTTTAGGGCCATTGCCGCCCATTCATCCGTTGGCATCTGCCATGCGTAATCAGCATCACCGCTAGCAATAAAGTTTTCATAATCTATTTTGCCTAGGCGCAGGCCTGCCGCTGAATCTGCATCCTGCTCATCCACAATATCAATAACCGTGAGAGATTTATTAGGGCTTTGTTCCATTGCCTCACGCATGGTCACGCTAAAGGCAGTATCACTGATCAAAATTTTAGTGTCGGCATGGTCAAGGATATAAGCAATGGTGGATATATCAAGGCGCGTATTTAGTGTGTTTAATACTGCCCCTGCCATTGCGACACCAAAATGCGCTTCAAACATAGCCGGCAGGTTTGGCGCCATTACCGTGACAACTTCTCCTTTTTTTACACCAGCCTTAACAAGTGCGCTTGCCAGTTGCACAGCACGTTCGTACACTTCCGCCCAGCTATAGCGCAAATTTCCATAAATAACTGCCGTGCGGCTTGGATAGATATCAGCAACCCTAGATAAAAATGACAATGGGGTAAGCGGCACATGATTGGCCTCGCGTCTTTCCATGAAGCCAGAATTTGTTGTGTCCATTTTATTCATCACGACCCTCACTTCCACTTTTTGCGCTATCTTTGGCCTATACTGAGTGCCTGTTTTAAGCCGCTTAGTTATGCTTTGGGCTTAAAGGGCAACCTTGTTGGGCGCGCCTCACGCATTTTACCATCTATTTCAACTTCCATTTGCTGGCCATCGTCGACCTGTTCAGATGCTAGCATAGCAAGGCCAAGATTTAAGTCAAAGTCAGGCGAAAATACAGCAGAGGTTACAAATCCACATTTTTGTCCAGCTTTAAAGCAGGGTGCTATCTTGGTAATCGGAGCAATTTTATCTCCCTCAATCACAAGGCCGGTTATCCGTTTTTTCAGCCCTGTCTCATGTTGCGCTAGCAATGCTTTTTTTCCAATAAAATCATGGTCAGCATCAAGGCTACAGAATTTTTCTAATCCGCATTCCAGCGGCGTATCTTCGCGTGTCATATCATTTCCGTATGATAGTAGCCCCCCTTCGATACGCTCAATCAGATTAGGGCACCCTGCACGCATATCATAGGTCTTTCCAACTTCCCAGATATCATCCCAGAGGGGTAAGCCAAGGGTGCTATCATGCAGGTAAATCTCGAAACCACCCTGCTTGCTCCATCCCGAACGCGCAATCATTAATTTATGACCGCGCCAGTCAAAATAATCAAAAGCAAAAAACTTTAACGCGGTTATGGCATCACCAAAAATCTCCACCATCACGCTTTCGGCTAGCGGGCCTTGGATAGCAAGCGGCGATACATCTGGCTCACTTACCTCAACATCCATTCCGTAGGCATGGGCAAGGCCGGCGGCCCATAACAACATGTCAGAATCGGCGATAGAGAACCAAAAAACATCCTCAGCAATACATAAGGCTATCGGGTCGTTCAACATACCGCCATCAGCTTGGCAAATAGGGGTGTAATAGCCTTTGCCGGGCATAGCTTTGCTAAGGTTGCGTGCGCTCATTAAAGTGGCTAATTTTCTTGCATCAGGACCTTTTAGCTGGACTTGCCGTTCAACAGATACATCCCAAATTTGCACAGCCCGTTTCAAGTGTGCACAATCCTCCTCTAGCGATGCAAAGCTAGAAGGCAATAGCATATGGTTGTAAACGGTGTAGGAGGAAAGCCCCGCAGCCTCCACACGATGAGTGAAAGGGGTTGCGCGTACCCTGCGGGAAGCAAAAACAGGAAATCCGGACATCGTACACCTCAAAAAAACAGTCTTGGCCAGTTCTTCTGCACCATTATTCTGAAGGCTATTTTCTCAAGCAAATCACCCAGCCACGCCCGCAAAAGACAGCCAATTATTAACTATCTTGTCTTTGCCAGAATGCATCCGCTATAGCAACTGATTTATCTGGCTCATAAACAGGGATAATCCCAGTGTTAATAACAAAACAGCAAAGCTGATATCTATTTGTTTCTGGTAACGTTCCAGCCAGTTCTGGCTGGCTCTAGTGCTTGCAAGGCAAACCATCGCCACATAAATAGTGCCATCAATAAATCCAGCAAGGCTTGCCATTCCTAAATGCGTGGTAACGCTTTGCTCTGGGGTGATGAACTGGCTAAAAAGAGAGGCAAAAAAGGTCGCAATTTTAGGATTGAATAAAGCAATCGCGAGCCCATCACGAAAACTATGGGTCAGGCCAGCCGCCGGCGACGCGTCTGCATCTGTGGGAATCTTTTGGCCAAAAGTGGCTTTTAGCAGCCGCACCCCTATCCAGATAAGTAATAAAGCTCCTGCGCTCTGAATAAGGGTAAATAGCAGTTGATAATAGCTGAGGATAAGCCCAAGAGTGGTGGCCGCAAGCAGCGCATAAATGAAAACCCCCAGCCCATGTCCAATAGAAGCAGATAGGCCGGCATTACGGCCATAAAGACGCGTGTTGCTAAGAATAACTATTAGACTGGGGCCAGGGGAGCTTGCCCCCAGAAGGCAGATGAGTGCTAAAGATGCCCAGTCTGATAGACTCATTTAAAGAGGCTTGTTTATATATGGATTGGGAGTAAGCTTGGTGAAGGTTCCGCTTGCTTCATTTAGGCCCCAAATTTCCCCATTTTCCATATCAAACCACCAGCCATGAAGATGAAGCTTGCCAGCGTCAACAGCTTCGATAATCCATGGAAAGCCGTGCAGATTTGCAACTGAATTTTTGATTGAGGCGCGTTCAGCGTCATGCTGGAAACTATCTTGCCAATGTGCGAAATCAATCTCTTCCATGGCCAGGGTTGCAATTTCTATCCAACTGCCAATAAATTCCCGGCTAGGCGCGTCAGCTTTGGAGCCATTTTCCGCTAATTTGCGATGATGGTTACATAAGGCCTGAACGCCGCCGCAGAGCCCATGCCCTAAAACAACAATATTTTCAACCTTTAAATCGCGCACCCCATATTCAAGTGCGGCACTAACCCCGTGCTTTCCATCATCTGGGGCATAGGGGGGAACAAGGTTTGCTACATTGCGCACAATGAATAAATCCCCTGGCTGCGCATTAAACAAAATGGCCGGGTCGACGCGGCTGTCTGCGCAGCCAATAACCATTGTTTTTGGCTTCTGCCCATGAGATACCAAATCACTAAATTCACGGCTTTCCGTTCCAAAAAATCTGTCTCTGAAATTCTGGAAGCCATCAATAAGCGGGGTGACCATTTTGCTGTTCCTTATCCATTATAAAAATTTTTATCCTTTAGGTTTATAAAATTCCCCTAGTTCATAAACTTGCCATAACAACACTAAAGATGATTACCATTGCTGGAGATCGATTATAGTTGTACCTATGGAAGCGGTGAAAATCTAGAGGTGACGAGGAGCAAAAAGCGTGATGTTAAAGAATAAATATACGGTCGCAGTGATTGCAGGGGATGGCATTGGCAAAGAAGTAATGCCAGAAGGTTTGCGCGCCCTAGAAGCTACTTGTAACAAATTTGGCATTAATTTGGAATTTACCGAATATCCTTTTTCTAGCATCGATTATTATCAAAAACATGGCACGATGTTGCCAGATGATTGGCAGGAGAGCCTTTCTGAGCATGATGCAATTTTTTTCGGTGCAGTTGGTTGGCCAGAAATTCTGCCCGATCATATCTCGCTATGGGGGTCTTTGCTAAAGTTTCGGCGGGAGTTTGATCAATATGTAAATTTGCGCCCGGTGCGCTTAATGCCGGGTGTGCCTTCGCCTTTGGCAGGACGCGAGCCAGGGGATATTGATTTCTGGATTGTGCGGGAAAATACCGAAGGAGAATATAGCTCTATTGGTGGGCGGATGTTTGAAGATACAGATCGTGAATTTGTGGTGCAAGAAACCATAATGACCCGCACTGGCGTTGACCGTATTCTGAAATATGCCTTTGAACTCGCTGCTAATAGAGAAGCACTGCATCTTACCTCTGCTACAAAATCAAATGGCATTTCTATATCTATGCCCTATTGGGATGAGCGGGTAGAGCAAATGGCAAAATCCTATCCGGATATCTTTGTTGATAAATATCACATTGATATTTTAACGGCGCATTTTGTATTGAACCCAGATAAATTTGATGTGGTGGTAGCCTCAAACCTCTTTGGCGATATCCTCTCAGATCTAGGCCCTGCCTGTACAGGTACAATTGGCATTGCTCCCTCTGGTAATATTAATCCAGAACGTAATTTTCCGTCATTGTTTGAACCTGTGCATGGTTCTGCACCTGATATCGCTGGTATGGGCATTGCCAATCCGATAGGTCAAGTTTGGGCCGGGGCGATGATGTTAGAACATCTAGGGCATAAGGACGCTTCAGATGCGATTGTGGACGCGATTTCTGATACGCTGAAAGATAGCCGTCTGCGCACCCAAGATCTGGGCGGTGAGGCAGATACAATTACCTGTGGTAAGGCAATAGCGGAGCGCTTGGCCTAGGCCAGCTTCTTTTCTTAAAGCCAGCTGTTTTATAAAATTAAGGTCTTTATACAAGCAAGGTTTAGAAAAAATGGCTGAAAAGCAGAAAATTTTCAAGTTTTCGGATTGTCAGCGCCAGAAAGTCATCATAATAGCGGCGTTGGTATCGGCTATGGGTTTTATTGATGCAACGGCCTTAAATGTTGCGCTGCCCTTTATTCAATCTAGCCTTAATGCATCTGCTACCGACATACATTGGGTGCTGGAAATCTATTTACTATTTTTAGCTGCGCTGATGATGGCAGGGGGCGCACTTGGCGATACACTAGGGCGGCGGCGTCCATTGCGCTGGGGGGTAGCCTTTTTTGCGCTTACCTCTTTTGCATGTGCGGTATCTCCTTCTGCTGAATGGCTGATTATCTTTCGTGCCGCACAGGGAATTTCGGCTGCGCTTATGGTTCCCGCCAGCCTAGCGCTAATTAATGCAGCCTTTCCGCCAGATGAGCGCGGCATAGCGATTGGGCGATGGTCAGCAATTGTGGCGATAACGATACCTATTGGTCCGCTGGTTGGCGGGCTTGCGGTAGATTATCTGTCTTGGCATTTCGTATTTTTACTCAATTTGCCAATTTCAATACTTGTATTGGGGATGCTAGCGCGCTTGCCGCGACCCCCTTTTGAGCCAGCCAAGCCGCTACCGCTAGATATCTATGGTTCTGTTCTAATCACAGCGGCGCTAGGGCTTATCACTTATGGTTTGTTGGAAGCAGGTAGAGAGGGTTATTTCCACCCGATAGAGCTTATTGTTTTGGTCGTAGGAACTATTTTGCTTGGGGTGTTTTTCTGGGCAGAAACGAAGATTAAAACAGCAATGCTGCCTGTATCCTTAATGAAAGATCGAAGGTTTGTGCTGGTATCGGTGCAAACGTTGGTGCTGTTTGCTGGATTTCAGTCGGCGATGTATTTTCTGAGCTTTCTATATATTCAGGCTTTTGGTTATACCGCTTTGCAAGCGGGAGCGGCTTCCCTGCCAATTTCTGTTATTGTATTTTTTATATCTACGCGGGCTGGGCGAATGGCTACAATTTACGGACCACGCCTCATTCTATTTTCTTCTGCTACGCTCATGGCGATATCGCTATATTGGTTAAGCTTTGCTGATAGTGATTATCTTTGGTCAGTATTCCCGGGCATGCTTGTAATGGGATTCGCCGTTGGATTATTTGCAGCCCCGCTTACCACGGTGGCGATGGCGGCGGCGGGGCCGGGGCGCGACGGGTTGGCAAGCGGCGTAAATAATGCAGTCTCGCGTATTGGCCCCTTGCTAGGGATTGCTGTATTTGGCTATTGGATAGGCGGGGATTATGCGTCCAACCTTGCCACGGCACTGGGGGATACAAGCTTGTCCGCAGACAAACAAGCTTTTCTAATAGATAATCGGGCGATGATAGCGGCGATAACCTTGCCCGCGGACTGGCCAGCTAAAGAGCAAGAAAACATCATGTACCTCATTCGCTCCCTATTTGCCAGCTCGTTGCAGGAAACCCTGCGTATTAGTGCCTTATTCGCTGCTTTTGCGGCTGGTCTGGCGCTATTTTATCGTAAAGATGATGCTCGTTCTGAATAAATCAGCTACAAAAATGCAACGCTCTACGTTTAAGGACTAAGAATGACCAAAGACAAAGCCCTGCTTGTGATAACCCTTGATGAGGTGATGGCAGATTATGATGGCAGTCTATCGGACCTATTAGCCAAACACACAGAAACGCCAAATATTCTGATCACTTGGCAAGTGGATGTAGAGTTTAAGAATAGCGGTATGCAGGCATTTTTTGTCGCTGTTTCCGTCTGTTTTGATAGCCGTCAGGATGATGAGTTACTGGATATTGCTAGTCAGCTTTGCCCAGATAATAAGACAATTATTTTTGCTTTTGTTCCGGCCTACAGTTATGGCACCGAGGATTTTGGTATTTTTATTTCCGAAAACCAATTGGGTGAAATTCTTGTCAATGGTTTGGTTAATGAAGTTATTGAGCAGGCTGGTATTGAGCAGGCGGTGGTAAAAGCTAGTGAGAAATGAACTCTTAGAGCCTTACGGCAAGCTTATCCCAAAGCCAGGCAGGGAGCACCCATTTAAACAAGGCAGCTAGTTTGGTGGCCATGGTAATCCTGTAGCGTACCTTTGGCTGGCGTGCAGTACAGGCATGTA
>MDTG01443490.1_pt1 | contig 34341 bp, 34 predicted proteins | sample 811421 | NCBI WGS metagenome assembly MDTG01 (sample SAMN05326645, study PRJNA326480) | marine metagenome | isolation source: seawater | place: Pacific Ocean: South East | collected 2011
ACGGAGCATGAACCAGAGAGCAAATATGAGCTAACCAAGCGTCCAACCGACAAACGAAAAGCAGCCAAAGATCGTTAGCGAACAAATAGGAGCCAACCAAGCGTCGGCCAACGAGCATCAAACAAGCAAGTAAATCTGTAGCTAAGCTCATCAATATTAATAATATTGTTATTTATGAATCTACTGTTTACCCTGGTACAACAGATGAAATTTGTGTTCCTATATTAGAAAAGTTTTCAAAACTATCATTCAACAAAGATTTTTTTTGTGGCTATAGTCCTGAAAGAATTAATCCAGGTGATAAAAATCATAGAATCACAAATATTAAAAAAATAACATCTGGTTCTACAAGAGAAAGTGGAATCTTTATTGATAAACTTTATAAGTCAATTATTGATGCTGGAACTCACCTTGCTTCAAACATTAGGGTTGCTGAAGCAGCTAAGGTAATTGAAAATACTCAAAGAGATATAAATATTGCATTAGTTAATGAATTAGCGCAAATCTTTGATAAATTAAACATTAGGTCTAAAGATGTTTTTGAGGCTGCAAAAACAAAATGGAATTTCCTTGATTTTTCGCCTGGACTAGTTGGTGGACATTGCATTGGTGTAGACCCCTATTATTTAACGTTCAAAGCTAAAAAAGTGGGTTACGACCCTAAAATGATTCTCGCAGGGCGAAAAGTAAATGATGAGATGTCTAAATATATTGTTAATAAATTAATAAGCTTAATGAGAAAGAAGAAAATTAAAATCAAACAATCAAGATTATTAATATTAGGATTAACATTCAAAGAAAACTGTCCCGACGTTAGAAATTCAATGGTATTAAAAATAATCGACCTTCTTGTGAAGAAACAAATTAAAATTGATGTAATAGACCCGTATTTTAAAAAAAAATTGCATAACGAACAGGAAAAATTTCGTATAAGCGATTTAAATAGTAATAATAAGTATGATGCAATCCTGGCCGCTGTTGCTCATGACAAGTTTAAGTCATTGACGAAGAAAAAAATCATAAATTGGAAAAAGAAAAAAAGTATTATCTATGATGTAAAAAATGTTTTACCTCAAAGCATCATAGATGGTGAATTATAAATCAATGAAATCAAAAAATGAAAATTTAAATATTTCTTTACATGAGCCTCGTTTTTATGGAAATGAATTGAAGTATTTGACCCAATGTATTAAATCAACTTGGGTGTCAACAAATGGTGAATTTATAGATAGATTTGAAAAGAAAATTCAAGCGTTCACTAAATCAAAGTATGCACTTTATTGTATTAATGGAACGCATGCACTGCAGATGTCTTTACTTGTTGCAGGTGTAAAAGAAGGAGATGAGGTAATAGTTCCTACAGTTACTTTTATAGCACCAATTAATGCCGTATCATACAATAATGCTAGCCCTATATTTATGGACAGCGATAATTATTTTAATATTGATGAGAATAAAACAATAGAATTTATAAAAAAAAATACATCGTTTAAGAATGGGCTGACTTTTAATAAGAGAACAAAAAAGATCATTAGGGCAATCATTATAGTTCATACTTTTGGTAACGCTGCAAAAGTTGATGAATTAATTAAAATTTGTAAAAAGAGAAATATTAAAATAATTGAGGATGCATCTGAAAGTTTAGGTACCGTTTATAAAAAGAATAAAGCTCATACAGGTACCTTAGGTGATTTAGGAGTTATATCATTTAATGGCAATAAAATTATTACCTCTGGCGCTGGCGCAATGATTTTAACAAATAAAAAAAAGTTATATAAAAAACTTAAGTATCTAATATATCAAGCAAAAGATGACGGATATAATTTTATTCATAATGAAGTTGGATTCAATTTTGCTCAGACAAATTTAAATGCAGCTCTTGGTTTAGCTCAACTAGAAAAAATTAGAGGTATCTTATTAAAAAAAAGAAGATTATTTAATAAATATACTGCCGTTATTAATCAAATTAAAAATTATAATATTTATAATGTTCCTCATTATTCAGAAAATAATCACTGGCTAAATATTTTAAAGGTAGAGTCAGAACAAAAAAAGATTATTTCAAAAAGAATGTTAGATCAAAAGATACAAATAAGACCAATATGGCAATTAAACCACCTGCAAAAAAAATATGTTAGGTCTGAAAAATATAAAATTAGTAATGCAATTAAGCTCTACAAAGAGTCAATTTGCTTACCAAGTAGTTATCATTTAACCAATGATCAGTTTAATAAAATTGTAGGTTTAATTTATTAGAAGAATGTTATTTTCATAAAATATGAATATTGGTTTTTTCGCAGACGGCCCTTGGGCACATCAAACAATAAAAAAGATTGTTAATTCTACTAAATTTAAAATTTTATTTATTGTTCCAAGATATGATACTCGTGATCCAATTCTTAAGAATTGGGCAAAAACTCTCAAGATAGATTTTCTTATAATTAAAAATGTAAATACATTAAACAGTATTAAGAAGCTTGAAAAGTATAATGGTGATTTATTTGTATCTATGTCATTTAATCAAATTATTAAGAAAAGATTAATTAATGTCCCTCCAAAAGGATTCATTAATTGTCATGCAGGCGCACTTCCTTTTTACAGGGGTAGATGTGTTTTAAACTGGGTATTAATAAATGGTGAAAAAAAATTTGGTGTTACGGTACATTTTATTGATGAAGGCATTGATACTGGTGATATAATCTCTCAAAAAATATACAACATAAAACAAAATGATAATTACAAAACACTATTAAGGAGATCTGAAAAATACTGTGCAAATCTTCTTGTTAATTCAATAATAAAAATTTCAAAAAAAAAGTTAAGTACTATAAAACAAAGTTCAATTAATAAAAAAGGATCATATTTTAAATTACGCAAAGCAGGTGACGAAGTTATCAACTGGAATCAAAATAACAAAGATATATTTAATTTCGTAAGAGCTTTAGTAAAACCTGGACCGGTAGCTGAGTCTTATTTTAGAGAATTGGGTCATCTAAAGATTGAGAAAGTAAAATTATTAAGAAAAAAAAATAGCAAACAACTAAAGCCAGGATCAATAATCGATATAAAAAATAAAAAATTAATAATCTCAACTTTAAATGGAAGTATTCTAGTTGAAAAATATTATTTAAAAACCTCATAAATTAAAATATGAAAAAAAAAATAGTAATAATTGCAGAAGCGGGAGTTAATCATAATGGTAAAATTAAATTAGCTAAAAAGTTAGTAGATATTGCATCAGAAGCAGGTGCTGATTTTGTTAAGTTTCAATGCTTTAAAGCTGAAACTCTTAGTCATAAGAGTACTTCTAAAGCAAAATATCAATTGAAAAGAACTAAAAATAAAAAGAAACAGTATGAAATGCTACTTAAACTTGAACTATCATATAATGATCACTTGATATTGATGAAATATGCGAAAACAAAAAAAATTAAGTTTTTATCATCAGCATTTGATATAGATTCAATTAAATTCTTATCTAATTTAAATTTAGATTTTATAAAAATTCCATCAGGTGAAATAACCAATGTACCTTATCTTCGAGAAATTGGTAAACTAAATCAGCCAACTATTCTTTCGACAGGTATGAGTACAATTGATGAGGTTATATTTGCAAAAAAAATACTAGTTGAGTCAGGATTGAATAAAAGAAAGCTTACAGTTCTTCAATGTAATACAGATTATCCATCAAATATTGAAGACTCAAATATTTCTGCAATGAAGGTAATGGGAGATAGATTAGGTTTAGATTATGGATATTCAGATCATACTACCAGCAATGAGTCGTCCTTAGCAGCGGCTGCATTAGGAGCTAGTATAATTGAAAAACACATTACAATTAATAAAAATATGACCGGCCCTGATCATTTTGCAAGCGCGAGCCCAGCTGAATTTAAAAAGTTTGTCAAATCGATTAGAAATTTAGAGCTCGCTTTAGGAAAATCAAAAAAGATTGTTAATAAAAGTGAAAAACAAAATATTAAACTAGTAAGAAAGTTTATTGTAGCAAAAAAAATAATAAAGAAAGGTGAAATTTTTTCATCAAATAATTTAACTACAATTAGGTCAGGTAAGGGGATTTCAGCCAGAAATTGGGATAATATAATTGGTAAAAAATCAAATAAAAACTATAAAATACACGAAGTTATCAAATCTAATACATAATTTATATTGTTATGCATAAAATAAGTTTTGTCACTGGAACGCGAGCAGAATTTGGACTGCTAAGTAATTTAATTAATCTATTTAATGATGATATTAATTTTAAAGTTCATCTAATTGTAACTGGATCTCACTTATCAAAAAAATTTGGGAATACTATTGATGAAATCAAAGATAAAAAAATTAAAATAAATAAAAAAATAAAAATTCTAGGGAATAGTGATAATACTCGATCAATGATTAAATCTACTTCAATTTCATTATTAGAAATTGGAAAGGAACTTGAGGATATTAAAGCTGACGCACTTGTAATTGTTGGAGATAGGTATGAGATCCTCGGAGCAGCTATTGCAGCATCTTTTTTAAAAATACCAATATTTCATTTTCACGGAGGTGAAAGTACAGAAGGTGCTATCGATGAGGCAATAAGACATTCAATTACGAAAATGTCTTCTTTGCATTTTGTTGCAAATAAAACCTACCGTAAAAGAGTCATACAGCTTGGTGAAAATCCTAAAAATGTATTTAATGTTGGCGGACTAGGAATAGATATTATTAAACAAACAAAGTTTCTTAATAAAAAAGTTATGCAACAAAAACTTGGTATTATTTTTGAAAAAAGAATATTTATTGTAACGTTTCATCCAGTTACCTTGGAGAATAATCTTCTTGAAAAACAATTTGATAATATACTTAAAGCTATTAGTCATTTTGACAAAACAACTGTAATATTTACAGCGCCTAACGCAGACTCTAACAATAAAGTGATAATCAAATTAATAAATAAATATGTGAAGAAAAATAAAAAATCATTTTTTTTTAAGTCATTAGGTGTTCAAAAATATTTTTCTTTACTAAAGTTCGCATCAGTTGTAATCGGAAACTCTTCAAGTGGCATTTTAGAAGTCCCATATTTTAAGAAGCCTACAGTGAATATTGGCAATAGACAAAAAGGTAGGATGAAAGCATCAAGTATCATAGATTGTGGTTACGATGAAAAAAATATAAAGAATGCAATTAGCTTAGCTATTAGTGAAAAATTTAGTAAAATATGCTCAAAAAGTAATGACACCTACGGAAAGTATGGAGCTAGTTTAAAGTCTTATAATATTATTAAAAAAAGAATTAATAATATTATTATTAAAAAAGAATTTTTTGATTTAAATTCTAAATTATAATTAATATGAGAGACCTATTTATTAAAACTGATAACACAATTGAATTTGCGTTAAAAAAATTTACTAAAACTGGATCAAATACCTTAGTTGTTATTGGTAAAGGTGATAAATTAGTTGGTACATTATCAAATGGAGATATTAGAAAAGGAATATTGAAGAAGAAAAATTTAAAATCATCAATTAGTGACCTTTATAATAAAAAACCAACTTATTTTTTTTTAAATAATTATACGAAGAAACAAGCTAAAGAGACGCTAATTAATAATCATTTTGATTTAATTCCAGTAATTAATAAAAATGAAAAGGTATTAAAGATAATAAAATTATTAGATATTATTAAAGAAAAAAAGAAAAAAGTCAGAATTAAATCCTTAAAAGTTAATGCTATTATTATGGCGGGTGGACTTGGAACTAGAATGTCACCTTTCACAGATATTTTGCCAAAACCTTTTTTGCCAATCAATGGAAGACCCGTCATAAGTCATATAATAGAAAATTTTAAAAAAAATGGGATTAACAATTTATGGATTACAATAAATCATAAGAGCAGTTTAATTAAATCGTATATTAAAGAAGCAGAAATTGAATCAAATATAAGTTTTTATCAAGAAAAAAAACCATTGGGAACAGTTGGGTCTTTAAGGTATATGAAAAAAAATTTATCAAATCCTGTTCTACTTACAAATTGTGATACAATTATAAATACCGATTTTAGTGAAATATTAAAATTTCATGAAAAAAATAAATATGATATTACAATAGTTGTTGCTCTAAAAAAAATGAATATTCCCTATGGAGTCTGCTCATTAGATGAGTATGAAAATTTTCTAAAAATTGAAGAAAAACCAAATATTGAATTTTTAGTTAATACAGGAATGTATGTTATTAATTCAGATATTCTGAATAAAATACCAGCAAAAAAGTACGATATGACCGATTTAATATCCAGTTTAAGAGAAAATAAAAAAAATATAGGACTGTATCCAATTCAAGAAAATTACTGGAATGATGTTGGAAACTGGAAAGAATATTCAAAAACACTGTCTCTAATTAACGAATAAATTAATGCTTAATATTCTTATAATAGGATATGGCTCTATAGGTAAAAGACATGCCAGAATTCTAAGAAAAATAAAACAAGTAAACTTATATATTTACTCTAAGCGGAAGCTAAAAATTAAAAATATTTTAAAAAATATCAATAAAATTATTGAAATAGAATTTGATTTTATAATAATTTCAAATGAAACATCTGAACATCATTTGACTCTAAAAAAAATAATCAATCTAAATTTTAATGGAAAAATTTTAATTGAAAAACCTGTATTTAATAAATTTATGGAAATTGATGAATTTTATAAGAAGAAAATTCTTGTAGCCTATAATTTCAGATTTAATAAATTATTACAGGATTTTAGAAATAAATTATTAAAAGAGAAAATAATTTCCGTAAATATATATGCGGGACAATATTTACCAAACTGGAGACCTTATATAGATTATAAGTCATCTTATTCTGCAAGCAGATCAAAAGGAGGTGGTGTTCTTTTAGACTTATCACATGAAATTGATTATTTGCAATGGATTTTTGGAAAAGTAAAAAAAGTTTTTGCAAGTGGAGGAAAATATAGCAATTTAAAAATAAATACAGAAGATGTATATCAAATAAAATTAGAAACAGAAAAATGTAATTTAGTGTTTCTTGAACTTAACTATTTGGATAAACCAGGAAAAAGGATTATTTCGTGTAATACTAATAAGCATAGTTACACATTAAACTTATTAAAAAATACTATTAATATTGATGGTCAAACCAAAAAATATTTTTTTAAAAAAAATCATTCGTATGAAAATATGTTAAATAGCCTAATAAACAATAATCCTAAAAATTTTTGCAAGTTTAATGAAGCTAATGAAATACTCAAAATAATTGGTTCCATAAAAAAATCAAATAAAAATAATCAGTTAGTAAAAGTATCATGAGATACATTACGTTAATATGCGCTAGAGGCGGTTCTAAAGGAGTAAAAAATAAAAATATTAAAAATATTTCTGGTCACCCTTTAATTGCATGGACAATTAGTATTGGAAAAAAAATTAGAAAAAGTAAAAAAATAATTATCTCAACTGACTCTTTAAAAATTAAAAAGATATCAGAAAAATATGGAGCTGAAGTTCCATATATTAGACCAAATCATTTAGCAAAAGACAATTCCCCTGAATGGAAGGTATGGAAACATGCAGTTAATTTTATTGAAAAAAAAAATAAAATTAATTTCGATGCATTAATTATATTGCCAGCAACATCTCCTCTTAGAAGTATGAAGGATATAAATAAAGCAATAACTAAATTTGAAAAGACTAAATCAGATGCAATAATTTCAATTACTCATTCATCGAGAAATCCATATTTTAATATGGTTAAGTTGGATAAATATGGATTTGCAGAAATTATTAATAAAATGTCTAAAAATATTTATAATAGACAATCTGCACCAAAAACTTTTGATATGACTACTGTTATATACATAGTTAATAAAGAATTTTTAAAATCTGCAAAAAATTTATTTGAAGGAAAAATTAATCATGTCATGATACCTCAGGAAAGAGCAATTGATATTGATACAAAATTAGATTTTGAAATTGCAGAATTACTGATGAAAAAAAATAATTATAAAATTTAATTTTATGAATAATATTAGCCAATATAATTTTAAAGGACAAAAAGCTTTGATCACCGGAGCCACTGGATATCTCGGACGAGAAATTGTTAAAAAACTATTATCAATAGGAGTATATCTTTATCTGACAGATAAACCGGGATCAAATTATAAATTCTTGAAGAAGAAGGATTTAAAATCAGTAGAAATAATTGAATGTGATTTATCCTCGGAAATTGAACGCAATAAATTAATAAAAAAAATCAATAAATTAGATTTGCTGATTAATAATGCTGCTTATGTTGGCGATACAAAGGGCAAAGGATGGAATACTAATTTCAAAAATCAAAGTCTTAAAATATGGCGAGAAGCAATTGAAATAAATTTAACAGCTCCTTTTCATTTAATAAGAGATTTATCCTCTGTTATGAAAAAAAGTAAGTCAGCCTCAATAATTAATATTTCCTCTATTTATGGAGTTATTGCTCCTGATTATACAATCTATACTGGTACAAAAATAAATAACCCAGCTGCTTATGCAGTTTCAAAGGCTGGATTAAATCATTTTACAAAATGGTTATCTGCTACCTTAGCTCCAGATATAAGGGTAAATAGTATTTCAATTGGAGGCATCGAACGTAAACAAGATAAGATTTTCAAAAAAAAATATATTGCAAAGACCTTATTAAAAAAAATGGCTAACGAAAAGGACATAATTGGTGCAATTATTTTTTTATCATCTGACTCATCAAAATATATTACTGGCCATAATTTAGTCGTTGATGGAGGTTTTACTATTTAATTATATGAAAATTTTAGTTACAGGAGGAGCGGGAAATGTCGGCGGGTCACTTTGCAGAGTGTTAGCTAAAGAAAAAGAAATCTCAATTGACATTATCGATAATTTTTTAACTGGTTCAAAAATAAAACTACCTGACAATTACAATGATAATACTTTATTTATAAATGCAGATATTAATAACTATGAAAATTTCATTAAACATATAAAAGATAGAGAATATGATTATATTTTTCATTATGCTGCTGTAGTCGGTGTTAAACGAACATTAAATAATCCTAAACTAGTTTTAAATGATATAGAAGGTATCAAAAATATTCTAGAATTGGCAAAATTAAAACAAGTCAAAAGAGTATTTTTTTCTTCATCATCAGAAGTCTATGGCGAACCTGTTGAAATTCCTCAAATTGAAGCAACTACTCCATTAAACTCAAAGCTACCATATGCAGTTGTGAAAAACTTAGGTGAGTCTTATTTTCGCGCTTATCAGAAAGAAGATAAAATAAATTATACTATCTTTAGATTTTTTAATACGTATGGTCCATTGCAGAGTGAAGACTTTGTTATAACTAAATTCATCAAACAGGCTATTAACAATATTGACTTGACAATCTATGGTGATGGAAGTCAAACAAGAACATTTCTTTACGTTGACGACAATATAAATGCAACAATTAAATGCATGAAAGAAAATAAATTTATTAACGATGTTTTAAATATTGGAAGCGATTTAGAAATTAGTATTTTAGATCTTGCAAAGCTTATTATTAATATTTCTGGCTCAAAATCAAAAATTAAGTATCTTCCCCCATTAGATGAAGGAGATATGACTAGAAGAAAGCCTGATATTACAAAAATGAATTCAATTATTGATAATCCCTTAACATCATTGGAAAATGGTATAAAAAAAACTATTGATTACATTAAGAATAGTAATCATCTTTGAAAATAACTATGATTAAAGCTTCGATAATCATCCCAACATATAATGAAATTAGATTTATTCAAAGATGTATTGATTCATTATATGATAACAAATCAATCAATGATTGTGAAATTATTATTATTGATGGTGGCAGTAACGATGGTACTATTGATAAAATAAATGAGCTAAAAAAAAAATATTCAAATTTAAAGTTATTAAATAATAAAAAAAAAATAACTCCATCTGCTCTCAATATAGGAATTAAATCCTCTATAGGTAAGTATATTATTCGATTGGATGCACATGCTGAGTATCTCGATCAATATATAGATAATGCCATAGAGGCTTTAGAAAGATCTTCTTCAGAGATAATGAATATAGGCGGATCATTAGAAACAGTTTCATCACATGAAACGATAATTAGTAACTCAATATCATGTGTTCTATCATCAAAATTTGGCGTTGGAAACTCAGGTTTTAGAACATCAAAATTTTATAATGATGAGTATGTAAACACGGTTCCATTTGGATGTTTTAAAAAAGAGATATTTAATTTGATAGGTTTTTTTAATGAAAATGAGCATCGGAATGAAGATTTAGAGTTTAATAAAAGAATAATAAAAGCTGGGTACAAAATTTTATTATCAGCTAATTTGAAGATTAGATATTACTCTAGAGACACAATAAGGTCATTCTTAATTCAAGCATATGATAATGGTAAAATAGTTACAAATAAGATTAGAGGAAAAGATAGTTTTCATGAAATTAGACATTTTGTTCCTTTAATATTTTTTATATATCTAATAATTTTCAGTATCTGTTTTTTTATTAATGTGAACGTTATAATAGATTCATTAATTAAAGTTCCAATGATAGTATATATTTGTTTAAACATTACTTTTACAATATTAAACTTACCAATATTTAAATTTTATTTGCAGCTAATCACCGTTCCGTTTATTTATTTTATATTACATGCAACGTATGGAATTGGTTCTATATCTGGTTTTTTAAGCTTAATAAAATTTAGTGGCAGATATGAAAAAATATAATTTTAATGAATTTTTAGAAGCTGCTTTTCCTCTAAAAGATCCATTTTTACGATCAAATTATGGAAATTTTCATAATATGATAAAATGGCTTGCAATCAGATTTGCATATATTTGTTATCGTTTTGGTATCAGCGCAAACTTATTAAATATTTGTTGCTTATTCCTAACTCCGTTTAATGCTTATATATTCTACTTATCCCTCTATGAAAATAATATGATTTTATCTTTTATTTCTTATACCATTTTTATTGGGATTCTTTTTGCTGATTTTGCAGATGGGATGTTGTCCAAGGTTTCTTTTGTTAGATATTCAGCAGGTGATGCTCTCGATAACCTTTGCCCAGATATTATTAAATATTTAGGCTATTTAGTGATAGGAGTATTTGCTAATGATATTTTTTTTTTCATACTAATGCTAATTCTTAGTATTGTAATTAATACTTATGTAATACCTACGAAGCATCTTATAGGAAAAGATAGAGATTTAATATTAAATATATTTTATAACAAAATGTCATTAAATGGATTCAGAATAATTTTTTTATTTATACTTCCATTATTAATAATATCATATCATTCTAATTTTTATATGACAGAGTTACTTGCTAGATCAATTATTCTAATTTATTTAATAATTACTATTATATGGATTTATTTAACTCTAGAGAGTAAAGTAAAGAAATGATAAGACTGGGTATCAATGGATTTGGTAGAATAGGTCGTGTACTTGCAAGAATCGTTCAAGATATAGATAATATTAATTTGGTAGCAATTAATGACATAAATCATGATAATGAAAATATAAACTATCTTTTCAACTTCGACTCTACTTATGGTCGCTTGAAAGATAAATCAAAAATAGATGGTAATTCAATTATAAATAAAAAATCGAACATTAAAATTTATCATGAGGAAGAAATTGATAAAGTTCCATGGAAAGATGAAAATATTGATGTTCTAATAGACTCATCAGGAATTAGTAAAAACTTAGATCTATATTCTAATTTAAAAGGAGAAGTACAGTTTGTAATTGTTACTAATACACCTGATAGTGATAAAATAAATAAATATATAATCTACGGCGTAAATCACGAATCCTTTAATAAGAAAACGGATTTCACAATCTCATCAAGTATTTGTGATGCTACTGCAATTGCTCCAGTTCTAAAAATTATTGATGATAATTACTCAATTGAAAACGCATTCGTAACCACTTTACATCCATGGCTTGGATATCAGAACTTACTTGATGGTCCATCTAAGTCATATGCGGTACCTGGAACAATTATTGATAACTATGCTTTGGGTCGTTCAAGTCCCATGGCATTAATACCCAAAAATACATCAGCAGTTAGAGCAACTTGCAAAATATTGAAAAACTTGGAAGACAAAATTATTTCAAATTCGTTTAGAGTCCCAACAAATATTGTTTCTTCAGCTGATATTACGATAAAAGTAAAAAAAGATATCACTAAAGAAGATTTATCAAACCTACTTAATAAATTTTCTGAAGAGCAACCTAATATTCTAATGAATAATTATGAAGCTTTAATTTCCACTGATTTTATAGGAAGTGATGTTTCTGTAACAGTTGATCATAGATTCTTGAATGTTCATCATAATTATATAAAGTTAATATGTTGGTACGATAATGAATGGGGTTATAGTTCAAAAGTAATTGATCTAGTAAATTATATATCAAATTAATTTCAAATTTAACTTTATTAATTTTAACAAGATATATCTTATAATATGAATGATCAAAAAAAAAAATTAATTGAGTCACACTTTGATGATCAGATTTCAAATAAAACTATAGATAAAAATATTTTTGGATATAAAGAAATCAATTTTTTTATGCAGAGACCTTACTTATTTGTAGAAAAAAATATTATTAAAAATTTAAAAAATAAATTAAAAATTTTAGATTATTGTTGTGGGGACGGTTTATATTCGATTTTACCCGCTATATTAGGTCATCAAGTCTATGGGATGGATATTTCTTCAGTTTCTATTTCTAAAGCAAATGAAAGAGCGGAATCTCAGAAAATATCAAATAATACTTTCTTTGAAACAATGGATGCAGAAAAATTAACTTATAAAGATAACTCTTTTGATTTAATTTTAAGTTATGGTTCGTTATCTTATTTAAAATTAAATTCTGCATATAATGAATTAAATAGGGTTTTAAAGCCAAATGGCAGATTAGTTGTAATTGACTCGTTAGGTCATAATCCTTTACTCAACTTGAACAGAAAAAAGAACCTATCAAACTGGGGAGGTGAATATTCTAGCTCTCTTGAAACTTTAAAACTGAGAGATATTAAGCTTGGAAATTTATATCTTAATTTAAAGTATATAAAGTTTTTTGATTTATTTACTGTTATTGGTTTGCTTTTTTATAATAAGTTTAATTTATCCTTAAATAGAGAAATATTGTTTTCTCTTGATAAACTAATATTAAGTATTCCATGTTTAAGACTACTGGCTATGAAGTATGTTGCAGTCTATGAAGCTAAAAAATAGGTGTCCTTTACATGAAAATTTTACATATTGCTCCAGTTTATAATAATAATACTCAGGGAATATCAAGAAGTGTCGTTAATCTATGTGAAGCTCAATCAGAACTCGGCCATTCAGTCTGCTTAGCTTCAAGTAAACCATTTAAGTATCAAAAATCAAAAAAAATGAAATTGTTCAATCTTTTTGATGAGTCTTTTTTCAGTCTATTATTTGGTTACTCGATAAATAAAATTAAAAAAGAGATTGGAATACCTGATGTAATTATTTTTCATGATATATATAATCTCAAGCAGTATCTAATTTTATTAAATCTAATTTATTATAGATATCATATATTTTTGACACCTCGTGGTGCTTTTTCAAAAGTAGCACTATCAAGAAATTATTTCTTAAAAAAAATTTATAATATTTTTATTATAAAGCCAATTTTACCATTTATAAATGGATTTATAGCTTTAAATCCTAATGAAAAAAAAATTATTGAAAATCATACTCAAAAAAAAACAATAATAATGAGCAATGGCACTAAAGATAATACCAAACTATATAGACTAAATAAAAAAAATTATGAGTTAAAAATGAAAAGAAAGGAAATAGAAATTTGTTTTGTTGGAAGATTTGATATTTATATAAAAGGTTTAGACTTATTGATTTCTTCCTATTTAAAGTACTTAAAAAATGACTGTAAAAATATAATTAATATAACTTTAATTGGTGATCACATTGAAAAAAAAGAATTTTCAAGTAAAGAATATATTTCTAAGGCGATTACTAGTATGAAAGATAAGGCCAAAATAAGGATTATAGGACCTCTTTTTGGTGATGATCTAATTTCAGAGATAACTAAAATGGATATTTTAATTCAACCTTCAAGAACGGAAGGAATGCCAAATAGTGTTTTAGAAGCCATGTCGCTTGGAATACCCTGTTGTGTAACACCTCAAACAAATGTTGCAGATATTATTAAGGAAGCAGGATGTGGTTGGGAAATAGATTGCTCAGTAGATGGAATATTAAATTTTTTTAGAGAGATCAATAAAATTGATAAAAAAAATATTTCTATTATGGGTCAAAATGGAATGGATTATGCAAATAAATATCTAACGTGGCATAAGGTTTCAAGGCCAGATTATTTTAAAAATGAATTATAATATCAAAGAAAGATCAAAAAACTCTCTAAAAATAAACTTAAGATATGTTTATCTTTTAGTTTTGGGGGCTTTATATGTGCTTTCAAGTACTAGTTGGAAGTTGCCAGTTATAGAAATAAATTATTCAATTTTATTCTATGCTTTTATATTAATTATACCTTTTTTAATAATAAATAGTTACTCGATTTCAAAAAAATTTGTAATTTTTTATATTTTTTTTATCTTATTTTTATTAATTCACATTCTGATACCATTAGTAAAATTAAATTTTATTCCTTCTGTTAATCCCAAAGATATGCCTTATGTTGTGGAGTATTTAATAAAATTACTCCTAGGTCCAATTGTAATATATTTATTTTCAAAAATTATTAAAAGTAAAGAAGACTTAATTTATTTTATGTTCACTTCTGCTGCTACATTAGTTGTAATTTATGTTTATCTTCATTATTTATATATTTTTGTTTATGGTGAGCCATACGTAGGTGTTGTCATCGATGGTTTTGGAATGAAAGCATACAAAAACACATTCGCCCTTTCACTTGTACTTCTCTTTCCATATTTCTTTTATTACTGTATACAGAAAAAATATTCATATATTGTAAGGCTGGTATCTTTGTTAGCAATAATTACAATATTTGTTGCAATGTTTTTTATTAATTCTAGATCTATGGTAATTATTGGTATTATTGAAATGCTAATATTTTTTTATTTTTCATCTTCTAGAAAATTTAAATTTTTTGTAATTATTGCTGCGATATGTGCCTCACCATTATTAACAAATATTTCATCAGATATTTTCTATTCAAAAATTTATAAAAAATCTTTTAATCCTGATGTAGAACTGCAGGAAATTATTTCTTCATATGAAAATTACTACATTTTAAAGTCTCACAGAGGTTGGTTGCTACATGAAGCAGTAAATGGATCTATGAAAAATTTATTCATTGGTCATGGCATGGGGGAATTTAGAATACGTGATACAAATCGAGGCAGTAGAACTGACACTCACAATGACTTTACTTTAATACTTTATGAATATGGGCTTATCGGTTTTTTATTGCTTGTATATTTTTTTTATTACTTAATTAAAAAATTTTATAATTATAAAAAGTTATTTAAGATTCATAAAGATAAAGATAACTATGATTTAGTTGTAGCATCTTTTGCGTCGATAATTGGCATAATTATTTCAATGTTATTTACAAATATACTTCAATCTTTAATTTTATTTTGGATACATATAGCCATATATATGTCTATAGTTGATAAGATTACTATAAATAACAAAAAAGATTCTGATTAAATTTTTTCTATATACAAAAAACTATCCTTACTGTCTGTAAAAATGTAATTTTTACTATCATTACAATATGTGAACCCTTCAAGTTCTAAAAAAGTAGATAGATATATAGTGCTTTTGTATTCAATATTTTGACAAAAAGCCACTATACTTGAATTATCAGTTTTATATTTAAGTATTTTTCCACCAATATTTCCGAACAAATTTTTTGAAATATAGAGTAAATTATTTTTTTCGTTCCAATAAAAATTTTGCATATTGTTATCCAAATCAACGTTACATAAATTATTTTCAAATTTTTTATCAATGACTGAATACTTAACATCATTTTTATGCCGATCTTTTTTAGATAATAAAAAAAATATTTTTTTGTTTATCTTTATTTTTTCAAAAAAAATTGCCCTATCGTTATTGTAATTGATTTGCCTTCTTATGATATGGTCAGTTACATAACCTGTATCTAATAAATTCTTATAATCTATTTCTACAATTCTGGATGGTAACCTTAAGAGTGCATTTGAAAAAATTGAGATCTCATTATCGATAATATCCATACTTGTCGTATGAGCTAAAAAATTAATCTGTTTTTCATTACTATGATCGAGTTTTTTTAAGGAAAATATTTTTTTTACTTTTTCATTTTCTATAGTAAATACGTTTCCAGAATGAGTAAGAATAAAAATATTATCATTTATACATCCAATACCTTGTGCAATTTCATTTTTAATTTTAATTTTTGAAAAACTATTTATATTAGTAAAGTCAAATAAAAATATTATAGACAGTATTAAGATTAGTGTTATAGAAACAAAAAAAACAATGATTTTTTTATAAAATTTTAGAGTCAACTTTTTTATTATCAAATAATTATAATTTAACTTATACTATAAAAAATATGTGCGGAATAGCAGGAATAATAAGTAATCGTAGAAATTTTGAAAAAGATGTAAAAAAATTATCAAATGGATTATTTTCAAGAGGACCAGATAATAGCGGTTTTTTAATTAAGAATAATATATGTTTAGTGCATACAAGATTAAGTATTATTGACTTATCGAATATAGCTAATCAGCCGTTCTATGACGAGTCAGGAATTTATGCAATAGTATACAATGGTGAAGCATATAATTTTCAAGAATTAAAAAAAGATCTCGAAAACAAAGGAAGAAAATTTAAGTCTAATTCAGACACTGAAGTAGTTTTAAATGGATATTTAGAATATGGTTATGAGTTCTTTGATAGAATAAATGGTTTTTATTCTTTATGTATTTTTGATAGTAAAGAAAATTCAATAATTTTAACTAGAGATGCTTTTGGTAAAAAGCCTTTGTATTATTCTCTTACTAATAATGAATTCTATTTTTGTTCTGAGATTAATCCTATTGTAGAGTTACAAACTAGAAATCCTCACCCCAATTTTGAGGGTTTATCACATTATTTATGGAAAGGATATTATGTTGATGATTACACAGCATATAAAGATATAATAAATTTATTACCTGGAGAAATAATTAAGGTTCATATTAAAAATGAGACTAAGATTTCATTAAGAAAAGTTCATCATTCTAAAAAAATAAATTTAAGAATTGGTGAAAAATTTGAAAAAAGAACTACAGGCAATATTGAAAATCAAATATTAATGTCTATTAAGCATAGGATGATTTCAGATGTTCCTGTTTCATTTTTAATGTCAGGAGGCATTGACTCAAGCATTATAACTTTATTAGCTTCAAATATTTCCAATGAACCTTTAGAGACTAATTATTTACATTTTAGTGGTCAAAATTCAGTTTTTGACAATATAGTTCAAAATCTATCAATTAAAATTAATTCAAATCACAATAATATAGTATTGGAGGATGTGAATATCGAAAATAGTGCCGACCAAATGATAAATATTTTTGGTGAACCATTTGCTGACTATTCTGCAATACCTAGTTATGAGATATATAGGGCAATTAGCAATAACTCTAAGGTTGCTATCGGTGGTGATGGAGCTGATGAAATTTTTTTGGGTTATAAGGATACTAAGCTCTACTTATTAAAACATTATATAAATAAATTTTTTATTTCTCCTAATATCTCAAACCATAAAACTTATTCAAATTTTTATAATCTACTTAATTCGAACTATAAACTAGTTAGAAATTTAGGGTATTTATTTACAGCCTTACTTTTTGATGACTCAGTTCTAAATAATTCACTTAGTAGAGGAGGATGGAATCATTTGTATAGAAAAAAATATATGACAAATAAATCATTTAATAATCTTGGGGGAGATGGAGTTGAGATAAATGAAGCAAGAATATTTGAAGAGTCAGGAAATAATATTATCGAAAAATATTCTAACTATAATTTACGAAGGCTTATTTATGATTTTAATGTAAAAGTAGACCGAACATCAATGGCAAATTCATTAGAAGTTCGATCTCCATTTATGGATAGACAAATGATTCAGTTTATCAATGGTTCAAATTTTAATAATATGACGAGCTTTAATGATAATAAAATTGAGTTAAAAGAAATTTTAAAAAAAAATAATCTTGAAGAAATTGTCAAAGTTCCTAAAGCAGGATTTACCCCACCTTTGGTAAACTGGATTGCAAGTAAGAATGGACAATCTGTTATGAAAAATATGATTTCAGATAAAGACTCTATCATTTATGAACTATTTAAAAAAAATAAAATGCAAAACTTAATAAAGTCTGAAAAGGCAATAAAAACTAATTTTACACGTCTTTGGAATCTTTTAATTTTACATAAATGGTATAAAAGAATTTATACATAACTTGAAATCTTATAACTAATTAAATACAAAAAAGATTGGAAACTCTCAATTTAACTTTTGAATTTAACTTTTTAAATGATATAAAATATTTAAAAAGAATATTCCTATGAAATACCAATTTGAGAGAAAAGAAGAAGTAAGTTTCATATTTGATGATAGTTCAGAATTTAAAAATATTTATTCTTTAAAAATAAATCAGTACAACAAGGTTTTCTTGATTTATGATAAATTACTTAAAAAAATATGGGTTGACCGCATTATTAATAAGCTAATTTCACATAATAAAATTATATTAATTCCATTAAAGGCTAGTGAAGATACAAAAAGTATTCCTTTTATTTCTAAAATTTCAAATCAACTTGAGAAAAAAAAATGTTCAAAGTCGGATGTTATAATTTCGATTGGTGGAGGAACTATCCTAGATATTTCCTCCTTTGTTGCCTCTGTCTATATGAGAGGAATTGATTTAATTATGATACCAACAACTTTAATGGGTCAAGCTGATGCATCATCAGCAGGAAAAACATGTGTTAATGGAGTATTAACTAAAAATTTGTTAGGCACACTTTATATGCCAAAAATTGTTTATAATAATGTAAATTTATTGAAAACTGCTGGCCAGTATTCTTTTAGACAAGGTATGTCTGAAATATTTAAATATGGTCTTCTTGGATCAAAAAAACTTTTGCATCTTCTTAATGAATACGTTGATAATCCAACTAATAAATTATTAATAAGAATACTTAAGGAAACTATAAAAGTAAGAATTAGTTTGGTAAAAATTGATCCTCTAAAAAGTAATTTAGGACATACATTTGGCCATGCTTTTGAGTATGAATCCAATCATAAAGTTGCGCATGGTGATGCAATCTCAGCTGGTATTAAATTAGCCCTCAAGAAAAGTTTTGAAAATAATCTTCTTTCAAAACAAGAATATTTAAAAACATGTAAATTAATGAAAAAATTAAATCTAAATATTAAAATCGATAAAAAATCAGATTTAAATAAGGTTGTTGATTTCATGAAAAAGGATAAAAAATCTGACGGTATAAATATAGGTTTAATACTATTAAAAAGGATTGGTGATCTTAAAATAAATAGTAGTATGAGCTATTTTTTTATTTCGCAAGAGGATATGAAAAAATTTTTAACAGAAAGTGTAATGAGTGAAAATCTATTATCGAATAATCAATGGAGTAATCTATTAAAAAATAAGATATGAAAAAAAAGAATTTGTATATAGTTACTGGAGGTACTTCAGGAATTGGTTACACTATTGGAAAAGAAATTTTTAAAATTGGAAATAATAATGTAATTCTTATAGGCACAAACATTAAAAAAATAAATAAAATAAATAATCAGTATAAAGATAAAAATATTCTTGCCCTTAAATGTGATGTAACAGATGAGAATCAAGTCATAAAATTATTTGATGATATCAAGACAAAATTTGGCTATATAAATGGATTAGTAAATTGTGTTGGCATTAACCCATCAAGAACTAGTATTGATAAAACTACTCTTGATGACTGGAATTCAACACTAGAAACTAATATAACTGGATATTTTCTAGTATCAAAATATGCAATTATACAAATGAAAAAAAATAATAGCGGATCTATTGTAAATATATCTTCAGTTGCAGCAAATGGCATGAGAAATAGGATTCCTTATTCATCAAGTAAATCTGCGATAATAGGTTTTACAAAGTCACTAGCGTTAGATCATGCTGAAGAAAACATTAGAGTAAATTGTATATGTCCAGCGTATATTCCAACAAAACTAGTGCAAGGTTACTTAAATAATTTGTCTAAAAGTAAATACAAGGATCTAGTGAATAGGCATCCAATGAAAAGATTAGGTGAGCCGATAGATGTTGCCAACGCGACCTTATTTTTTTTATCTGATAAATCAAAATGGATTACTGGAAATATATTATATGTAGATGGTGGATATAATATTAATTAGGATAGTGTGAATGTCCTGTTTTCTAGATTTGAACTTTCTATATTTATAATACGATTTACTTTTTCGATATTAAATTTTCTTATATATCCCTTTGAAATAATTAATTTCTTACTCAAGAAATAGAATTTTCTATCAATAGATCTTGTTTTTTTTAAATCAGCTAAGTAATGATACATTATCTTATGTGGCTTCCAAGTACTTAGATGTTTTAATATATTACTCTTGTTTTTTGCATTAGCTTTTATCAATATGTTTATATACTCCTCAGTAACTGGAGGAAAAGTATCCACATAATAAACAATATTATTTTTAATAGTGAAGTTTTTAATATGTGGATCAAGACTTGTTTTATTATTAATACTGGATCTTAGAATAGATAATATTTGTTCTATTATATTGATCATTTTTTTCTCAGAAATTGTTTTTTTATTTAAAACGTCAATAAGACTATTACCGCAGTACTCAAACGTATATTGAAGATCTTTATGTTTAATTAGTTTTGGTAACCTAACACCAGATTGTTTCAGCTGCAGATAATATTTATTAATATTTTTTGATACCTTTTTAGTTTCAGATTTTGGAATAGTTTTGAGTAAAAAAGTTTTTTTTATATTATTTTTATTTAATTTAATTGAAGTATCATTAAAAGTAATATATTTTTTCATGTCATTAATACTATCATATTTTTTACTATTTTTTTTAAATAATTTTATATGCAGGCAGTAATACTAGCAGCAGGGTTGGGCTCAAGATTGAGACCTCTTACGAATGATGTTCCTAAAGCTATGGTAAAGTATAAAAATAAAGAGATTATATGTTATCAATTAGATGCATTATATAATGCTGGAATAAAAGATATTCATATTGTTACTGGTTACAAATCAACAATATTGAAAGAATTTCTATCTTTAAAATATGATGGTTTGAATTTTATTCATAATAATTATTATAATGAGTCTAACAGCGCCTATTCATTCAATCTAATTAAACAATTTATCAAATCAAAATCATACATTCATATTAATTGTGATATTTTATTTTCCACTGAATTGCTTCATCAAATAATTATTTCGAAATATGAAAATATAATTGCTATTCGCTCAGATATAAACCTTAAAGACTCAATGGAAAATGCTGAGATAGATAACAAGGGGCAAATATTAGAAATGTCACTTAAAACTAATAGAAAGTCTTTTGGCAAGGCTTATGGTCTTGCAAAAATTTCAAGTATCGCACTTAAAGAGAATATAAAAACTTTTAATAATCTCAATGATAAAATATCCATTAATGAAAATTATTTCGGACTTATCAGAAGAAATATGAAAAATATCAATTATTATTCGTTATTATCTGATAAACATAATCTCTCTGAAATTAATACAATCGAAGATTTAAATAATTGTGAGTTCAAATACTAATAACTTAGATTTTTAAATTGTAATATCTGATATTGAGCTTATATTTTACGTAGAAAAAAATAATGATAAATATAATACACAGTTTTTATTTTAGAGTTTTTAATAAAATAAAAAAAATAAACAAAAAAAAATCTTGGAAAAAAATACCTCATGTAGATGATACTGTCTTTTTTAACGAAGACTTTCAACTTTTTGATCCTCATTTAATTGGCACAAAAACATTAGGTAATTTTTCAACGTCTAATGAAACAATCAAAGAAGTTTCAAAATTATTAAATGATTTAGATCCTGAGCCATGTATTGATTTTGTAAAACAATTTATATCAAAAGGTCTCGAAACTTATGGTCACTCATGGAAATATGCAGACATAAATACTGTTTTGTTTTCAATAGGTAAAAATCTAGATGTTAAGAACTATCTAGAAATTGGAGTTAGAAGAGGAAGATCAATGTGTGTATTATCGTCACAGTCAAACAATGTAGATATATATGGATTTGATATGTGGATTCCAAATTATACTGGTGTTGACAATCCTGGCAAAGAATTTGTAAAGTCTGAATTAAATAAGGTAGGTCATAAAGGAAATATAACCTTTATTGATGGTGACTCCAAAAAAACAGTACCTGAATTTTTTAAAAATAATCCTGATTTATTTTTTGATGTAATAACTGTTGATGGAGATCATTCATTAAAAGGAGCAACTGTTGATTTAAAGAATGTTATCAAGAAACTAAAAGTAGGAGGTATTTTAGTTTTTGATGATATTTCATCTCACGAACACCCTTATTTATTTAAAGTATGGAAAAAAGTTATTATGAGTAGAAAAGATTTTTATACCTGGGAATTTTCAGATATTGGCCTTGGTGTTGCTTTTGCCATTAAAAAATATTAGTGATATTAATTTCTATATATTCATAATTTGATAGCGTATAATTAAAAATCGATGAAGAAAAAAGTAGCTTTAATATTTGGAATTACGGGTCAAGATGGTTCTTACTTAGCAGAACTACTACTAAACAAAAATTATATTGTTCATGGTGTTAGGAGGCGATCTTCTTCATTTAATACTGGAAGAATAGATCATCTTTACAACGATGACTCGCTTAAAGATAAAAATTTTTTTCTTCATTATGGTGATGTAACTGATGGTCAAAATATAACGAACATTATTAATCAAACATTGCCAGATGAAATCTATAACTTAGCTGCTCAAAGTCACGTTCATGTATCATTTCTCTCACCGGAATATACCGCAAATGTTGATGCTTTGGGATGTTTAAGAATTCTTGAAAGTATAAGAATGTTAGGACTAAATTGTAAATTTTATCAAGCTTCAACATCAGAATTGTATGGTGATGTATTCGAAAGTCCACAAAGCGAAACTACGCCATTTAACCCACAGTCTCCCTATGCAGTAGCAAAACTATACGCATATTGGATTACTAAAAATTACCGCAAATCATACAATTTATTTGCAGTTAATGGAATACTATTTAATCATGAGTCACCTGTTAGAGGCGAAACCTTTGTTACTCGAAAAATAACCAGGGGGTTATGCCGAATAAAAAATGGAACACAAGAATGCCTTTATCTTGGAAATATTGATGCAAAAAGAGATTGGGGGCATGCACAAGATTATGCCGAAGCTCAGTGGCTAATGATTCAAAATGAAATACCAGAAGATTTTGTTATTGCCACAGGTCAAATGCACTCTGTCAGAGACTTTATCAATTTAGCAGCATCTCATGCTGGGTTACAAATTCAATGGGAAGGTAAAGGAGTTGATGAAATTGCTGTAAATATTGAAACGAAAAAAACTATTGTAGCAATAGATAAGAAATACTTCAGACCATCAGATGTCAACCAATTAATGGGTAATCCTGAAAAAGCTTTCAAAAAACTTAATTGGAAGCCAAAAATTTCGTTTGATGAGATGGTAAAAGAGATGGTTGAGTCAGATATGAATTACTGTCTTGGTGAAAAAAAATAATCTAATTATTAGCCCTGATTTTCCACCACCACTAATTGGTGGATCACTAGTTTATATTCATAATCTTATTGAAAATTCAGGTCTAAATTTTTCAATTTTATCTGATAAAAAAAAAAGAATAAGTACAAAAAAAATAAGATACTTAGAGTCTTCGTTTATTGTGAATTCGTCTAATCCAAAAAGATATCAGTTATTTTTAATGTATTTGTATTTATTTCTTAATATTTATAAATTTTCTCAATATAAAGTAATAGTTTTAAATATTAGTGCTATTGGCAATGGTTTCTTTGCGTATATTTTTTCAAAATTAGGGTCAAAAATAGTTATAATGGTTTATGCAGAAGAAATAACGCTTGCATTAAAATCAAGAGGAGTGAAAGGTTATCTTAAAAAACTTTGTATTAAAGGATATAAAAAAGCAAGTAAAATTGTTTCAGTATCGCATTTTGCAAAAAGCATTTTAATTAAGGAGGTTGGTGTTAGTTGTGAAATTGAAGTGCTGCCAACCCCATTGCATAGCTCAAGAAATGATAATCTAAAAATAGTAAATAAAAAAATCAATAAAAATATTAAATTACTTTCTGTTGGTAGATTAATAAAACGAAAAGGATTCATATATTTATTAAAGGCAATGAGACTTTTAGTGGAGCAAAAATATAATATTAAACTTACTATTATAGGGGATGGAGCTGAGAGAGAGTCGATTGATTTATTTATTAAAAATAATAATCTTTCTAAGTTTGTAGATGTATTTAGTAGTGTTAATGACGAGTTTCTTATTAATCAGTATAAATCTCATGATATATTTATCTTAGCAAATCTTATGCTAGAAAATGGAGATTGTGAAGGAGCTCCAAATGTTTTAGTTGAAGCGGCTTCATATGGATTACCTATTATTGCTGGAGAAGAAGGAGGTACCTCAGATGTAGTTGATCATAATTATAATGGCTTTTTAATAAATCCAAGAGATACAAATATATTTGTAAAAAGAATTATTGAACTTTTTCAAGATAAAGATAAGTACTCTCAATTTTCGCAAAATGGTTTAATTAAAGTCAAAAGAGATCATAATAAAAAAAATATGGGTAATAAATTTTATAAAATAATCAACTCTTTGTATTAAAATGATAAATTCATGTACTGTTATAATAGGATCTACAGGCTTCATAGGTCTTAACCTATTAAAAAAAATAAGAAATAAAAAAAATGTATACTCAATATCAAGAAATTCATTTCCAGATAAAAAACAAAATAATCATTTCAAGATTGATATTGCAGATAAGAAAAGTGTTACAAATTTTTTTTCAGAATTAAAAAATAAATATAATAAAATAAATTTATTTTTCTTAGCTGGCGAAAGTTCAGTTGAAAATTCATTTAAAAAATCTCATACTTCAATAAATGAATCAATCTTTTCATTTCTTAATATAATTGAGTCTTTAAAGTATTCTAATTCTACTATAATATTTGTATCTTCTGGATCAATTTACGACTCAAGAAAAAAATCTTATTTTACTGAAACAGATAAATTATTTCCCCCCTCGCCTTACGCTGCTTCCAAGTATGCATGTGAAGGAATTGCAATGTCTTATTATGAAACATTTGGTATGGATATTAGAATTGTGAGAATGTTTAGTGTTTTTGGAAATAATATGAAAAGATTTTTCATCTATGACTTAATAAAAAAAATATCATCTTCTAATGGCACAGTTTCATTAAATGGATCAGGTAATCAATCTAGAGACTTTCTACATATTGATGATGTCACGCAAGGATTATTATTAATAATGAATAGAGGTGCCGCAGGTGAAGTATACAATTTATCAAGTGGTAAAGCTATTAAGATTAAAATTATAGCAAATAAGATAAAGTTGATATTAAAGAAAAATAATTTAAAAATTATTTGGGATAAGAATGAGATAAATGGAATTAGGGATAATTGGTATGGCAAAAATAGTAAGATTAAGAAACTTGGCTTTAAAATCAATAAGTCGTTTGATAAGAGTTTAAAAGAAAGTGTAATAAAAATTTATAAAAACTTAAATAAAGAAAAATAAGCAATTATTGTAATTGAATTATTAAGAAATAGTTGTAACAGTTAGTCATGAAAACAAGTATAGCCAGAAATATCCCTTTTTTTGATTATCCAAGACTCTATCAAGACAACAAAGAGTCTTTACTAAAAATTTTTAATGAAGTTTCTTCAAGAGGCTCATTTATACTTCAGGAGGATTTAAGAAACTTCGAGGCCAATTTAGCAAATTTTTCAAATACTAATTTTGCCGTCGGTGTAGGAAATGCTACTGATGCTTTACAAATAGCTCTCAAAATTGGTGGCATAAGGCCAGGAGATGAAGTAATTATATCAACACATACTATGATTGCAACAGCTGGAGCAATTATTCATGCTGGAGCAGTTCCTGTTCCAGTAGATATAGGTGAAGACCATTTAATTGATTATGACTTGATTGAAAAAAATATAAATTCAAAGACAGCCGCAATTATGCCAACTCAGCTTAATGGAAGAACTTGTAATATGGATAAAATAAAAGATATTGCAGATAGATATAATCTCAAGGTATTTGAAGATTCTGCTCAAGGTCTTGGATCTAAATTTAAAGGAACAAACGCCGGAACTTTTGGAATAGCTTCAGCAATTAGTTTTTATCCTGCAAAAAATCTAGGTTGCCTTGGTGATGGAGGAGCAATATTAATAAATGACAAAGATCTATATGATGTTGCAATTTCTTATAGAGATCATGGCAGGGATCCAAATACAGGTGATGTTATCTCATGGGGCATAAATTCAAGGTTAGATAATATGCAAGCTGCTTTTTTAGATTATTTTCTTCAAAATTATCACAATGTTATTAATAGAAGACGTTCAATAGCAGATACATACTATGAGTGTCTCAATAATGTAGATGAAGTTAAATTACCTCCAATTCCTAAAAATTCAACTGAACACTTTGATGTGTTTCAGAATTTTGAGATAAGAGCCTTCGAAAGAGATAAATTGAAGAATTATCTATATGAAAATGGTATTGGTACGTTGATTCAATGGTCTGGAAAAGCAATACACCACCACAAGAATCTAGGGTTTAATCAAGATTTAATTAAAGCAGATCAATTTTTTGATCAAATTCTAATGATCCCAATGAATATGTTTATTTCTGATGATGATGTTTATTATATTTGTGATGTAATAAAAAATTTTTATAAGTAAAAAAGTGAACTATAAATTAAATGAGTAAAAAAAGTATTTCTCTTTCAAAAAAGATTAGGAAACATGCAGTTGAAATGACTCACCTAGGAAAGAGCTCGCATATTGCTTCTATTCTCTCAATTTCAGATATAATTGCTGTACTTTATGAAGAAATTTTAAATATTAATCCAAAAAAACCAAAGGATAAGAATCGCGATAGATTTATTTTGAGCAAAGGTCATTCTGGTGCCGCTGTTTATGCCGCTCTTGCAGAGAAAGGTTTTTTTCATGAAAAAAAACTAAAAACTCATTGTGCAAATGGATCTTTTTTGTCAGGACATGTTTCACATAAAAATATACCAGGGGTTGAATTATCTACTGGATCTTTAGGGCATGGTTTATCAGTTGCATGTGGTATGGCAATGTATGCTAAATTGGAAAAATTAAAGCATAAGATATTCGTTTTGATGAGTGATGGAGAATGTGATGAAGGGTCTAATTGGGAGGCAATTTTATTTTCTCCTCATCATAATCTGAATAATTTAATTGTAATAATTGATTACAATAAATTACAAAGTATTGAAACTACATCAAATACATTAGAATTAGAGCCGTTTAAAGAAAAATGGGAAACTTTTGGATGGAGTGTTTTTAATGTGGATGGTCATAATCATAGTGAATTAAAAACATATTTAAAAAAATCAAAAAAAAGTAAAAAACCTTGCTGCATAATTGCTCATACTATTAAAGGTAAAGGTGTATCTTTTATGGAAAATAATAATCTTTGGCACTATAGAAGCCCACAAGGGGATGAATATATTAAAGCAATTAATGAATTGGATAGAGAATAATTTATATGAGAGATGCTTTTGCTGAACAATTATTTAATCTTGCAAAGAAAAATAAGGATATCATTTTCATTACAGCTGACTTAGGCTTTGGAGTTTTTGACAAATTTGCTAAAACTTTCCCAGACCAATATATCAATGTCGGTGTAGCAGAGCAAAATATGGTTGGTGTTGCAACGGGACTTGCGCTAGAGGGAAAAAAAGTTTTCATTTACTCTATAGGAAATTTTGCAAGTTTTAGATGCCTGGAACAAATCAGAAATGATGCGGCATATCATAATGCTAATATTACGATTGTTTGTTCTGGAGGTGGATTTACTTATGGAGCTCTCGGCATGTCGCATCATGCAACTGAAGATATTGCAGTAATGAGATCAATACCAAATGTTGAAATTATGGTTCCATCTACAGCATGGGAGTCAAAAGAGGTGACAAAGATTTTAGGAAAAAGAAAAGGTGTTTCATATCTTAGAATTGAAAAAGGAGGCGATAAAAATCCTCCATATAAAAAAGCAAAATTAGAAATAGGTAAATCATTAATCTACAGAAAAGGAAAAGATGTAACTATTATTACTGCTGGAGGTATTTTAGATGAATGTATCCATGCAGCAAATATACTTTCCCAAAATGGTACTGAATGTAAAATTATTTCAATGCCTTCGATAAAACCAATTGATAAAAAAAGAATATTGAGTGAAATTAATAGCACTGGTAAAATTGTTGTTGTTGAAGAACATAATTGTAATGGGGGGCTTAGTGGGGCGATTGCCGAGATAGTTGCACAATCCTCAAGAAACTGTCTTTTTAAATCAGTCTCTCTTAAAGACGAATTTTCTTCTATTGTTGGTGATCAAGACTACCTTAGAAAAATATATAAAATAGACAGAAAATCTATTGTTAAAACTATACGAAGAATAACTAAAAATTAATTTAATTGTTAAAAAGAATTTTTGATATTTGTGCTTCTCTGATTGGTTTAATACTTTTAAGTCCAATTTTATTTTTTTTCATCTTAGCAGTATGGATCCAGGATAGAAATAATCCTTTCTATTTTGGAGTAAGAGTTGGTAAGAATTACAAAAAATTTAAAATGGTTAAACTTAGATCAATGGTTATTAATGCTGAGGCCATTGGCGTAGATTCAACATCAATTAATGATAAAAGAATTACAAAGATAGGCTTCATCATAAGGAAATTTAAAATTGATGAACTATTTCAATTATGGTGTGTTATTATAGGAGATATGAGTTTAGTTGGACCTCGTCCTAATGTTGAAAGAGATGTGAATCTTTATACCGATGAAGAAAAAAAAATACTAAAAATAGTTCCTGGAATTACTGATTTTTCTTCTATTGTCTTCTCAGATGAGGGGGAAATTCTTAGAGATAGTCTGGATCCTGATTTAGATTATAATCAATTAATAAGACCATGGAAAAGTAGGTTAGCATTAATATATTCTGAGAATTCGAATTTAATTTTAGATTTTCAAATCATAATTTTAACTATTCTGGCATTGTTTAATAAAAAGTTATCGCTGAAATTTGTGCACAAAATATTGAAACACAAAACTAATGATCAAAACTTACTAAAAATAATTAATAGGGAATCTAGATTAAAACCATTTCCTCCTCCTGGGAGTAAAACTATTGTTAATAAACGATAGTTAAAATATAATTTCTAGAATTATGATTGCACATTAATGACTCTCATTAAAAAAATAGAAGAATTAAAAAGAGTAAGTAAAATTACTATCATTTTAATAATTGATATTTTTTCTTCAATATTTGCAACAGCCTGTTCATTTATTTTTAGACTAGATATTGAAAATATTTTTTTTGATAATTTAAATCTGATAGTGCCTTTTATTTTATCTCTATTCCTTTTTATACCTATTTTTTTTATATTAAGAATTTATAAGTCAATTTTTAGATATTTTGATTTAAGAAATTTAAAAAATCTTTTCTTAGCTGTGTTGATTTACTCAATACCATATTTTCTCTATATATATTTTTTTCCATTAAATGGTGTTCCAAGATCAATAGGTTTAATCCAGCCAATAATTTTCTTCGTAATTTTGTTTATTAATAGAATGCTATTAATTACTATCTATGATGGATTAGGAAAAAATAATGATAATAAGAATATTCTAATTTATGGAGCAGGAGAGGCAGGAGTTCAAGTTTCTAAGTTAATAGCAAATACAAAAAACTATAATATCATTGGATTTATAGACGATGATATTTTAAAAATTGGAAGAAAAATTTATGGATATAATATTTATTCAAGCAATCAAATTGATAAACTGCATAAGGATAAAATAATTTCTGAAGTTTTTGTTGCAACGAATCAAATGAATGCAGTAAAAAAGATTGAAATTTTAAAAGTAATTGAAAAAAATAATATTAGAACCAGGATACTTCCCAGTGTAGATGAATTATTAAGAGATAATATAAATATTAATGACTTTAGAGATATTTCTGTTCAAGACTTGGTAGAACGAAGAGTAAAAGTCAATACAGATGATTTTATAAAATATTTTGAACATGAAACTATTGCTATAACTGGTGCTGGGGGGTCAATTGGATCTCAATTAAGTTTACAAATAATAAAATATAAACCTAAAAAAATAATAATTATCGATAATACTGAATACAACTTGTACTCTATTGAAAAAAAATTAAAGAGGTTGAATGATACTTATTTTCAGAAGACTGAGATTATTTCTAGTCTTGTCGATATAAATAATAAAAAAGAATTAATAAAAATATTTAATAATCATACACCAAAATATTTATTTCATGCTGCCGCTTACAAGCATGTCCCTCTTGTTGAGAATAATATTTTAGAAGCTATTAGAAATAATATTTTTGGAACAAAAAATCTCATTGACATAACAATAGAAACTAAATGTCCAAATTTTATTTTAATTTCAACAGATAAAGCTGTTAGGCCAACAAATATTATGGGGGCTACGAAAAGATTTGCTGAAATGTATGTTCAAGCAGCTAATGAGGATCAAAAAGACAAAAATAATTCTTTTTACTCAATTGTCAGATTTGGGAATGTTTTAGACTCTTCTGGTTCAGTAGTACCTTTATTTAGAGAACAAATTAATAGAAAAGGCCCTGTCACTGTAACACATCCAGAAGTTACTCGATATTTTATGACAATTCCTGAGGCAGCAAGTCTTATTATAAAATCAGCTTCTATAGCTAAAGGAGGTGAAATTTTTCTTTTAGATATGGGTAAGCCTGTAAAAATAATTGACCTTGCAAAGAAAATGATAAAATTATCAGGATATAATCTTGATTCTAGTTCAGATAGTTTTATTGATATTATTTTTACAGGATTGAGAAAAGGTGAAAAGCTTCATGAAGAATTATTTATTGATCAAAAAAATGCTATTAAAATATCAAATGATATCTTCATTACAAAAGAAGATTATATAAAATTTGATAATTTAAGAAAATTGATTGATGATTTAAAAAAAATTATCTCTGAAAGTAATGAAAAAGAAGCTATTTTATTTTTAAAAGAAAATATTAAAGGATTTGATCACAAAGAAAATAATGATATAGAATAATATTAGATATAAAAATTTCGTTTTATAGTTTTTGGTATAAGATAATAAATTAAAAATTTATGACAGATGATCATTACAAATTTGATTTGAAAGAAATAATAAATGAGTTTTATAAAAAAAGAATTCATATTTTTTTAATTATTTTTTTATTCCTTATTGTCGGTACTAGTATCTCAACATTTCAAAAGCAAAGCTTTACTGGGTCAGTCGAGTTAGATGAAATTGGAAAATTTGACACTGAAATTAAATTTGCGAAGTTAAATTATTTAAATTTTTTTAAGATTGATTCAAATTTTTTAATGAGAGAATTCATTAATGAGCTTGAAGATAGAAATGAAATTATCGAAAGTTTAAAACTAAATGATGTATACGATAAAAATAATTTTACTAACGAACAAGAATATTTAGAATTTATAGAAAAAGTAGCTTTCTCAGTTAATATAATTGAACCCAAAACTATGAATCGTGATGGAGTTCTAATAGATATTCATCCATGGAAAATTGAATTTACTCATAATGATCCATTAATTATTAAAAACTTTTTTGATTACTTTATCACTAAAGTAAATGAAAATTTAAAACAAAAAATTATATCAAACATAAATAAAAGTAATAATCACAATGAATTTTTAAAAAATTATCAATTAAAAGAATTGCGATTGGGTATAGAAAATCAAAAACAAATTGGTAAAATTGAACTAGAAACAAGAATATCTTTTCTTCAAGAACAATTAGAATTAGCAAAACATTTAGGAATAAAAGATAATCTTCTCGAAAATTTACTACTTAAGGACAAATCTTTATCATTAAATGATACTGATGTGTATTCATTATATTATTTCAGAGGAATAGAGGCTATTAGTAAAGAACTAGAGATAAGCAAAAAAAGATCCTATAGCGTTAAATCAAGACAGAAAATTTCCGATTTAAAAACTCGAGAAATACCTTTATTAGTAACGTTAGATCGGGGCGTGAAACAAGCAATTGAAGAATCGCCACTTAGTGATGAAAAGTTTTTGTTAATTAAATATTCAGTAAACAATCTTCAAATTATTAATAATAGAATTTTAACAATATACATTTTGTTTCTTTCAATAATTCTAGCTTTAATAATAAGCATTTTTTATGTCATATTAAGTTTTTTCTGGAAGCAAGTCAGATATTAAAAGTTTCTTAAACGGGTGACTCTTTTTCATTTCTTCTGCATTATCAATTTGATTTTGTCTTATTTGTGATCTTTGTTTTTGATCTTTTGTTCTTTTTTTGTAACAGTAAGGACAGCTGACACCTTTAATATATTTGTTTGATTTCATATCTTTCTTACTTAATGGCACTCTACAGCCATAACATTGGTCATAAGATCCCATTTTTAATTTATTATTAACGGCAACTCTATTGTCAAAAACAAAACACTCTCCTTTCCATGTAGTACTATTTTTATTTTTTTTATATTCTAAATAATTTAATATACCGCCATCTAGTTGAGATACATTTTTAAAGCCATTTTTTAACAAATACGCTGAAGCTTTTTCACATCGAATACCACCAGTACAAAACATTGCAATTGGTTTGTTTTTTTCAATTTTGGAATTTAAAATAAATTTAGGAAATTCCCTAAATGTTACTATTTTTGGATTTACTGCATTCTTAAATGATCCAATTCCAATTTCATATTCATTTCTCGTATCAATAATCAAATTATTTTTGTCATTAATGATCTTGTCCCAATTTTTTGGATGAACATGTTTTCCAGTTTTATTTAGAGGTTTGATAGAACTATCTCCAATTGTTACAATTTCTTTTTTTAATCTTATCTTTAGGCGATAAAAAGGGACAAAATTATTTTTTGAAATTTTTAATGAAATTTTTTTAATTTTTAGTAATCTCTTGATGCTTATTATAAAATAATCTAAATTACTTTTTGTTCCTGAAATAGTTCCATTAATACCTTCATCTGCAATAAGTATTGTTCCTAAAATGTTATTTTTATTCTGTATACGATTTATTTTATTCTTTAATGATATCAAATTATTAATTTTCATAAATCGATAGAAAGAGTAAATAAATATAATATTTTTTTTCATGTTAGTATTCGACTGGTATTGGGTCTAATGATCGCCATATATACCATGTTGCTACAGATCTATAGGGTTTCCATCTATTGCCAATTTCAATTAGTTTTGTTTTTTTCATTGGATAGGTATAATTGTAAATTTTACATATACCCTTTATCATTCCAATATCATCTAGAGGAAATATATCTTTCCTACATAAATTAAATATTAAAAACATTTCAGCTGTCCATCTCCCAATTCCTTTAATCTTGATTAAATCTTCAATAATTTCTTCATCACTCATTTTATCCCAAGAATTTATTTTTAAATCATTATTAATAAATGCATGAGATAAATTTTTTAAATACAATACTTTCTGTCGAGAGAGACCTGAAGACTTAAGAGTATTAGAATGGACCTTATTAATTTTATTTGGACTTACATTTCCTATTTTAGAAATCAATTTATCCCAAACAGATTGAGCTGCTTTTACAGATATCTGTTGACCTACTATTGACCTTGCAAGTGTTAAAAAAGGATCAGATTTTGTGAAGAGAAAATCTTTTGGATAGGAATCAATTATTTTTCCTAGTTTTTTGTCTTTTTTTCTTAGCTCTTTTTTAGCGATTGACCAAAAAACTGGCTTTTTTTTTAACATGGTTTGTAATTTATATATAAAAAAAACTCATTGTCATAGTCTAGATAAAATGTTTTATTTGCAGACTTAATTAAATATG
>MDTG01111967.1_pt1 | contig 34332 bp, 40 predicted proteins | sample 811421 | NCBI WGS metagenome assembly MDTG01 (sample SAMN05326645, study PRJNA326480) | marine metagenome | isolation source: seawater | place: Pacific Ocean: South East | collected 2011
TATAATATGAATAAATCAATATTTTTCATTATATTTATTATGCTAAATACAAATGTTTTTGGGAGTGAAGCTTATTTTGATTTATCAGAAAAAGAGATACAAATTCAAACAAGCTTTAATGGTAAAGAAATTATTGTTTTTGGAATTTTAGAGTCAGGTGAGGATACAATTGTCTCAATTAAAGGTCCTAGAAAAGATACCAAAATGTCAAAAAAAGAAAGAATTTTAGGTTTTTGGTTTAATACCAAAGAGGTAATATATAAGAAATTACCATCACTTTTTTTTGTTTCATCTTCATCACCAATAAAAGATATATTAAATACTGAAACAATTATAAAAGAAAAACTATATTTTGATGAACTTTTAACAAACATAACTACTAAAAGAAATTTTGTTCAACAAAAAAATTTAGGTAATTGGAATGAAAATTTAATAAATATAAAAAAAGATACTCATTTTTTTAAAAAATATAATTTTAAAAATATTGAAAATAAACTTTTTCAAACTCGTGTTTTTTTTCCAGAAAATTCTATTCCGGGTAAATATGAAATAATAATATACCAAGTCAAAAACAAAGTGATTTTAAACAAAAAAAACAGGTCAATAATTATCAAAAAATCTGGGATAGGTGAAAAAATTTATAAGTTTGCCCATGAAAAATCTGCTGCATATGGTTTGTTATCTACTTTTTTTGCTATATTATGTGGTTTAATTGCAGCAACAATCTTTAGGAGAATATAAAGATGAATGATGAAAGATATATACTTGTAATTGCTGATAATTCAGAAGAAATGAATATCGCTTTACAGTACGCTTGCGCTAGATCAAAAAAAACAGGAAGAAAAATTATTATTGCAACTTTTATTGAGCCACTTGATGTTCTTACTACTCAGGGAGTAACTGAAATAATGAAAAATGAAGCTAGAGAAGAAGCAGAAAAAATTCTTCACTCTGCAGCAACTATTGTTAAAGAATCAACTGGAATTATGCCTGTTTTATATAAAAGAGAAGGTGAAGTAATTCCAGAGCTTAAAAAACTTATTGAAGAAGAGGAAAATATTAATGTTTTAGTACTCGCAGCCAATACTAATGAAAATGAAAAAAATCCAGGACCAATTATTAATGCTTTAGTTACAAAAGAGATAAGTACATTAAGAGTGCCAGTGATGATTGTGCCAGGTAATTTTTCTAAAGATCATATATCTCAAATAACATAATGTTAGCCATTGATTATCGAAGTCAAGTTGCAAAAATTTTAATTGATATTGAGTCTGTTAAATTTTCATTTGATAAGCCATTCACTCTTACATCTGGTTTAAAAAGTCCTGTTTATGTAGATTGTAGAAAAATTATTTCATTTGTTGAAGAACGCAAAAAAATTATAAATTTTGCTAAAAATTATTTTTTAAAAAATAAAGTAGAATTTGATATTTTAGCTGGAGGAGAAACGGCGGGTATTCCTTATGCATCTTTTTTAGCCGAATCATTAAACTCATCAATGATTTATGTTAGAAAAAAATCTAAAGATTTTGGGAAAAACCAACAAATAGAAGGAAATTACAAACAAAATCAAAAAGTTTTATTAATTGAAGATCTGGCTACTGATGGAGGGAGTAAAGTAATATTTGTAGATGCTTTAAGAAAAGCTAATTTAAAAATATCGGATGTATTTGTAATTTTTTATTATGATATATTTGATATCAAAAAATCTCCTTTAAATTCTCTAAAAATCAAAATTCATTCATTATGTACTTGGAAAGATATTATTGATAATATTAAAATAAACAAAAAATATTCGCCTAGTCAAATTCAAGACCTAGAAAATTTTTTAAAAAAACCTGATGTATGGAGAAAAGAAAATGGATGATATTATTTTAATTAGTGGTGGATTTGATCCTGTTCATAGTGGGCATATTTTTTTAATCAAAGAAGCGGCAAAATATGGTGATGTAGTTGTATTGTTAAATTCCGATAAATGGTTAAAGAAAAAAAAAGGTAAAGCTTTTTTACCCTTTAAAGAAAGAGAAATTATTATGAATGCAATTAAAAATGTTATTGATGTAATCTCTTTTGATGACTCCGATAAAACAGCAATTGATGGAATTAAAAAAGCAATTAACAAATATCCAAACCAAAAAATTAAATTTGCTAATGGTGGGGACAGGAATAGCAATACAACACCAGAAATGGAATTTTGTAATAAAAATAATGTAGATATGATTTGGGAAATCGGTGGAGATAACAAAGCAAATTCAAGTTCATGGATACTTAAAAAATGGACCGAGAATAATTAAGGGAATAGTTTTTTTCCAACCCATCTATTTTTTACTTTTCTAAATTCCACCCTATCATGTAATCTAAATGGCATATCTTGCCAAAATTCAATTAAGTCTGGTTTTACTCTAAAGCCTGACCAATGTGGAGGACGTGAAATTATTTTATTTTTAAATTTATTTTTATAATATTCAAAATTTTCTTCCAAAATTTTTCTACTAGATAAATCTTGAGATTGTTTTGAAGCCCAAGCACCTATTCTGCTTTCGTATGGTCTAGAATTAAAATATTCATCTGCTTCATCATCTTGTACTTTTGAAGCTAGTCCTTCTATTCTTATTTGTTTCAATAAGCTTTTCCAATGAAAAGTTAAGGCAACATTTTTATTAGATAGAATCGTTTTTCCTTTTTTACTTTGCATATTAGTATAAAAAATAAATTCTTCATTTTTAAAACTTTTTAATAAAACTATTCTTGAAGTTGGTCTGGAATCGCTAGAAATAGTTGATAAATTCATTGCATTTGGATCATTAACTTCATTTTTTTCCGCTTCTTCATACCATTCTTTAAATAAAAAAAATGGATTTAAATTTGTTTCAAGTATTGGTTTAATTTTAGACATTTTTTTAACGATACACGTGTAAAATAGTATATAGTTCAAAAATATAGAATTATTAAGATTTTTATTTTAAAAGTGAATTTATGTTAATGAAAAATAAAAAAGGGCTAATAATGGGGGTCGCAAATGAAAGATCAATAGCCTGGGGTATTGCCAAAAAATTAGCATCCGAAGGGGCAGAAGTAGCTTTTACTTATCAAGGAGATGCTCTTAAAAAAAGAGTGGAACCTCTAGCGAAAAGTATTGGCTCAAATATTCTACTCCCTTGTGATGTTTCTGACTCTGCTAGTATGAAAAATGCATTTAAAATTCTGCATGATAAGTGGAACAATCTTGATTTTCTTGTTCATGCGATTGGATTTTCAAATAAAGAAGAATTAAGAGGAAAATATTATGATACCTCTCTAGAAAATTTTTGTAATACTATGCATATTTCTTGCTATTCTTTTACTGAAGCTTCTAGATTAGCAGCTCCATTAATGAATCAAAATGGTTCTATTTTAACATTAACTTATTATGGTGCAGAACAAGTTATGCCTCATTATAATGTGATGGGTGTTGCAAAGGCAGCATTAGAGGCTAGTGTCAAATATTTAGCATCAGATTTAGGAGAAAAAAATATAAGAGTTAATGCAATAAGCGCAGGTCCTATTAAAACTCTCGCTGCTTCAGGCATAGGAGATTTCCGTTTTATTTTAAAATGGAATGAATTAAACGCTCCGTTAAAAAGAAATGTTAGCCAAGATGATGTTGGGGATGCAGCTCTATATCTTTTAAGCAATTTAGGAACAGCTGTAACTGGGGAAATTCAACATGTTGATTGTGGATATCATACAGTAGGCATGGTTGCAGTTGATGAAACAAATAAAATTTCAGAGTTACTAGGAGAATTTAATAAAGAATAATATGGCTTCAAATTCTATAGGAAAAGTTTTTAATTTTACAACTTGGGGTGAAAGCCATGGTAAGGCAATAGGTTGTGTTGTTGATGGAGTACCCTCAAAAATAGCATTAAATGAAAAGGATATTCAAATTTTCTTAAATCAAAGAAAGCCTGGTCAATCTAAATTTACTACTCAAAGAAAAGAAAATGATAAAGTAGAAATTTTATCTGGTATTTTTAATGGAGTCACAACAGGTCATCCAATTTCTTTAATAATTTACAATGAAGATCATAGATCAAAAGATTATAAAAATATAAAAAATTTATTTAGGCCTGGTCATGCAGACTATACTTATTGGGCTAAATATGGAATACGTGATTATAGAGGGGGTGGAAGATCAAGTGCAAGAGAAACGGCTATGAGAGTGGCAGCTGGTGCAATAGCAAGAAAAATAATAAAACATAAATTAAAAAAAGATATTAACATTAAAGGTGCTTTAGTTCAAATTGGTAATAGTAAAATAGATTACAATAATTGGAGTGATAATTTCATAAATAAAAATCAATTTTTTTGTCCAGATAAAAATATTGTAAAAAAATGGGAACTAATGATTAACAAAGCTAGAAAAACAGGGTCATCTTTAGGAGCTATTATAGAAATCCATTGTAAAAAAATGCCAGTTGGACTTGGCGAGCCAGTTTATGACAAACTAGATGCAGATTTGGCAAAAGCAATAATGAGTATTAATGCTGTAAAAGGTGTAGAAATAGGTAATGGGTTTGCAAGCGTTCTTGAGTCAGGAATATCAAATGTTGATGAAATGAGAATTAGAAACAAAAAACCTATTTTTTTATCAAATAACAATGGTGGAATTTTGGGAGGCATATCTACTGGTCAAGACCTAGTGTTAAGATTTTGTGTTAAGCCAACTAGCTCCATACTTGAAACAAAAAAGACAATTAATACTAATTTAAAAGAAGTGAATATCAAAACTAAAGGAAGGCATGATCCATGTGTTGGAATTAGAGCCGTACCCGTTGGAGAAGCAATGGTTGCTAATACTCTTGCTGATCATTGTTTAAGATTTTTTTAGAGCATAAATTAAAAATTCTGTATTTCCTTTTGGTCCTTTAATCGGGCTTTCTAGAATTCCTTTAACATTCATCTTACAAACAGACTCAAACCAATTAGTAAAATCTTTGCAAATTCTTTTGTGAATTTTGGTATCTAAAATAACTCCACCTCTTTTTAATTCACTTTTATTGCATTCAAATTGAGGTTTGATAAGACCTAATATTATAGGATTTTTTTTTGATAAAAGAGTCAAATTTGGTAAAATAACTTTTTTCATACTGATAAAGCTAACATCACAAACAATTATATCAATAGGTTCTTTAATCATTACTTTATTAAGATACCTAGCATTTTTTTTTGATAAATTTATTATTTTTGGATCTTGTATTAACTTTTCATGTAATTGATTTTTTCCTACATCTACAGAATATATTTTTTTTACTTTTTTTGATAATAGAACTTGAGTAAAGCCACCAGTAGATGCGCCAATATCTAAACATGTAAAATCTTTAACTTCAATTTTAAAAAAATCAAAAGCGTGAAGTAATTTTAAAGCTCCTCTTGAAACCCATTTGGGATTTAAATCATTTGCTATAATTTTAACCTTTTCATCAAATATCTCTCCACTTTTGAGAATTTTTTTTCCATCCACAGAAATTTGACCAGCCATTATCATAGCTTGAGCCTTATTTCTTGATTCTGCTATTTTTTGATCAACTAATATTAAATCAATTCTTTTTTTCAAAATATTTAATTTTTTTTATAGTTACTAAAAGAGATAATTTCTGAAGAATTTAGGGATAAAATTTTATTTGCAATTGAATTTGCATCCATACCAATTTCTTTGTATTGATCTATAGGATTATTGTGATCAATAAATTTATCAGGAAATATAATATTTTTTATTTTTGAAATAGTTGGTGTTTTCTTTTTATTATGAATAAAATTTAAAATTGCTGAACTAAAACCACCTATAGATCCTTCTTCAATTGTTAATATATATTCATGGTTATCAACTATGTTGCTTATTAATAATTCATCTAAGGGTTTAACAAAACGTGCGTCAACCAAAGTAGGATTACATGCTCTAGGTTTAAGAATCTCTAACGCCTCTTTACAAGCATCTAATCTTGCTCCAAAATTAATTATAGCAAATTTATTTCCTTCATTAATAATTCTTCCTTTTCCAATTTCTAAAGGATTCAAATCTTTATCATCTCCAAATCCTGCTCCTGCACCTCTTGGGAATCTGAAAGATGAAGGTCTATCATCAATTAAAACCGACGTTTTGATCATTCTAATTAACTCTGATTCATCAGATGCTGCCATAATGACAAAATTAGGTAATATGTTTAAATAAGCTATATCAAAAGATCCTGCATGAGTTGGGCCATCAGCCCCAACTTGACCTGCTCTGTCTATAGCAAATCTAACTGGTAATTTTTGAATAGCAACGTCATGCACTATTTGATCGTAAGCTCTTTGTAAAAATGTTGAATAAATTGCTACAAAAGGTTTGAGCCCCTCTGTTGCCATTCCAGCAGACATTGTTACTGCATGCTGTTCAGCAATTCCTACATCAAATAATCTTTTTGGAAATCTTTTACTAAACTCGTCTAAACCAGTTCCTGAAGTCATAGCTGCTGTTATAGCAACAATTTTTTCATCTTTAGTTGCCTCTTCAATCAATGTTTCTCCAAAAATTTTAGAAAAAGTTTTTTTATTACTTTTTGATATTGATGATCCAGTCAAAATATCAAATTTTTCAACACCATGAAACTTATGTGAAGAATCTTCAGCTGGTTGATACCCCTTCCCCTTTTTTGTAATTACATGCAAAAAAATTGGTTTGTGCATTTTATTCGATTTAATATTTTTTAGTACTGGAATTAAGTGATCAAAACTATGCCCATCAATTGGACCTAAATAAAAAAAACCTAATTCTTCAAATAATGTTCCTCCAGAAACAAAGCCCTTAGAAAATTCTTCAGCTCGATGTAAAGTTTTTTTAAAAGATTTTGGAAAATTATTTGAGATTTTTTTAATTAATGATCGTACACTAGAGTAAGAATATGATGATAAAAGTTTTGATAAATAAGCACTCATAGCGCCAACTGGTTGATCAATAGACATTTCGTTATCATTTAGTATAACTATTAATTCTTTATTCATCGCACCTGCATTATTAAGAGCCTCATATGCCATACCCGCACTTAAAGCTCCGTCACCTATTACACATATAACTCTAGAATTATCTTTTTTTAATTCCTGAGCAATTTTTATACCTAAACCAGCTGAAATAGATGTAGAACTATGTGCAGTTCCAAAAGGATCATAATCACTTTCACTTCTTTTAACAAAACCATATAGGCCATTTGCCTGTCTCAAAGTTTCAATCTTATGCTTTCTACCTGTTAAAATTTTATGTGGATATGACTGGTGACCTACATCCCAAATTAATTTATCTTTGGGAGTTTCAAAAATATAATGCAAAGCTATCGTTAATTCAATTACTCCTAACCCAGCTCCTAAATGTCCTCCAGTCTTCGATACTGTATCAATGACTTTTGATCTTAATTCCTCAGCAATTTTTTGTAAATCTTCAAATTCAAATTTACGAAGATCATCTGGAAAATTTATCTGGTCTAAAAAATTATATTTCACAATAAATTATTTATTAAAATTTTCTTTTTTTATTTTATTATTTTCAATCTTAATTTTTTTAATTTGCATTTCAACTTTTTTAAGTTTTTCTTCACAATTATTTTTTAATTTCATTCCTTTTTCATACAGTTCGACTGATTTTTCTAAATCTATTTCTCCTGATTCCAATTGATCAACTATGTCTTCCAACTTTTTTAAATTTTCTTCAAATGTATAATTTTTTGTATCTTTATTCATAATTTTTTAAAATTTATCATATAAAATAACTCTTACTTTTGTACATAACCAGTTATTTTGTTATTATTAATATCATATATAGCACCTTTTAAATTATCTCCACTTTCTATTGTTAAAAGTAATCTATTTTTATCAATAACTTCAATATCCTTTATTTTTTCATTAGCAGAAAGTTGAACATAGAAATTAGCTAGCTTTCCATCTTGGTTTTTACTATTTGTTGATATTTTTAAATACATGCCATAAATAGTTGCTCCAAAGGCTAAAACTATTAATATACCCAAAATAACTACTATACTCTGCATAATATTTTTTGACATGAATAAGATCTATAATCACAAAATAGTAATAAATAAAGAACAAAGCTTATTAAGGTTAGATCAAGCCCTAGCTAAACTGACATCTTATTCAAGATCACAAATTAAAATACTCTTATCAAATGACAATATACTTAAAAATGAAGAAATTATTAAGGATGCTTCATACAAGGTAAAATCAGGTGAAAAATATATAATTAATATCAAAATTCCAGAACTAGAGAAATTTGATGCTGAAGAAATACCACTAGATATAATATACGAGGATAATGAGATTATTGTTGTTAATAAAAAAGCAGGTATGGTAGTACATCCGTCCCCAGGACATTATCATGGCACTTTAGTGAATGCCTTAATTAATCACACAAAAAACTTAAGTGATTTGAATGATAAAAATAGACCAGGAATTGTTCATCGTATAGATAAAGAAACTAGTGGGCTAATTGTAATTGCAAAAGACAATATAACTCATGATAATTTAGCTAACCAATTTAAAGAACATACAATCTCAAGAAAATATAAAGCAATTGTTTGGGGTCAACCTGTAAATCAAACTATAGAAGGATATATTGAAAGACATAGAATAAACAGAAAAAAAATGTCTTTGAACAAAAACGAAAAAGGTAAATATTCTAAAACTTTTATTAAATTATTGAAAACTTTTGAAATTGCTAGCCTTATTGAATGTGAATTAAAAACTGGGAGGACTCACCAAATTAGACTGCATTTAACTTCATTAAATTCACCAGTAGTAGGAGATAAAGTTTATGGCAAAAGTAAAATTAGTAAATTTGGTAAAAATAAAGAAACATTTAATAAATTTTTAATACTTAAAAATTTTTCTAGGCAGGCTTTACATGCTTACCACTTAGGATTTAAACATCCAAAATCCAACAAATATATTGAATTTGATAGTAATTTACCTAATGATATGAAGAAATTACTTGAATTAGTTGTTAAATATTAATTTTTATAAATAAATATGATATTAGCTCGCATATGAATTTACCAATCTTATCTTCAGAAGGAAATCTTTCTATATATCTTCAAGAGATTAAAAAATTTCCTATTTTAACTGCTGAAGAAGAGTACATGTTAGCAAAAAGATTTAAAGAGCATGGAGATACAGTAGCTGCTCATAAGCTAGTTACGAGTCATTTAAGATTAGTAGCCAAAATTGCCATGGGATACAGAGGCTATGGACTACCAGTTACTGATTTAATTTCTGAGGGTAATGTAGGGATTATGCAAGCAGTGAAAAAGTTTGACCCTGAAAAAGGTTTTAGATTGGCAACTTATGCTATGTGGTGGATTAGAGCTCAAATTCAAGAATATGTTCTTAGAAGTTGGTCTCTTGTTAAAATAGGAACAACATCTGCTCAAAAAAAACTTTTTTTTAATTTGAGAAAATTAAAAAATCAGCTTGAAAATATTGATGATGGAAATCTTTCCCCTGAAAATGTTAGAGAAATAGCAACTCGCTTAGATGTTAAAGAGGTGGAAGTTCAGGATATGGAAAATAGACTTTTTTCAGGTGATCAATCACTAAACGTGCAAATAAGTAATGAAGCTGATACAGAATGGCAAGATATGATTGCCGATGAAGTTGAAACTCATGATAAAATTATAGAAAATAAAGATGAGTTGATTTTTAGAAAAAAACTTTTTGAAAAAGCTCTGCAAGTTCTTAATTCTAGGGAGAAAGAAATTATTCAGGAAAGACGTTTAAGAGAAAAACCAAAAAAACTAGAAGAATTAAGTAAAAAGTTTAATATAAGTAGAGAAAGAGTTCGTCAAATTGAAGAGAAAGCTATGCAAAAACTTCAATTGGAAATTTCAAATATTTCTTAGAATATTTTTTTTATCAATTGTTTGATTTCTTTCTGGGCCTGTTGAAATTATTGATATTTTTGTTTCTAATATTTTTTCCAAAAAATTCACATATTTTCTTGCATTCAAGGGTAGATTTTTCCAATGTTTAATACCATAAGTTGATTTTTTCCAACCTTTTAAAGTCTTATAAATGGGTTTTACATTTTTTTGATCCAACTCGTTCACAGGTAGATAATTATATTTATTATTTTTTAATTTATAAGCTATACAAACCTTAATATAATCCAAATCATCCAATACATCTAATTTAGTAAGAACTATATCTGTAATGCCACTAATTATTACTGATTGTTTTACTAAATTTAAATCAAACCATCCACATCGTCTTTTTCTTCTTGTTACTGTGCCAAATTCATGACCATTTTTAATTAAATAATCTCCAATTTCATTGTTTAGTTCTGTTGGAAAAGGACCGGAACCAACTCTTGTCGTATATGCTTTTGTAATACCAAATATTCTGTGATTTTTTTTAACACCAAAACCTGTTCCAGAAAAAATTTGACCTGAAGCAGTATTAGAAGAAGTAACATATGGATAAGTTCCAAAATCAATATCTAAAAGAGCACCTTGAGCTCCTTCAAATAAAATTACCTTATTTGTATTAGCAGCTTTATTTAAAACTTTCCAAACTGGTGAGGAAAATTGTTTTAGAAAATTAGATATAAGTAAAAGCTCTTTTAAAATTTTTTTTGAACTAATGGTTTTTTTATATTTTTTAAGTCGAGGATTGTGATAATTAACTAGTTTATTAATTTTTTCTTTAAGCAAGTCTGTATTATTTAAATCACAGAAACGTATTGATCTTCTACCCACTTTATCTTCATATGCAGGGCCGATGCCTTTTTTTGTAGTTCCAATATTTTCCTTTCCAAGATATAATTCATTAATTTCATCTATAATTTTATGAATAGGTAAAATTAAACAAACATTTTCTGCAATAAAAAGATTTTTTTTATTAATTTTTAGTCCTTTATTTTTAAGTAATCTAATCTCATTTACTAAAGCCCATGGATCAAGAACAACACCATTACCTATAATGCATTTTTTGCCTCTTATGATTCCTGAAGGAAGTAAATTTAACTTAAATGTTTTTTTATTAATTTTAATTGTATGACCAGCATTATTTCCTCCCTGGAATCTTGCAACAAAACTTGCCTTGGTAGATAGCCAATCAACAATTTTGCCTTTGCCTTCATCTCCCCACTGTGTTCCTATTATTGTATAAAACATAAAATATTATATTTTTTTTATACTATTGTTGCTTAAATAAAACTCACAATCTTGCTTTTTAGCTAGGTTTTTGGAGATTTTAAAATTACTAAGATTTTTCGTGATTGTATATCCCTTATTAAGAAGATTTTTAATTTTTGTTTCACTTGTTTCAAAAGGTATCAAAATCTTTTTTTGAATTAAGACTGATGACGAAGCTCTTAGTATAGTATCCATATAACAAGTAAAGCCTGTCGCTTGATTTTCAAAATTTGGGCTTTTTATTATATATCTACCTCCTTTAGCAACTTCACCCCTAACATTATTTGCAAAAAAAGTATATCTTACTCCAGAATGATAATTTTTATCATCAACCTCACATAAATCTAAAAAAAATTTAACTTTTTTATTTTTTTTACTAAATCCTCTAACAATTTTTTTTATATTATGAATTTCATTAAATGTAATATCATCAATAATTAATGAATCTAAATTATTTTTTTTATCTCTATAATCTCCAGTACAAGAAAATATATCCTTAATATAAAAAGTATCTTCTTTATCTAATATTTTTAAAATTCCCATTAAATCTTTTAACTGTATTAGTTTTTTAATTTCATTATAATTTTTCTTATATTTAATTTGTGTGAAAAATTTATCTAAAAATACTCTTGAAGAAATTTCAATTACAATATTTTTAATACCTACCAAGGACAATGCAGAGTAAGCTAAATCCATCATCTCTATATCAGCTAAGGGACTAGTTTCTCCAATACATTCTGCACCAATTTGCAAAAATTGTCTTTCAGGTCTAAGCATTGATCCCTGCTTTCTTACAACTTCTCCATAATAACATAATTTTAAAGGTCTATTTTTATTTAAAAGGCGTGTGTTAGATAAACGCGCAACTTGCATGGTTATATCATTTCTAACTATAAGTTTTTTTTGATTTTTTTTTACCTTAAGATTAAATACATTGTGATTGAAATTTGTATTTAAAAACTCAATAAGAGGTGTTTTAATTAATTTAAAACCAAAACTTTGAAAAAGTTCAATAATTAAATTTTTATATTTATGTTCAGTGGCAACTTTATTTGTTACATCATCTTTAAATCCCTCAGGTACAATATTATTTGGCATTTAAAACTTTCTTTAAATCTATTAATATTTTATCATAAACTGCTTTGGTATTAGAATTTTTACTTCCCTCAACCAACAATCTTACTATAGGCTCAGTTCCTGAAGATCTAATTAAAATCCTTACATCATCATATTTTTTTAAGTAAACATTTGATAAAAATTTAATTTTTTTTTCAATTTTTTTTGTTAATTTTTTTTTAATAAATAGATTTGATTTTATTTGAGGGTAACTTTTGTACAAATTAAATAATTCACTGGATCTTTTTTTATATTTTGACAATATTTCCAGAACTTTTAAAGCTGATAAAATTCCATCACCTGTACTCATAAATTCTCCTAAAACAATATGACCAGATTGTTCACCACCTAATGAAAATTTGTTTTTTTTCATTTCTGAAATTACATTAATATCTCCAACATTTGCTCTTATTAATTTAATTCCAATATCATTGAGAAACTTCTCTAATCCTAAATTAGACATTACTGTTGTTACAACAGTTTTTTTTGATAACTTTTTTGCTTTTAATAGATTGTGAGCAAATAATGCTATAAATTTATCTCCATCAATTTCATATCCTTGTTCATCAACTGCTATGATTCTATCTCCATCTCCATCAAATGCAAATCCGATATCTGCTTTTTCTAAAACAACTTTTTTGGATAATTCCTTAATATTAACTGCCCCACAATTAAAATTAATATTTTTTCCATTGGGTTTATTATTAATAGTAATTACATTAAATCCTAATTCAGAAAACAAAATAGGAGCAACATTATAGGTGGCTCCGTTTGCACAATCCAAAACTATTTTAAAATTTTTTAATTTTCTTTTATTTTTTATAGTAGTCTTCAAATACCTTAAATATCTTTCGTTTGAATCATCCAATCGAAAAGCTTTTCCAGAATCATAACCTAAATTTGAAATTTTATTGTACTTGGATTGATTAAAAACAATATTTTCTATTTTGATTTCTAATTTTTTAGTAATTTTTGAACCATTAGAGTCAAAAAATTTTAATCCATTATATTCATATGTATTATGAGAAGCTGTAATCATCACACCCATATCTGCTTTCAATGATTTAATAAGAATTGGTAAAGCTGGAGTTGGTAAAGGACCTACAAGTATAACATCCATTCCCATTGATATAAAGCCAGCAGTTAGCAATGGTTCAAATAAATATCCAGAAAGTCTTGTATCTTTTGAAATTATAACTTTTTTTTTGCCTTTTTTTTTAAAAGATAACAAGAACCCAGTAGTCTTTGCAATTTTTAAGCAGGTCTCAGCTGTCATTGGTTCTTGATTAACTACGCATCGAACGCCATCTGTACCAAATATTTTTTTCACAGTTTCTTGTATTTAAAAAATTGAAATTTTGAAAGAAATTTAATTAATTTGTCTGTGGTCTGACTGTACTTCCAGTTTTTGGAACAGAAGGAGTTATTGTAGGTTCTGGACCAATATCATCATTAAAATCATCTCTATCAGGTTTTATGCCCTTTATTAAATCATTAATTTCATCTCCAGTTAAAGTCTCATATTCTAAGAGTCCTTTAGCTATAATATGAAGTTCATCAATATGATCCATTATAATTTTTCTTGCTTTTGTCTTCGCCTCATCAATTAGTCTTTTAACTTCTTCATCAATTAGTTGCGCAGTTTCATCAGATAAATTTTTTGATTGAGTAACAGAATGACCTAAAAAAACTTCTTCTTGATTATTATTATATCGTATAAAGCCAACCTTTTTACTAAAACCAAACTCAGTAACCATTTTTCTAGCTAAACTTGTTGCTTGTTGAATATCACCCATAGCTCCAGTTGCAACTTTATCTTCTCCGAAAATAACTTCCTCTGAAATACGTGCCGCGACCATCTCAACAAGTTTGGCTTCTAACTCATCTTTTCTTTGATGAATTTTATCTCTCTCAGGTACTGACATTACATAACCAAGTGCTCTACCAGTTGGTATTATTGAACTTTTATAAATTGGATCAGATTCCTTACAATAAATATTAGCTAAAGCATGTCCCGCTTCATGATAAGCTGTTATCTCTTTTTCTTGCTCTGTCATAACCATAGATCTTCTTTCTGCTCCAAGCATAACTTTATCTTTAGCACTTTCAAAATCTTCACGTGTGACAAGTCTTTTATTTTTTCTTGATGCTAAAAGTGCAGCTTCATTAACTAAATTTGCTAAATCAGCTCCAGAAAAGCCTGGGGTTCCCCTTGCTATTATTTTAGTATCAAATTTAGGAGAAACTTTTATTTTTTTAACGTGAACTTTTAGAATTTTATCCCTTCCAATAATATCTGGATTTGAAACAGTTATTTGTCTATCAAATCTTCCCGGTCTAAGCAAAGCAGGGTCTAAAACATCTGGTCGATTTGTTGCTGCAACAATAATTACACCAGCATTGGCTTCAAAACCATCCATTTCAACCAAAAGCTGATTAAGTGTTTGTTCTCTCTCATCATTTCCCCCACCTAAACCTGCGCCCCTATGTCTACCTACTGCATCAATCTCATCAATAAAAATAATGCAGGGTGAGTTTTTTTTACCTTGTTCAAACATATCTCTAACTCTACTAGCTCCAACTCCTACAAACATTTCTACAAAATCAGAGCCAGATATTGAGAAGAATGGAACATTCGCTTCTCCTGCTATTGCTCTTGCTAGCAATGTTTTACCTGTTCCAGGAGGTCCTACTAATAAAGCTCCAGTAGGAATTTTTCCACCTAATCTAGAAAACTTTTTTGGATCTTTTAAAAACTCAACTACTTCTTCAAGTTCTTGTTTTGCTTCGTCTATTCCAGCAACATCATCAAATGTAACTTTTCCAACAGCCTCATTAAGAAGTTTTGCTTTTGATTTACCAAAACCCATAGCTTTACCTCCACCACCTTGCATCTGTCTCATAAAAAATATCCAAACTCCAATTAAAAGTAACATTGGAAACCATGATAAAAGGATACTTAAAAATGGATGCATAGCTCTATCAGCTGGTTCAGCAGAAATTTTAACTCCACTTTCATTTAATTTATCAACTAAGTTTGGATAATTTGGCGAATAAGTAGAAAAAGATCTTCCATCCTCAAAAAAACCTGTAACATTATTTCCCTGAATATGAACTTCGGATATGTTTCCAGATTCAGCAGCAGCAATAAAATCAGAAAATGAAATTCCATACTGTCTATCGTTAGATGATGTTCCTTGAAAAAGATTAAATAAGGCTACTAGTAGCAAGCCAATTATTATCCAAAGAACTATATTTTTGCTAAAACTTTTCATTATTTAAATACTTAAATATAAATAGGAATTAATTAGTAAAACTCAATAGCAAATTCCCTAAAAGTAGTTTTATTTAGTAAAACTAAGAAAAAAAGAGTCTCTTTTTATGATCATTCCTGCTAAATTAGTATTAATTACTTTTTTATTACTTAATATTTTTAAAGAATCTAAAATATTTTTGTAACGCAGGTGTCTATTTTTAGAAGTAAAAAAACCATAAATAATTTCAATAATTTTTGTTTGTAACTCAATATCGAAATTAAAAAAATTTTTACTATCAATTGTAATTTTTTTATATGATGTTTTTATAATAAGAGTATGTAAAATCCTATATGTCATTTTGATATATAAATGTGAGTATTTTTGAATTAAATTAAAATCCTTTTTTATATCACTTAAGTATTTTTTTTCATCTACTAAAAATTTCCTAACTGCAACTCTTGTATATTTTAAATTTTTATTACTTGGATCCACAAGATAAAAAATCTTATTTTGATTATTATATTTTAAAATTTCTTTTTTATTAAAATCAATGAGTGGTCTTAAAATTTTTACACCATCATTAAGAAAATTATACTGAATTGCACGTAATCCTTGTAAATTACTTCCTGCAATTTTTCTTAAAATAAAAGTCTCTATATTATCATCATAATGATGGCCTAAAAACAAATGAAAAATATTTTTTTTAACACAAAATTTAATTAACTTTTCATATCTATTAACTCTAGCTTCTTTCATAGTATTTTTAATGATCTTTTTTTTGTTAACTCTAAAAATATGTGATTCAATATTTTTTGAACATAAGTATTCTTTAATTGTTTTTGACTCTTTATAAGATTCTTTCCTAATTCCATGATCAATAATTAAAGCAAATATTTTACCTTGATTATTTTGTATCCATTTATTTAAAAGAAAAACTAAAGCCATACTATCCGGTCCTCCTGAAACAGCAACTGCAATGGTAGGCTTTTTTTCAAATAAAAAATTTTTTTTTAATATCTTATTAAATTTTTTTTGTGAAATTTCCATCCAGATTACAAATTGCAATCAAGTTCTATGATCTTTTCTTTTACTTTATCTAAAAATTTATTTTTTGGAAATTCTGAATTTAATTTTACTAGAGTATTGCAACTCTCCTGAATTTTTTCAATTCTTAATAATGATTCAGATAATTTAAATAACATATCAGGAGCTTTAATGCTTTTAGGAAATTTTTGATATCCCTCTGCTAAAATTAATGCTGATTCTCTAAACTCTTTTTTGAGTATATAAATCTCCCCCAGCCAATAATGGGCTGATCCCGAAAGATTGTTATCATTGTGCTTTGATATAAATGTATTTAAAGCACTTTGAGCTTCATCAAATTTTTGACTTAGAAGAAGATCAATTGCTTGTTGAAATTCTTGTTCAGGACTTAAGACAACATTATTTTCACTTTCATTCTGTATATTGTTGTTTTCATCAATGTTTGTCTCATTACTAATTACAAGTTTACCAAGGGTATTTTTTTCAGCAGCAACATTGTTATTATTTTCAACTACATTATCAGTTATATTTTCTTCACTTAAATTGATTGGAGATTTTGACTGAATCTCGTTTCTTAGATTTGTAATTTTGTTATCTATATTGGTATTTAAATCTTCATATAGTTTTTTTAAATCATCAATTTGAAATATTAATTCTTCAAAACTCGAGTTTAATTTTTTAGCTTCATTTTCTAAATCATATATTCTTAGATCAAATGCCGACAAAATTGACTGATCAATTGATTCATTGCTATCATCAGATCCAGAATAAACCAATTTAGATAAATCAGTTACCTCTCTTTGCAATCGATCTAATTGTTGCTTTAAAGTTAACAATGACTCCTCAGCATGTAAGGAGTTAAAAGATAGTAAAAAAAATATAATAATTAAAAATTTATACATTTAATTGTAATCATAATGTTTAGTTAAGACTACAATATGGCACTAACAAAATGCTAGTGCCATAAAAGTATTAAGGGAAAACTGTTAATTAACTGTTGTAACTGAGCGTCTATTTTGGCTCCATGCGCCATCGTTAGAACCAATTACAGCTGGTCTTTCCTTACCATAACTAATTGTTGTAACTCTCTGAGGAGGAACGCCCATTCTTGTTAAATAATTCTTAACTGCTTGAGCTCTTTTTTCTCCTAATGCTAAGTTATACTCTCTAGTGCCTCTTTCATCACAATGACCTTCAATAGTTACTGAAACATCGTGTTGTTTAATCCATGCCACTTGATCTTGAAGTAGCTCTTGTGCGTCTTCATCTAGCTCTGCACTATCATAATCAAAAAACACTCTATCTCCAACATTAACAATTAAATCCTCTTGGCTTCCTGGTACAAGACCAGTTCCATCAGTAACAGTTAATGTTCCTCCATCTGAAGAATCATCACTTGAAGATGTTCCTGCTCCAGAAGAGTCTGCAGTATCTTTTGGTGTTGTTGAACATGCGGATATAAACAAAGCTATAAATATTGATAATAAAATCTTATAAAACATTACGAAACTCCCTTAATACTAGTATCTTATTTATAATACGTTTCTATTAACATTTTTTTAGCTATTTCATATATTTTTTTGCAAAAAACTAGAAAAATTCTTGATAAATTTGAGAAATTTAATGCATTAAAGGAGACCATGCTGGGTCTGATCCTCCTAGAGGGGTTATTATTTTTCTTTCATTATATCCAGTTAAATCAATTGTGTACAAACTTGATTCTCCCCCACTTCCATCCTCAGCAGTCCTTTCTTCCTTAAAATACATCAAATATCTTCCATTAGGTGACCATGTAGGGCCCTCAACATGAAAAGCTTTAGCTATCATTCTTTCATTTGATCCATCAATTTCCATTACTCCAATATAAAATTGACCACCTTCCGTTTTTGTAAAAGCAATGAAATCGCCTCTTGGCGACCAAACTGGAGTATAGTAACTGCCACCTTCCCTACTAATTCTTTTAATATTTTTGCCATCTAATGAAGAAACATAAAGATGCCTTCTTCCACTTCTATCAGAATTAAATACAATTTTTCTACCATCAGGTGAAAAACTTGCTGACACGTCTATAGCGGGACTATTAGTTACTCTTTTTGAAATTCTAGTTGATAAATCAAGAATATATATTTCTGAGTTACCTATTTCGGGATCAGCATATGACATAACAATTTTTTCACCATCAGGTGAAAAACGTGGTGCAAAAGTCATACCTGGAAAATCACCTACAATTTCTTGTTGTCCAGTTTCTATGTCAAAGATAAATACTCTTGGATTATTTCTTTTAACATAAGACATATAAGTTATCTTCTGGGAGTTAGGGGAAAATCTTGGTGTTAAAACTAAATAAGAACCATCAGTTAAAAATCTATGATTTGCTTGATCCTGATCCATAATAGCAAGTCTTTTTTGTTTATTTTCTTTAGGTCCAGTTTCTGCAACATATACTATTCTAGTATCAAAATAACCACCTTCACCAGTAACTCTTTCAAATATTGCATCTGATATTATATGTGCAACTCTTCTCCAATTCTTATCAGAAGTTTCATATTTTTTTCCTAGTAATTGCTTTTGTGAAAAAACATCATAAAGTCTAAATTCAACAGAAATTTTATTTTCATTTTTTAATATCTTTCCTGAAATCAAATGTTGTGCTTTAATAACTTTCCAATCTTCGAAACGTGGTTGATTTATTAACGACTCTGAATCCTGAATAAATGCTTTTTGATCTATAGGAAGAAATAATCCAGATCTTTCTAAATTATCCGAAATGACTGTAGATATATTTTTTCCAAGTTTATTAACACCATCAATTGTTGAAAAAAAATTTGTTACAGCTATAGGAGTTGGTTTGATTGATCCCTGAGTTAAGGTAACTTCAAGAGCATTAGAATTAAAGCTAAAAAAACCTATAAGGAATATGTAAAACAATATTGATTTCATAGAATGTTTTAATAACCTTTCATGATGCTATAATCAAAAGTTATAGTTAAATTTTTCCAAAGATTATGTTTTCCTTCTGGTAACTTTAAAGGAATACATTCTGGATTAAGTAAAGTTCTCATAGCACTTTCAGTGATTGGCCCATAAAATGAATTACTTATAGGTATATTTGTGTCAACAATACGGACAGAATTGTTAATAACTCTTCTATCTTGCTTAATTTTAGCTGATATTTTTACAAGCATTCCTTTCTCAATTACAGCACCAGCTGGAGCTATCCAACACGAGGTTAATTGTTGTCTAAGTAAATCAATCTCACTTATTGATAATTGGGCACTTTCTTTAGAGATTTCTTTATCTTCTTGAATAATTAACTCATCTTCTACAATTTCTTCCTTTTTATCGTCTTTATTTTTTAGATTAGATTTTTCATTTCGTAAATCTTTTAACATAGACGCAATGCTAAATTCTTCAATTTTAGGTTTAGGTTTTATTTTAACAACAACATCTGAATTATCTTTTTGATCTTCAAGTATTGGACTTGGTTCAGGTTTAATTTTAGGCTTAATTTTTTTTATTGGCAAACTTTCTGCTGTCTTATCAATATCTAAAATATTATTTTGTTTTTTTAATTCTATTGGTGTGTCATTTTTTTCCTTAATTACTATATCATCTTTAGGAGTAATATTTTTTTCAACTGCAGTATTTTCAATTTTTGGCTTTTCTTTAATTTCAATTTTTTTTATTTCTTGGTTATCAGATGAATTAAATTTTTTTTCTTTTACTTTTACATTTTTTAATTGTTCTGCTTCAGCTTCTATTTCTTTTTTAGGAATTGATGTCACTTCTGTTACATTAACTATTTCTATTGGAATAATATTTGGAACAAAAATTTGCTTAGGTTCAAAAAAGTTTGGTAAGCCAATAGCAAATAGTAAAATAAATAAATGTAAAAAAATTGAGAAATAAAAACCTAAATTTTCACTTTTAAGATTTTCAATAAAAACTATAAATTTATTTTCTCTAAGAACTAAAAAGTTCATAATTCTAGTCTGATGGATTTTGAGCTACTAAGGCAACTTTAATGTAACCAGCAGAGTTAATAATTGACATGATCTCCATTACCCTTCCATAAGCTACAATCCTATCGCCTCTTACATATATCCTTGCTTCGGTGTTCTGATCAGTAATTGCATTAAGGCGAGGTATTAAGTTTTCAACCTCTACTTCAGACTCGCCTAAATATACAGATCCATCTAACTTAACAGTAATTTCAATAGGGTCTTTTTGATCAGTCAAAGCGTTTGCTTTAACTTTTGGTAAATCAACAGGGATTCCAACAGTTAAAAGTGGTGCTGTTACCATAAAAACAATCAATAAAACTAACATAACATCAACAAAGGGAGTCACGTTGATTTCACTCATCTGAGTGTATCTTTTTGTTTTTCTGCTTGTTTGTTTATTAAAATTTTGCAATTTATTTATTTTCTAGTTGTCGAAAAAATATGGTTGTAAATTCATCCATGAATGTTTCCAATGATATAAAATACTTTGATAAATCACTTGAAATTTTATTGTAGGCAACAACAGCAGGAATAGCAACAAAAAGTCCAAGAGCAGTTGCAAAAAGTGCCTCAGCAATACCAGGTGCGACTACTGATAAATTTGTATTTTGAGCAATAGCTATTGATTGAAAACTATTCATAATTCCCCAAACGGTTCCAAATAAACCAACGAAAGGTGCAGCTGATCCTGCAGTAGCAAGAAATGTGAGATTTTTTTCAATTATCTCTGACTCTTTATTAAATGCAACTTGCATAGTTCTTCCCATTCTTTCTTTAAGTGAATTCAAATCCTCTGATTGTAAAGAATTTAAATTTTTATTACTTTTTCTCCATTCTTCAATAGCAGAACAAAATATTTTAGATTTAGGATCCTGTTGATTATGATTAAAAGTTTCATAAATGTCTTCAAAAGAATTGCCAGACCAAAAAATTTCATCAAATTCTTTATCAAGTTTTTTTAGCCTTTGCATCCTTATCAATTTTCCAACTATAATAGCCCATGAATAAATTGATGAGATAATTAAAATTATAATTACTGATTTCACTACCAAGTCTGCTCTTAAAAAAAGAGAAAGCATTGAAAAGTCTATTCCTTCTGCTGCAATACTACTTGAAATTGCTACTTCTTCCATAATCTTTTTCCTCTAGTTTGACTTCTTTTAACTTATCTAAATCACTACTATGAATCATTACCCAAAAACCTGGTCTATTTTTTTCGCACAAAGCTATAACTGGAGTTTTTCCTTCTAGCTTCGCCAATTTTGCTGTTTCATCCCATAAAGATACTACAGTATGTTTAGCTCTCAACTTACATTCTATAAATAAAGTATCATGAATTACATCTGCTCTAGTGACTTTTCCATTTCCCCCACTAAGAGGTGTTCGCATACCATTAAAATAAACAGCAACATCTCTTTCTCTTTTTTTCCAAGCTTTGTCTGGCATTCTACCTCCTTTTTTATTCAATAGATGCTAAAATTTCTTCGCTTACTTCAAAATTTGACGAAACACTTTGAACATCTTCACTATCTTCCAAAGAATTTATTAGTTTAAATAATTTGTCAGCTGTTTCTTTTTCTATTTCAATTGTTGTATCACTTTTCCAAACTAATTCTGTAGAAGTCGTATGTTTAAATTTTGCAGTTATTTTATCATTTAAATTATGTAATTCATTTTGATCACAATAAATTTGGTAATTATCATCCAATGTTTCTAGATCCTCAGAACCGTTTTCTACAGCAAATTCAAATAATTCGTCTTCATTAATAGAGGTCTTTGGTAGAGTAATTAAACCTAAGCGTTTAAATCCATAACTAACACTTCCATTTTCTCCTAAATTTCCTCCAGATTTACTAAATATAGATCTTATTTCCGCAGCTGTTCTATTTTTATTATTTGTCATTGCTTCAACAATGATAGCTGTGCCTTGGGGACCATAACCTTCATATCTAACTTCCTCAAAATTACTATCAGGATCATTTCCTTCACCTTTTTTGATTGCTCTTTCTATATTATCTTTTGGCATATTAAGTGATTTTGCAGAGCTTATTGCAGAACGTAAACGGATATTGCTCTCAGGATCTGGTCCTCCAACTTTAACAGAAACAGATATTTCTTTTCCTAGACGAGAGAATATCTTTGCCCTCTTTTTATCCTGAGCACCTTTGCGATGCATAATATTTTTAAATTTAGAATGCCCTGCCATATTTTTATTTATAAATACTTTGTTCGTTATCAGTAAAGATATTTAATAATATAATGGCAATATATTAATATTGTGTCCAATATGTGCAAAATTATATCTGAAAAGTCTCAATTTTTTTTGCTAAACCACTATTATCATCACTATCGATAAAAACGCCGCAAAGAGTTCCCTTGCCATTACCTGGTACAAACCTACCTTCTTGTCTATATCCTTTGGTAAATCCATGGATTGGGCCGTCTTTATCCATACCAATAACTGTGTCATAATCACCTGTCATACCAACATCAGTTTGATAAGCTGTGCCATTTTTTAAAATTCTTGCATCAGCAGTTGGTATATGGGTATGAGTACCAATAATAGCTGTAATACTTCCATCTAGAAAATGTGCTAGGGCATTTTTTTCAGAAGTTGTCTCTCCATGCATATCTACAAATACAGAGTTACAAGTTGATCCAAGTATCTCTGATTTTAGTCTTTTTTTTAATGTTTCAAAAGGATCATCTAATGAATTTCCCATAAATAATCTTAACATTACTTGCAAAACTAAAACTGATCTTCCGTCCTCTAAAACAAATTTATACTCCCCTCTTCCTGGAACGCCTTTTGGATAATTTATCGCTCGAATTATTTTTGAATTTTCCTCAATATAAGACAACATTTCTCTTTGATCCCATGCATGATTACCAAGAGTAAGAACATTCACTCCTAAAGAAAATAATTCTTCTGCAATTTTTTTTGTTAATCCGTAACCAGATGCAGCATTTTCTGCATTCGCTATTAAAATATCTGGTGAATATTTCTCTTTAATTATTCCAATATTTTGTTCAACAGCAATTCTGCCTGATTTTCCAACAATATCTCCAAAAAAAATTAATTTCATAAAATCTTATATAGTTTTTTTTCAGTTAAAATGTAATTTAATTTTTGATCTAAATGATTATTTGCGACTTTGTCTATTCTTTGATCATCATATGCAAGACCAACTATTATAAATTTGTGTTTAATTGAATTGAGATAAAAAAATGTTTTGTCGTAATAACCTCCTCCATATCCAAGTCTAAAACCATCAAAATCATAAGCTAGACATGGAGTAAAAATAATATCTGGTAAGCATTGAGAGCCTTTGGATGGAACCTTAATTCCAAATTTCCCTGAAATCAATTCATCTCCTTTTGTATATTTTCTAAAAATTAATATTTCATCATTTTTTTTATCAATTACCGGGAAGCACAAAATTTTATTTTTATCAAAAATATATTGATTGAGAGAGCTGGTTGGTATTTCAGATCTTATTGAAAAAAAACTTGCAACTATTTTTCCTTTATTAAACCAATTAATTTTTTCTAAATTTTTATTAAAATATAATTTTTTGTTATTAATAGACTTATTAATAAGTAATCTTTTTTTAATAGCAATTTTTCTTTGATTGTCTTTTTCAATATCAATATTAGATTTCATTTTTTGATAAAATTTTTAATTCAATTTTTTCTAAAGTGCTTTCTATTTTTTCAATCTCATCAAGAATATCTTGTTTGCTATTCTTATTTTGGGAATCTTTTAAATTATTTTCATTTAGTTTATCTTTTAAAATAATAATTTCTTTGGTTAAATCTTCATTAATTTTATTTTGTTTAACATATTGATTTTTATCTAAAGTAATTTTTTTCATTAAAGCTTGGAGTTCTTCTAGTTCATCTTCAAGTTTTAATGCAGCTAATAAAAAAATTTTACTATCGCTAACTTTTCCTCTATTTTGTTCAAATTCTTTTAATCTAATTTTAAAATTTTCAATAAGTTTATGCAATCTGTCTTGTTCATTTTTATTAAAATTAATTTCTATTTGAGTCCCTAAAATATTGGTTTTAAGATTTGGCATTATATTCATCTAGAATTTCATCAATCTTTTTTAGATTGATTTTTACTTCTTCTTTAAGTTTCAATATTATCTTTTCTTTATTATTAATTTTATTCTGCTGAGCCTCTAGACTTAAAAGCAAATCATCAACTAATTCCTCAGTTTTAAGTATTTTATTTTTAAGATCAGAGATTTTTTTCAACATCTTATTTATTATTTATAGTTTTATTTTTTTAAATTGTCACTTTATTGAACTTAAATATTAGTATAAAAGCTAATCAAACAGGGAAAAATTGTCTAATAATCGGTCAAAACCTTCAAAACTTATACAATTAGCTAATTGTATAAGATTCCTTTCAATTGATGCAGTTGAAAAGGCTAAGTCAGGACATCCAGGAATGCCAATGGGGATGGCTGATGTTGCAACAGTTTTATTTAAAGATCACTTAAAATTTGACCCTCAAGATCCTAAATGGCTTGATAGAGATAGATTAATAATTTCAAATGGTCATGGATCAATGTTGCTCTATTCAGCTCTATATTTGCTAGGATATAAGGATATAAATATAAAAGATTTAAAAAATTTTCGACAATTAGGTTCTCCTACTGCTGGACATCCAGAATTTGGTGAATTGAAAGGTATTGAAACAACAACTGGTCCACTAGCTCAAGGATTAGCAAATGCAGTTGGATTTGCTCTATCAGAAAGAATTCTAAACGCGAAGCTTGGGGCTAAAACAATTAATCATTATACATATGTTTTTGCAGGAGATGGGTGTTTAATGGAAGGGCTAAGTCATGAGGCTTCAAGTTTAGCTGGACATCTAAAATTGTCAAAGTTAATTGTTTTTTTTGATGATAATTCAATTTCAATTGATGGACCAACAAATCTTACAATATCTGAAGATACAGTTGCAAGATATAAGTCATATGGGTGGAACACAATCAAAATTGATGGGCACAATCATAAAGAAATATCAAAAGCAATTTCTTTAGCAAAAAAGAGTTCTTTGCCAACTTTAATTTCTTGTAAGACAAAAATTGGTTTTGGATCTCCTAATAAAGAATCATCATCATCTTCACATGGTTCACCATTAGGTATTGAGGAAGTAAATTTAACAAGAAAAAATTTGAATTGGGACAACAAGCCTTTTGAAATACCAAAAGAATTAATGGAGTCTTGGAGAAAATTTTATCAAAGAAATAAAAAAAATAAAAAAAATTGGGATAAGATAAATATTAAAAAATTAAATTTATCAAAATATAAAAGTTTTTTTTCAAAAAAATTTAGTAGTGATTTAAAAATTAAAATTAATAATTTTAAAAATCATCATATTGGATTACAAACTAATTGTGCTACAAGAAAAGCAAGTGAATTATCGCTCGAGTTGTTATCATCCTTTATTAAAAATCTAATTGGTGGATCAGCTGATCTAAGCGGATCAAACAACACTAAAACTAAAAATATGCTAACAATTAAGAAAAAATTTTTTAAAGGCTCATATATTTATTATGGAGTTAGGGAGCATGGTATGGCTGCTATAATGAATGGAATTGCATTACACGGTGGTCTAATCCCCTATGGAGGTACCTTTTTAGTTTTCACAGATTATTGCAGACCTTCTATTAGGTTAGCTGCAATAATGAAATTGCCTGTAATATATGTTATGACGCATGACTCAATTGGTTTAGGAGAAGACGGACCAACGCATCAACCTGTTGAACATTTATCATCTTTAAGAGCAATTCCTGGTCTTACAGTCATCAGACCTTGTGATCTTATAGAAACAATTGAGGCATGGGAATATGCTCTGCAATCAAATTCACCAACGGTAATAGTTTTGACTAGACAGGGATTGCCGATGCTTAGAAAGAAAAAATCTTCCAATATGTTAAAAAAAGGTGCATATCCAGTTATTGACGCAAAAAATTATCATGCAACAATTTTGGCAACAGGTTCTGAAGTTGAAATAGCTTGTGAAAGTTCAAAAGAATTACAAAAAAAAGGAATCTTTGTTAGAGTTTTATCTTTCCCAAGTTGGGAATTATTTGATAAATTATCAGATAATAAAAAAAATAAAATACTAGGAAAAAAACCAATTTTTGCAATTGAAGCAGCTATAATTAATGGCTGGGAAAAATATGTTACAAATAAAAATTTCATAGGAATGCAATCTTTTGGTGCTAGTGGCCCTTATAAAAAATTATATGATCACTTTGGAATAAATTCCAAAGCTTTGACTAAATTAATTAGAGAAAGGATTAGGCTTAAATAGAATGAGAGTAGCTATAAATGGATTTGGAAGAATAGGAAAGTTGGTTTTAAGAGCTTTTTTGGAGAGAAACATTAAAAATATTGAAGTGGTTGCAATAAATGAATTGGGTTCACTGAGCTCTAGTCATCATTTAATGCAATATGACAGCGTACATGGAAATCTTCCAATGAAAATTCAAAAAATTAAAGATGGCCTAAAATATAAAAATAAAAAAATTTTTTTCTTATCTGAAAAAAATCCAAAAAATTTACCTTGGAAAAAATACGGCGTTGATGTTGTTTTAGAATGTAGTGGTGTTTTTGCCTCTAAAGAAAAATCAAACGCTCATATTGAAGCTGGCGCTAAGAAAGTTATTATATCTGCTCCAGCAGCAGATGTTGATGCAACTGTTGTACAAGGTGTTAACAATAAAATATTAAGTAAAAATCATAAAATTATATCTAATGCTTCTTGCACAACTAACTGCTTGGCGCCTGTCGCAATGATATTAGATAACTCAATTGGTATTAGGTCAGGATTTATGACTACTATTCATAGCTTCACTGGTGATCAAAGAACCGTAGATCAGGCACATAGTGATTTGAGAAGGGCCAGAACAGCTTCAAGCTCTATGATCCCAGCTTCTACTGGTGCAGCTAAAGCTATAGGTTTAGTTTTACCAAAACTCAAAGGTAGGCTCGATGGAACTGCTATAAGAGTCCCAACACCTAATGTTTCATTAATAGATTTTACTTTTATAAGTAAAAAAAAGACAACTTCAGAAAAAATAAACTCTACGATGATAAAAGCCTCAAAAAAATCTAATCTTAAAAATATACTAACAATAAATGATTTGCCTTTAGTTTCCGTGGATTTCAACCATAACCCTAGTAGCTCTATTTTTGACACAACTCAAACTCAAGTTATTGATCAAAATTTTTGTAGAGTTTTATCTTGGTATGATAACGAATGGGGTTTCTCCAATAGAATGATTGATACTTTGTTAGACTTAAAAAGATTAATATAAGTGAGTCTAAAGAATTATTGTTTTTCGATTAATTCATTCCATCAAGCCTATGATGTAATCAAAATTTGTAAAAAATACAAAATAACACCAATACTACATATTAAATATTTTATTATTATTAAATTTGGAGTTGAATGGATAATCGAACTTAAAGGTTTATTAAATGAACATTTTCATAAAAAAGATTTTAAAATATTAGTTGATGTAAAAAGAAATTATGGCTTATTTATTAGTTTAGTTCAAAATAGAATTGAATATATAGAAGTTAAAGCTGATTCCAAAATTATTAAAAAATTGAATCAGATTGGTGAAACAAATAAAGTTTTAATAAATCCAAATTTTAGTATAGTAGACCTAAATAATATAAAAAATTTTGATTTAAAAATTAAAAAAATAATCAATAAATGAAATTATTTCTTAGGAAAATAGGATGAAAATTGATGGAAACCAAATAAAAGTTGGAAATATACTTTTAATAAATGAGAAATTGTGGCGTGTTACAAAAACACAACATACTCAGCCTGGTAAGGGTGGTGCTTATCTTCAAGTTGAAATGAAAGAGATGAAAGAAGGAACAAAAACTAATGAAAGATTTCGTTCATCAGAAAGTGTAGAGCGAGCTATAATGGATGAAAAAGAATTTCAATTTTTATACACTGAAAAAGATAGGTACTATTTTATGGATAATTCAAATTATGAACAACTTGAAATTGGAAATGATATTATTAGTGAACATCAAGCGAAATTTTTAAAGGAAAACGATATTATTATAATACAAATGTATGAGTCTAACCCAGTATCTATTATTTTACCTGATCATGTAAGTTTTAAAGTTATAAAGGCAGATGCAGTTGTTAAAGGTCAAACAGCAGCCTCATCTTACAAACCTGCTGTTCTTGAAAGAGAGATTAAAACATCTGTTCCTCCTTTCATTGAAGTTGGGGATTTAGTAGTAATTAATACCAATGACTCAAGCTATGTTGAAAAAGCAAAAAAATAAAAATGCAAATACAGCCTCCTATTATTAATATTTTTGAAAAAGCTGTTAGAAAAGCAGGTAAAACTCTTTTAAGAGATTTTGGTGAAATAGAAAATCTTCAAATTCAATCAAAAAATTTAGGTGATTTTGTAACTAATGCAGATTTAAAAACCGAAAAAGTTCTATTGGATACATTAAAATATTATTTACCTGATGTAACATACATCACTGAAGAATCAGGTAAAATTGATGGAAATAATGAAATAATAGTGATTGATCCAATTGATGGAACCACAAACTTTATTCATGGAATTCCTATTATTAGTATTGTTATTGGGAGAATTAAAGAAGGTCAGATTACTGATGGTGTTATATTCAATCCAGTTTTAAATGAATTTTACTGGGCTTCAAAAGGTAAAGGCGCATGGTGTAATAATAAAAGATTAAGAGTCTCAAAAAGAAATAATTTAATAGATTGTATTATAGGTACTGGAATTCCACATGCTAATAGAACATATCCAAATTATTTAGAAGAAATTAATTCTATCTCAAAAAATTGTTCAGGAATAAGAAGATTGGGTTCTGCAGCAATTGATCTTGCATATGTTGCAGCAGGTAAACTTGATGCTTTTTGGGAAAGAAACTTAAATATATGGGATGTGAGTGCAGGTGTAATTTTAGTTTTAGAAGCAGGTGGAAAAGTAACTAAAACTGATGGTACAGAATGGCAAATTGATTCAAAAGATATACTAGTTTCAAATTTAAACATTCATGATATTGTCAAAGAAAAACTCAATATAATCTAGCTTTACTTTAATAAATTAATGACTATAAGCAATATTCTATGAAGAAAGACATACATCCCGACTATCACGAAATAGAAGTAGTAATGACTGATGGAAGTAAATTCAAAACTCGATCAACTTGGGGAAAAGCTTCTGATACTTTGAAATTAGAAATTGATCCAAAATCTCATCCTGCTTGGACTGGTGGAAAAGCAAATATAAATGACTCTGAAGGCCAAGTGGCTAGGTTTGAAAAAAGATTCAAAGGTTTAAAACTCAAAAAATAATTAATTGAAAAATTTTTGAGCTTCTTTTTTTGTATCTAATCTTTTTTTTATCTCAATCTCCGCTCTTTTAACTTCTATTTTTAGAGTTTCTATATATTCCTCTAAATCCTCAATACTAAAATCGTCTAAATTAATAGATTTAATAGTTTTTTTATCTTCTTCAAATTCCATAAAAATTCCCTTTAAGTTATTTTTATATATATTTTTTGATTATGTGTTTGTATAGAGTACATATTAATTTATTGAGATTATTGTATGAAAAAACCTTTAATGCCAAAAGCAACAGCTATATGGTTAATTGAAAGTACAACACTTAGCTTTGAGCAAATTGCAGAGTTTTGTGGTCTGCATGAACTTGAAGTGCAAGGTATGGCAGATGGCGATGTTGCTACTGGTATTCAAGGTTATGATCCGATTGATAATAAACAATTGACAAAAGAAGAAATAGCAAGATGTGAAAATAATCCTGAAGCAAGACTTGAACTTATAGAATCAAAAACAATAGATAATTTGCCTCCAAGAAAAAAGGATACTAAATATACGCCAATCTCTCTTAGACAAGAAAAGCCTTATGCTATTCTGTGGTTAATAAAAAGATATCCAAGTGAATTAAGCAGCTCTCAAATTGCAAAATTAACTGGCTCAACTAAAAATACTGTAGAAGCAATTAGAAATGGTACCTATAGAGAGGCAGTTTTAGAATCAAAAAGTCCAATGGATATTGGATTATGTACTTATCAAGAACTTGAGAGAACTTTAAATAGATCAAGAAAAAAAAATATTCCTACACAAGAATGATATTGCAAAAAATTTAATAAATATAGAAATTTCTATTTACTGTGAGGTGGCATTTTTTTTTCAACGAACCAAACATGCTTTCTTAAAACTGGATCATATTTTTTTACACGCAATTTTTCAGCAACTTTTAAACCTTTAGTAGGTTTTCTAACAATATACTTTGTTCCAGTCTCTGGTTTTTCTTCAGGTAATAATTGTTTTAAAGCGAATGTTTTTTTTGCCATAAGAAGCCTATACAGATAAATAAAATTTTATAAAGTTTTTTTTAGAAAAAATCAGCTGGAGTATATTTTATATAAGGATTATATAACCCCTTTTTTTTGGAAATTCTTATTTGTTTGTTTCTCTCAAAAAGTTTCTTTTTTTTCTCAATAGAAATTTTCCCATAACAATTAGGGCATGAGATTCCTTTTTCATATTTTTTTGATCTTCTATCTTTTTCACTTATGGGAAATCTACAAGAATGACACAAGTCATAGGATCCAATTACCATTTCATTCTTTATTGAAACTCTATTATCAAAGACAAAACACTCACCCTTCCACTTTGATTTATCTAAAGAAATATCTTCTAAATATTTTAGGATACCACCTTTGAGTTGATAAACTTTTTCAAAACCTTCTTTGATCATATAAGAAGAAGCTTTTTCGCACCTGATGCCACCAGTACAAAAAATGGCAATCTTTTTGTTTTTATCTTTTGAAAGTTTTTTATCGATAAATTTTTTAAACTCTGAAAATTTATTTGTTCTTGGATTAATAGCATCTTTAAAAGTTCCCATCTTAACTTCAAAATTATTTCTCACATCAATTAGTAATGTATCTTTATCTTCAATTATTGAATTCCATTTACTTGGTGAGATATGCTTCCCTTTATCTTTTTCAACATCTAAAATTTTAGAATCAAATGTTACAATTTCTTTTTTTATTTTTACTTTAAGTCTATTAAAAGGCATAAAATCATATTTAGAGGTTTTTTTTTCTAATTTATTAAATCCTATTTTCTTTAATTCCTTTGAAAAAAGATTAATTGACTTATCCATTCCAGCCAAAGTTCCGTTGATACCTTCATTGGCAATTAAAACAGTGCCTCTTAATTTATGAAAAGAACAAAAGCTTTTTATCTTTTTTTGTATATTATCAGTTTGATAATTTTTTTTAAATTGATAGAAAGTAATAATAGAAAATTGCATTTTTTTAAATTACATAAAATTTTAAATCAAAATAAATAAATAAATTAGATATGAATAGAAATCAAAAAGAATTAAATATTAAAAAACTATTAGATAATTATTCTATAGAAACTACACCAAATGTTTATAATAAATATGGTAAATTTTCAGATTTGGTTCCTCTGAATTGTTCAATCTATATTACGTATTTACCTGATGAAAGTAATATAAAAGTCATTGAAACTGCAAAAAAACTTACTGATGAAGGCTATAAAGTAATACCACACTTACCCTCAAGAAGAATGAGCGATATTAATAATTTAGAAAATTATATTGGCAACCTATCTGAGAAAGCTGGATGTAAAAAAATTTTAATAATAGGTGGTGAAGGAAATCAAAAGGGTGATATTTCATCTAGTATTGAGGTTCTAAAAACTGACTTATTATCAAAGTATAATTTTAAAGAAGTTGGTTTAGCTGGACACCCAGAAGGAAATCCAAATGTTTCTCAAAAAGAATTAGATAAAGCTATTATTGAAAAAAATTATTTTGCCAAAAATGCTGATTTTAAATCTTATCTTGTTACGCAATTTTTTTTTGAAGTTAATTCTTTAAAGACATGGGAAAAAAGATTAGATGATCTCAATAATCAATTAGAGATTCATGCAGGGATTCCAGGACCTGCTACTTTAAAAACATTAATATCGTATGCTACTTCTTGTGGTATAGGAAATTCTATACGTTTTCTATCAAAACAAGCCCTTAATATAACTAAACTTGCTTCAACAAGATCTCCTGATAAATTAATTGGAGATCTCGCCGAATATAAGGAAACTCATTCAAGTTCAAAATTAGCAAAACTACATTTTTATCCCTTTGGGGGAATAAAAAAAACTTCTGAGTGGCTAAATTTAATCTCAAACTCATCATTAAATATAAAAGATAATAATGAATTTGAACCAATTGAAAAATAGGATATAGAAACAAAAAATTATTTTATAACTTTTATGTCAGATATTGAAATAGCAAGAAAAGCTAAAAAGAAGCATATTAAAGAAATTGCATCAAAATTGAATTTACAAGAAAATGACCTTCGACCATATGGTCATCACATAGCCAAAATAGATATGGAATCTATAAATAAACTTCCTAAAAAGAAATCTAAGCTTATTCTTGTAACTGCAATAACTCCAACTCCTGCTGGTGAGGGTAAAACTACAACATCAGTTGGTTTAAGTGATGGACTTTGTAAAATTGGAAAACAGAGTATTGTCTGTCTTAGGGAGCCAAGTCTTGGACCTAGTTTCGGAATGAAAGGTGGAGCTGCTGGTGGTGGTTATGCTCAAGTTATACCTATGGAACATATTAATCTTCATTTTACTGGAGATTTTCATGCAATAACTTCCGCAAATAATTTATTGGCTTCATTAATTGATAACCATATTTATTGGGGAAATAAGCTAGGAATAGACTCTAGAAGAGTTACTTGGAAGAGATGTGTTGATCTTAATGACAGAGCTTTAAGAGAAATTACTGCTAACCTTGGAGGAGTATCAAATGGATATCCAAGATTAGATGGTTTTAATATTACTGTTGCTTCAGAAGTAATGGCAATTTTTTGTTTAGCTGAAGACTTAAAAGATTTAGAAAGGCGATTGGGTAATATAACTATCGCTTACACGCGAGATAAAAAACCAATTTTTGCTAAAGATTTAAAAGCTGAAGGGCCTATGACCGTTCTTTTAAAACAAGCTTTAATGCCGAATTTAGTTCAAACTTTAGAAAATAATCCTGCAATTATTCATGGTGGGCCATTTGCAAATATTGCACATGGATGCAATAGTGTTATTGCCACAAAAACTAGCTTAAAAATATCTGACTATGTTGTAACCGAAGCAGGATTTGGAGCAGATCTAGGAGCAGAAAAATTTCTTAACATAAAATGTAGAAAATCAAATTTAACTCCAGATGCAGTAGTAGTAGTTGCAACAATAAGAGCCCTAAAAATGCATGGTGGAATTTCCAAAGAAAATCTTGGAAAAGAAAATGTAGATTCTGTAAAAGAAGGTTTTGCCAACCTAAATCGACATGTGAATAATATTAAAAAATTTGGCCTACCTGTAATTGTTGCCATTAATCACTTTGTTGCAGACACTGATAGTGAAATGAAAATTCTTCAAGATGAATGTGAAAAAATTAATGTTAAGGCTATAGTATGCAAACATTGGTCTAATGGAGGTGACGGAACTATCGAACTTGCAAATGAAGTTGTTAAATTAACTGATCAAGATAATTCTTTTAAATGTCTTTATGATGATAATATTTCTCTATTTGA